>Ga0190274_10001430_pt1 | contig 13996 bp, 11 predicted proteins | sample Popmic531T_FD_133002 | JGI IMG/M metagenome (GOLD analysis project Ga0190274, IMG submission 133002) | Populus adjacent soil microbial communities from riparian zone of Yellowstone River, Montana, USA - 531 T | ecosystem: Environmental > Terrestrial > Soil > Riparian zone | place: USA: Montana...
CGGGATCAGCTTCTCGAAGTTGTCGGAGGTGGCGGACCGGATGTTGGTCTGCTGCTTCTCCTTGGTGATGTTGACGTCCATGTCGTCGGCGCGGGAGTTCTCGCCGACGATCATGCCCTCGTAGACCTCGGTGGTCGGCTCGAGGAACATCGTGCCGCGTTCCTGCAGCGAGGTCATGGCGTACGCCGTGGCCGCGCCCTTGCGGTCGGCGACGAGCGAGCCGTTGTTGCGCGAGCGGATCTCGCCGGCCCACGGCTCGTAGCCCTCGGAGATGTGGTGCGCGATGCCGGTGCCGCGGGTGTCGGTGAGGAACTCGGTGCGGAAGCCGATCAGGCCGCGCGCCGGGACCAGGAACTCCATGCGCACCCAGCCGGTGCCGTGGTTGGTCATCTGCTCCATGCGGCCCTTGCGGGTCGCGAGCAGCTCGGTGATCGCGCCGAGGTACTCCTCGGGGGCGTCGATGGTCAGGCGCTCCGTCGGCTCGTGCACCTTGCCGTCGATCTCCTTGGTGACCACCTGCGGCTTGCCGACGGTCAGCTCGAAGCCCTCACGACGCATCTGCTCGACGAGGATGGCCAGCGCCAGCTCGCCGCGGCCCTGCACCTCCCAGGCGTCGGGACGCTCGGTCGGGAGGATCCGCAGCGACACGTTGCCGATGAGCTCGGAGTCGAGGCGGTCCTTCACCAGGCGGGCGGTGACCTTCGAGCCCTTGACCCGGCCGACCAGCGGCGAGGTGTTGGTGCCGATGGTCATCGAGATCGCGGGCTCGTCGACGTGGATGAGCGGCAGTGCGACCGGGTTCTCCGGGTCGGCGAGGGTCTCGCCGATGGTGATCTCCGGGATGCCCGCGATCGCGACGATGTCGCCGGGGCCGGCCGACTCGCCGGGCTGGCGCTCGAGGCCCTCGGTGACGAGGAGCTCGGTGATCTTGACGTTCTTGGTGGTGCCGTCGCGCTTCATCCACGCGACCTGCTGACCCTTCTTCAGGGTGCCCTCGTGGACCCGGACCAGCGCGAGCCGGCCGAGGAACGGCGAGGAGTCGAGGTTGGTGACGTGGGCCTGCAGCGGCGCGCCCTCGGTGTACGTCGGCGCGGGGATCGTCTCGAGGATCGTCTTGAAGAGCGGCTCGAGGTCGGGGGAGTCCGGCAGCTCGCCGTTCTCCGGAGCCGTGAGCGCGGCGACGCCGGCGCGGCCCGACGCGTAGACGACCGGGAAGTCGAGGGCGTCCTGGCTGTGGCTCTCGTCGAGCAGGTCCATGAAGAGCTCGTAGGTCTCGTCCACGACCTCGGCGATGCGGGCGTCGTTGCGGTCGGTCTTGTTGACGACCAGGATCACCGGCATGTCGGCGTTCAGCGCCTTGCGGAGCACGAAGCGGGTCTGCGGCAGCGGGCCCTCGGACGCGTCGACCAGGAGCACGATGCCGTCGACCATCGACAGGCCGCGCTCGACCTCGCCACCGAAGTCGGCGTGGCCGGGGGTGTCGATGATGTTGATCACCATCGGCTGACCGCCGCCCGCGGGACCGGCGTAGTGCACCGCGGTGTTCTTCGCGAGGATCGTGATGCCCTTCTCGCGCTCGAGGTCACCGGAGTCCATGACTCGCTCGGCCACGCTCTCGGCCTGGTGCTCGGTAAAGGCGCCGGCCTGACGCAGCATGGCGTCGACGAGCGTGGTCTTGCCGTGGTCAACGTGCGCGACGATGGCGACGTTGCGGAGGTCCGTACGAGTGGTGGTGGCCATGCGCGCTGCAGCATTCCGTTCGGGTGGGCGATTCGGCCCGAATGGGCCTCGTCGAGTCTAGTGGCGGTGGACGTCTCGGCCCGCATCGGTGTTTCGGCCTGGGTGGTCAGCCGCAACCGCCGGACGCGCCGTTGCAGCAACGGCGTGTCGGCGGGTTTCCCCGGGCAGCCGGGGAAACCCGCATCGCGCCGCTACCCTCTGCCACGTGGGGGGACGAGCGCTTCGTGCTGCGCTTGTGACGGCCGTCGCTGTCACGAGCCTGGTCGCCGTACCCACCGCTCCGGCGTCCGCGGTCAGCACCGGCCGGCCGACTGCGGTGGCGGTCGCGGCGGACGGCACGACGTACGTCGGGTTCGCCGACGCGGACGGCCTGCTGGTCCTCGCCCCCGACGGCAGCCCCGACGGCTCCTTCGCCCTCGACGGCGTCGGGCCCGTCGCCGGTCTCGCCGTCGACCCCGCCGGCAGCGTCTGGGTGGACGACGGCGTCGAGGTGGTCCGGCTGGGCCGCGACGGCACCCCGGCCGCCCGCTTCCCGCACCGGCCGGCGGCGGCCTGTTCGGCCGACGCCGCTCGCTACGGCGGCATCGCCGTCACGAGCTCGCGGGTCTACGTCGCCGAGCGGTGTCGTGCCACCGTCGGCGTCTACACGCGGGCCGGTGCGCTGCTGGCCACCGTCGACCTGCCCGGGACCCCGCGTGGCATCGCCGTCGCGCCCGCATTCAAGTACGGGCGAGCCAAGTACGGGCGAGCCAAGTCCGGGCGAGCCAAGCACGGGCACGGCAAGAAGGTGCCGGCCCGCCTGTACGTCTCCGTGCCGGACGCCGGGAAGGTCTACGGCTACAACGCGTCCGGTCTCGGCTCGAGCTCGAAGCCCGTCGTCTCGCTGACGCGCAGCCGGCCCGGCGGGCTGGCCGCCGACGATCGCGGCCACCTGGCGGTGCTCGACTCCTCGTCCAACGGCCTCTACCTCTACGACGCCCGCCACCGCTACCGGCTGTACCGGACCCTGGGCCATCCGCCGGATGCGGCCGCCACCCGGGGCTACCTCAAGCGACCGGCCGCCGTGGCCCAAGGCGGCGCCAGGGTCGGCCGGCACTTCTGGGTCGCCGACACCGGCAACGGCCGGGTCCAACGCTGGAACCCCGCCGGCACCACGCAGTGGATGGCCGACACCCGACCTCCGAGCGCACCGGGTACGCCGACCAGCACCGACGTGCCGGCCGTGGGCGGCAGCCCGGTGCCCGGTGGCGAGCTGACCTGCGCCAACGGCGCCTGGACGGGGGCGCCCACGTCGTACGCCCGGGTCTGGCTGCGCGACGGCGACGTGATCGCCGGAGCCGTCGGCCCGACGTACGTCGTGGTCGCCGAGGACGTCGGGACCGAGGTGAGCTGTGTCGTGACGGCGACCAACGCCGTCGGCACCAGTGCGCCGGCCGCCAGCCAGCCCGTCACGATCGACGACGGTCTGCCCGACCCCGATCCGGTCCCGGTGACCACCTGTCGGGGAGAGCCGTCGGTGCAGATCGACCCGGCCGACCGGATCGTGCGCCGGCCGTTCGTCACCCTGAAGATCCAGGCGCCCGAGGGCGCTCAGCAGGTGGAGATCTCCAACGACGGCTTCAAGAGCTCCGACCTCAAGCCGCTGGTCGCCGGTTGCCGCTACGAGTGGACGCTCGACGGGGGGCCGGGCCGGAAGCCGAAGGTGGTGTCGGTGCGGTTCCCGGGGCTGCCCGGTGTGGTGACCGACCAGGTGCTGCTCGACGGCGCGGCCCCGGTGATCCACAAGGTCAGCGCGAAGTGGGTCACCGCCCGCCAGGGCTGGGTCCTCAAGATCCGGGCCACCGACCGCGGCACCGGGATCGCCTGGGCCAGGGTCGGGAAGACTCGCCACGGCGCGAAGCGCTACGGCTGGCCCGCCGACATCGTGTCGTGGGACAGCACCCAGCTCCGCTGGATCCAGGTCGGTGACAAGGCCGGGTACAAGAGCCGCTGGTACCGGCTGCGGCTGCACTGAGCCGGACTTCTCAGGGAAGTCCGTCACTTCTCGGCCGATGCGTTGCCTGAGAAGTGACGGTTTCACCGGTGCACCGGTGAAACCGACACTGCTGGGTACGTTGACCGCATGCCTCGCATCGCCACTGCCGACCGGGTCGACCTCGAGCAGCTGCTGGACTTCGTGCGCGACCGTCACCACCTGGTGCTGGTCACCACCCGCGCCGACGGGCGCCCCCAGGTCTCGCCGGTGACCGGCGGTGTGGACGCCGACGGCCGGATCGTGATCTCGACGTACCCGGACCGCGCGAAGGCCACCAACCTGCGCCGCCGTCCGGCCGCGTCGGTGCTCGTGCTCTCCGACGAGTGGGACGACGCCTGGGTGCAGGTCGACGGGGTCGCCGAGGTTCTCGACATGCCGTCCGAGGCAGCGGAGGACGGGCTGGTCGAGTACTTCCGGTGCATCGCCGGCGAGCATCCCGACTGGGACGAGTACCGGGAGGCGATGCGCAAGCAGGGCAAGTCGCTGATCCGGATCACGGTCGAGGGCTGGGGGCCGGTGGCGACCGGAGGCTTCCCGCCGGACCGCGCGCCGGCCTGACCTGTCTGGGTTGACCTGACACGGCTGAGGCGTCTGAGGCGCTTGGGTCGCCTGAGTCGAACGACCTGACTGGACCGGTCCAGTCAGCCGACGACGCCCGCGCGCAAGAAAGCGTGCCGGAGGCTACCCGCGGGTTAGCCTCCGGCTGTGATGGCCCTTACGGGCCGGCTTCTCTGGCTGGCCCTGATCGCAGCGGGCCTCGGGACCGCATCCTTGGCGACCGCAGAGACCGCCACCGCCGGCACTCCCGCCGACGGCCCGACGGCGATCGCCGTGGGGCCGGCGGGCGCGTCGTACGTCGGGTTCGCCAGCGGCGGCCGGTTGCTCCGGCTCAGTCCCAAGGGTCACCGGCAGGGTGGCGTCCCGCTCGACCAGGACGGGCCGGTCGACGGGCTGTTCGTCAACGCGGCCGGGCAGATCTGGGTCGACTACGGCACCAGTGTGTCGTTGCTGGGACCTGCTGGACGGGTGCTGCGGCACTTCGACCACGACCCGGTGCGGTCGTGCGTGGGCAGCCCGGCGTCGCGCTACGGCGGCATCGCCGCGGGCGGCGGCCGGGTCTGGGTGGCCGACCGCTGTGCCGGCACGATGACGGTCTACACCCAGGGCGGCCGGCGGATCGCGACCGTCGACCTGCCCGGGCGAGACCACCCACGCGGCATCACGTACGGCGCCGCCCAGTCCGGTCGCGGTGCCACCGTCTACGTCGCGATGCCCGACTCGGGCCGGATCGTCTCCTATCGGGCCGACCGCATCAGCAGTGCGACCAGGCCCTGGCGCACCGTGGCAATGCGTCGTCCCGGTGGCGGTGTCCGGCCCAGTCCGGGTGGCCTCGCCGTCGATCGACGCGGCCAGCTGACCGTGGCCGACCTGGCGAACAACGCGCTCTACCTGCTCGACAGCAACCACGACTTCAACGTCTACCGCACCCTCGGCCACCCGCCCCGGGCAAGCCGGGCGGCGGGACGCGTCAACACCCCGTCCGCGATCGCGCAGTATGCCCAGGACGGCGGCTCGCTGTCGGGCAACCTCTTCATCGCCGACACCGGCAACCGGCGGGTGCAGCGCTGGAACACCAGCGGCTGGACCTACTGGGCCACGGCGGTCCGGGCGGGTCGTGGCACCGCTGACCCGACCCCCTCCGGTGGCGTCGACAGGGCACCGGTCAACTCCAGTGCCCCGAGCATCGTGGGCTCCGCTGCGGTCGGGGAGACCCTGACCTGCAGCGCGGGAGCCTGGTACGGCGCGGCCGGCCCTCCCGGCGAGACGATCCGCTACACCTACGGCTGGCGGCGCGGCGGCACCACGATCGGCGGCGCGACGGCGCCGACGTACGTCGTCACCGATGCCGACGCCGGCACCTCGATCTCCTGCGTCGTCACCGCGACCGGCCTCGGCGGCAGCACGTCGGCGGTCTCGGCGGCCGTCGTCGTCGGCGGCACCAGCCTGGTCGCCGGACCGGTCAACGTCACCGCGCCGTCGGTCTCCGGGGTCGCCGAGATCGGCGGGACGCTGGTCTGCGACCCCGGCACCTGGACCGGTGTCGCGCTGACCTACAGCCGCCAGTGGCACCGCGACGGCGCCGCGATCCCGGCCGCGACCGCCGCGACGTACGCCGTCGTGGCCGCGGACGCGGGCGCGACGCTGACCTGTGTCGTGTCGGCGACGAACGGCGGCGGCCGGCGCGATGTCGCCTCGCGCGGGGTGTTCGTGAGCCCGGCCCGCGTGGCCGGCCCGGTGAACACCGCCCTCCCGACCGTGACCGGGTCCGGCTCCGTCGGTTCGGCGGCGACCTGCGCTTCAGGCAGCTGGTCGGGAGACGGCCTCACCTACCGCTACTCGTGGTCACGCGACGGCGTCCCGATCGCCTACACCGCGTCGTCGAAGTACGTCGTCCTCAACGCCGATGTCGGCACCCTCCTCGGCTGCACGGTGACCGCGACGAACGACCACGGCCTCGCTGTCGCCAGCTCCCTCCCGCGCGCCATCGCCGGCCCGTCCGGCCACGCCCCGGCGAACCTCCTGCCGCCGACGATCTCCGGCGACCCGGTCGCCGGCCAGACGCTCACGTGCGATCCCGGCACCTGGAGCGGGACCCCCACCACCGTCGTCGCGTTGTGGCAGCGAGACGGGGCGACGGTCGCGAACGGCGGCTGGACCTACGTCGTACCCGCCGGCGGCGGCGCCATCCAGTGCATCGTGGTGGCCGACAACGGGTGGGGCCTCGGTGCCGCCCGGTCGGCACCGGCCACGCGGGACGCGTGCGCCGGGCCAGCGGGTGTGGAGATCAACGGCGGGGCGGTGGAGACGACGTCGTCGTTCGTGTCGCTCACCCTGCGCGCGCCGCGGGGTACGACGACCGTCCACCTCGCCGACAACCCCGGCTTCGCGGGGGAGACGGTCACGTCGTTCCCGGTCGGCTGCAAGCTCGACTGGGTGCTGCCGTCGATCCCGGGGCTGCCGCTCTCCTGGTCGGTCTACGTGCGGTACGGCGACGGGACCGGCGCGACGTACTCCGACTCGATCGTGGTGAACGCGCCCAGCTGAGTGAGAGGCTGACGCCATGGGCCGCTGCCGGTTCGTGCCGCCGTACCTCCTCGCCCGGGTCGCCCCCGGGAGCCTCGTCGTGGACCAGGCGCTGCGCGCCGGACGGACGGTGCCGCTCGCGAGCCGCCCCGTCGTGCTGGCCGCTCCGGCTCCGGCCTGGACCGTGCACACGGCCGGCAACACCACGACGCTGCCCGGGCGGGCGGTGCGCTCCGCGGGCTCACCCGCCTCCGGCGACGTGGCGGTCGACGAGGCGGCGACCGGGATCACCGGCGCGCTGGCGCTCTTCGCCGAGGTCTACGGGCGGGCGTCGTACGACGGTGCCGGTGCGCCGGTCAGCCTGAGCGTCCACTACGGCCAGGACTACGACAACGCGTTCTGGGACGGCACCCAGCTGGTCTTCGGCGACGGCGACGGCCGGGTCTTCGGGCGGTTCACCCGACCGGTCGACGTGCTCGGGCACGAGCTCACGCACGCGGTCACCGAGCACACCGCCGGCCTGGTCTACCGCGACCAGCCGGGCGCGCTCAACGAGTCGCTCTCGGACGTGTTCGCGGCCTGCCTGAAGCAGCGGCTGCTCGGGCAGACCCCGGCCGAGGCGGACTGGCTGATCGGCGAGGGGATCTTCGCCGCCGGCATCCGGGCCCGGGCCCTGCGCGACATGGCGGCGCCCGGCACGGCGTACGACGACCCGGCGCTGGGGCGCGACCCGCAGGTCGGTCACGTCGACGACTACGTCGACACCTCCGACGACAACGGCGGTGTCCACCTCAACTCCGGGATCCCCAATCGCGCCTTCCAGCTCGCGGCCGTCGCCATCGGCGGCTCGACCTGGGAGAGCGCCGGGCGGGTCTGGTACGACGCGCTGACCGGCGGTGCCGTGGGCCCGACCTCCGACTTCGTCGCCTTCGCGGGCGCCACCGTGGCCGCGGCCGGCGCGCACGCCGATGCCGTCGGTGCGGCGTGGGAGACGGTCGGACTGGTGCCCGGTTCGTCGGCCGCCGTGGGCTCGGCACCGGTCGCCGCCGGCGCTCGCCGGGTCAGCGTCCGCCGTACCGGCGGCTTCGCCGGCCTGCGCGCCTCCGGCGAGCTGGACCTCGAAGGCGACGACCCGCGCGCCCCCGAGGCCGCGGCCCTCGTCGACCGGGTCGACCTGCGTGCGGTCGACGGTGGGCAGCCCCAGCCGGACCGGTACGTCTACTCCTTCGACCTCTGCGGCGACTCCGCGACCCTCCCCGAGCAGCACCTCACGCCCGACCTCCGCCGCCTCGCCGACCTGCTCCTCGAGCCTCGCCGTACCGATCCCCGCGGGACCGCGTGGCGGGGTAGTCCCTGACGTTTCCGGGCTGTTCTGCGCAGAATGACCCCGGAAACGTCAGGGACTACCCCGACATCCAGTTCACGCCAGCGCGCGGTCCAGGGCAGCGGCCACGTGGAGGGCAGTGCCCGGGAAGACCGGGATGTCGGCGTCCGCCTGCTTCACGAGCAGCTCGAGCTCGGTGCAGCCGAGGATGACGCCGCCGGCACCGGCGTCCCAGAGCTCGTCGATGAGGCCGACGACGGTACGGCGGGAGGTGTCGAGCACCTTGCCGTGCACGAGCTCGTCGTAGATGACCCGGTTGAGCGTCTCGTGGTGGCGCTCGTCAGGGACGACGACGGCCAGCCCGTGCGAGGCGATCCGGTCGGTGAAGAAGGCACGCGACATCGCGAACGTCGTACCCAGGAAGCCCACCGACTCCAGGCCCTGGGCCTTGCATGCCTCGGCCACGACGTCGGCGAGGTGGAGCACGGGGATGCCGACCGCCTCGGCCACCTGGTCGGCGACCCGGTGGAACGTCGTCGTGCACAGCAGCAGGAAGTCCGCGCCACCCGCCTCGACCCCGCGGGCCGCGGTGGACAGGATCTCGGCGACCTCGTCCCACCGCTCCTGCTCCTGCAGCGCGGTGACCTCGGCGAAGTCCACCGAGGCCATCACCGACCTGGCCGACGAGAGCCCGCCGACCCGGGCCTCGACGCCCCGGTTGAGCTCCTGGTAGTAGACCGCGCTGCTCTCCCAGCTGAGGCCTCCGACGAGTCCGATCGTCTGCATGCAGGCACTCTGTCAGAAGTCGGAGCTCAGGTGACGCGGTGCACCTTGTGCTGCGCCGCTTGCGCGCGCGGGCGGATCACCAGCTCGTCGATGTTCACGTGGGCCGGGCGGGTGACCATCCAGGTGATCGCGTCGGCGATGTCCTCGGCGACGAGCGGCTCGGCGACGCCGGCGTACACGGCGTCCGCCTTGGCCCGGTCGCCGTCGAAGCGGGTGAGCGCGAACTCGTCGGTCTTCACCATCCCGGGTGCGATCTCCATGATCCGCACCGGCTGGTCCCACAGCTCCAGGCGCAGGGTCTCGGTCACCACCTGGGTGCCGTGCTTGGCGGCGGTGTAGCCGGCGCCGCCCTCGTACGCGATCCGGCCCGCGGTCGAGCCGACGTTGAGGATCGCACCGGCGCCGCTCGCGACGAGCGCGGGCAGCAGGGCGCGGGTCACCTGCATCAGGCCGATCACGTTGACCTCGTACATCTGCCGCCACTCGTCGCTGTCCGCCGCGGACACGGGCGAGGCGCCGAACGCTCCGCCCGCGTTGTTGACGAGTACGTCGAGCCGCTCGCCGACCGCGGTGGCGAGGCCCGCGACGGAGTCCGTGGAGGTCACGTCGCACTCGACCGCCGTACCCCCGATCTCGGCGGCCAGCGCCTCGATCCGGTCGCGCCGGCGGGCGGCGCAGAAGACGTGGTAGCCGGCGGCGGCGAGCTGGCGGGCGGTGGCGGCACCGATGCCGCTGCTGGCACCGGTGACGACGGCGGTCTTCGGGGAGGTCATGGGTTCATTGTCGACGATCGGGGTAGGGACCGTGGCGGGGAGGTCCCGGACGAAGAGGAGAGATGCATGCGTGCAGTGATGGCCGTTGCGGCCGTCCTGGGCGGGATCTGCTGGGTGGTGGCGCTGTGGGTGGACCCGCTGTCCGCCGTCGGTGCCGTGCTGCTGGCGGTCGCGGTCGTCGGAGCAGGCGCGAGTCTCGCGAACCGGAGTGCCACCTGGTTGCGGGTCGTCGCCGGTGTCTGTTTCCTGGGCCTCGTCGGGTCCGTGGTCATGATGCTCCGCGACGCCACGGACGACGCAACGGTGCTCGCTGTCGCGGGCACAGCGGCGGTCGTCGTCGGCGGCGTCGCGCTGGCGCGGCGCCCGGCGGGGGTGCCGCGGTCCCGCGGCTCGCACGCGCGCTGACACGTGTCGGGGAATCAAACGGCTGGTCCGGGTGTTCACCCGAGTCGGACCAGTCGACGAGACTGTCGACCTGAGAGTGGCGAGGTGCCTGTGGAGCCGATGCGGCGTGTGGCGATGATCAGCCTGCACACCTCCCCGCTCGACCAGCCCGGCACCGGCGACGCCGGCGGGATGAACGTCTACGTCATCGAGTTGGCCCGTCAGATGGCCGCCCAGGGCATCGAGGTCGACATCTTCACCCGGGCCACCAGCTCCGCGCTCGACCCGGTCGTCCCGGCTGGCGACGGCGTACAGGTACGCCACATCCATGCCGGACCGTTCGAGGGGCTGAGCAAGGGCGAGCTGCCCGGCCAGCTCTGCGTCTTCGCACGCGAGGTGCTCCGGGCCGAGGCCTCGCAGCCGCTGGGTCACTACGACGTCGTGCACTCCCACTACTGGCTCTCCGGCCAGGTCGGCGCGCTCGCCCGGGACCGCTGGGGGGTGCCGCTCGTGCACTCCATGCACACCATGGCCAAGGTCAAGAACGCCGCCCTCGCCGACGGCGACACCCCCGAGCCGATCGCCCGGATCATCGGCGAGGAGCAGGTGGTCGAGGCCGCCGACATGCTGATCGCGAACACCGACCTCGAGGGCCAGCAGCTGATCGACCTGTACGACGCCGAGCCGGCGCGCGTCGAAGTGGTCCATCCGGGTGTCGACCTCGACGTCTTCCGGCCCTACGACAAGGCCGTCGTACGTGCCGAGCTCGGACTGCCGAGCGACGCGGCCGTGCTGCTCTTCGCCGGCCGGATCCAGCCGCTGAAGGCCCCCGACGTGCTGCTCCGGGCCGTCGCCGAGCTCCTGGCCCAGCAGCCCGACCTCCGCTCGCGCCTGGTCGTCCCCATCGTGGGCGGACCGTCCGGCAGTGGCCTGGAGCACCCGGAGTCGCTCGCCCAGCTCTCCTCGCACCTCGGGCTCGACGACGTCGTACGGTTCGTGCCTCCGGTCGCCCAGGACGAGCTCGCCCGCTGGTGCTCGGCCGCGACCTTGGTCGCCGTACCGTCCTACAACGAGTCCTTCGGCCTGGTCGCCGCCGAGGCGCAGGCGACCGGCACTCCCGTTGTCGCGGCCGCGGTCGGCGGCCTGACGACGGTCGTCCGCGACGGCCACAGCGGGCTGCTGGTCGACGGCCACGAGCCGCGGGCCTGGGCCGACGCACTGCGCCGCATCGTCCAGGACGACGCGCTGCGGCTGCGGCTCGAGGGTGGCGCGCTCGAGCAGGCGCGACGCTTCTCGTGGGAGCGCACCGCCGAGCGCACCCTTGCCGTCTACCAACGCGCCCAGGCCGAGCTGAGGGAGACGGTATGACAGATCCGAGCCAGGTCATCCGCGACCACCTCGACAGTGCCGAGGTCGAGTACGACGAGATCGCCGACGGCGTCTTCTCGTTCTCGCTACCGGGCGAGAAGAAGCTGCAGACCGCGGTCCGGCTCGATGTCGGCACCCACGCTCTCGGCGTCCACGCCTTCGTCTGCCGCAAGCCCGACGAGGAGCACGAGCGGGTCTACCGCTGGCTGCTGGAGCGCAACCTCAAGATGTACGGCGTCGCGTTCGCCCTCGACCGGCTCGGCGACATCTACCTCGACGGCCGGCTGCCGCTCGCCGCCGTCACGCCCGACGAGCTGGACCGGCTCCTCGGCGCGGTGCTGACCTACGCCGACGAGTCGTTCAACACGATCCTGGAGCTCGGCTTCGCCAGCTCGATCCGCAAGGAGTGGGAGTGGCGCAAGCTGCGCGGTGAGTCCACCGCCAACCTCGAGGCGTTCCGCGGCTGGCTGGAGACCGACGAGGACTGAGCCGCGGGCGGACGTCATACGGATGGTGTGTCCCCTCCCTCGGAACGTATGACGTCCCGCGGCCGGCGCGGACCCTAGGCCGGTGGTGTGACCTGCTGCGCCACGGCGCGCGGCTTGCGGCGCGCCACGGCGACGCCGACGAGGGCGAGCGCGCCGCCGACGTACGCCATCGCGGGCGGTGCCTCGTCGAGGAAGACGACGCCCATCACGATCGTGATCGGCGGCACCAGGTAGGTCGTGATCGCGAGGCTGCTGGCGCTCATGTGCTGCAGCGCGTAGGCGTACGTCGTGAACGCGATCGCCGTCGGGAAGACACCCAGGTAGACGACCCAGAGCACCGACGAGGTCGGGGCGTCGCGGGTCTGGTCGACGAGCTGGCCGATGAAGGGGAGGCACGCGATCGCGCCGATCGTGCAGGCCAGCCAGGTCACGTGGATCGCGGGGAGCTTGGCGACGAGCGGCTTCTGCAGGATCAGGCTGATCGAGTAGACGACGGCCGAGACCAGGCAGAGCAGGACGCCGATCACGTCGTGGTCGCTGGACTCGGACGACGACATGCTGATCAGGCCGACGCCGCTGAACGCCAGCGCCAGGCCGAGGCCGATGTAGACGGTGAACTTCTCGTTGAGGAAGATCGCGGCCAGCACCGCGACCAGCACGGGCGAGACCTGGATCAGCATCGCGGCGGTGCCGGCGTCCACGCGTCTCTCGCCGGCGTTGAGCGCGACGTTGTAGACGCCGAACCAGAGCACGCCGATCGTGACGAGCGAGACCCACTGGCGACCCGTCGGGCGGGGGAGCCCCTGGCTGGCGAGGGCGACCACGCCGAGGCAGAGGGCGCCGACCAGGGTCCGGCCGAGAGACAGGGCGCCCGGCGAGAAGTCCTCGCCGAGGTGCCGGATCGCGACGAACGCCGAGGCCCAGAACACCAGCGTCACCGCGACCGCCGTCCGGCAACCACGTCGGGGTGGTGTCGGTCTCGGAGGTGGTCGGGGGCGTCGCCGTACTCGTCACCGACACAGCCTAGGAGTCGGCACCGACAGTCGACACGCGGGTTTCGGACGTCGTTGACCGATCCGCTGCCAGATCGGTCAGAGGTCCAACTTGTAGCCGAGCCCGCGCACGGTGACGAGGTACTTCGGCTCACCCGGGTCTGGCTCGATCTTGGCGCGCAGCCGCTTCACATGGACGTCGAGGGTCTTGGTGTCGCCGACGTAGTCGGAACCCCACACCCGGTCGATGAGTTGACCGCGGGTGAGCACCCGGCCGGGGTTGCGCAGGAACATCTCCAGCAGCTCGAACTCCTTGAGCGGCAGCCGCTGCGCCGAGCCGTCGACGGTGACGACGTGGCGCTCGACGTCCATCCGCACCGGGCCGGCCTCGAGGGTCGGGGGCGCCAGGTCGGGCTCCTGCCCGCGGCGCAGTACGGCGCGGATCCGGGCCACCAGCTCGCGCGGTGAGTAGGGCTTGGTGACGTAGTCGTCGGCACCGAGCTCGAGCCCGACCACCTTGTCGACCTCGTCGTCCTTCGCGCTGACCATGATCACCGGCACGCTGGACGTCTGCCGGATCTGGCGGCACACCTCGGTCCCGGGGATGCCCGGGAGCATCAGGTCCAGGAGCACGATGTCGGCACCGTTGCGGTCGAACTCCACGAGCGCGGCGTTGCCGTCCGCGGCGATCGCGACCTCGAAGCCTTCCTTGCGGAGCATGTAGGCGAGCGCCTCGCTGTAGCTCTCTTCGTCCTCTACGACGAGTACGCGAGTCACCGGTCTGCCTCCTGGCTCTCCCTGTGGGAGCTGTAGCGGGGGAGGGTCAGGGTGAACGTAGACCCTTGGCCCTCTACTGACCACACGTTGACGTCCCCGCCGTGCGACGCGGCCACGTGCTTGACGATGGACAGGCCGAGGCCGGTGCCACCGGTGGAGCGGTGCCGGGCCGGGTCGACCCGGTAGAACCGCTCGAAGATCCGGTCGATCTCGTCGTTCGGGATGCCGATGCCCTGGTCGACGAC
>Ga0190274_10001431_pt1 | contig 13994 bp, 10 predicted proteins | sample Popmic531T_FD_133002 | JGI IMG/M metagenome (GOLD analysis project Ga0190274, IMG submission 133002) | Populus adjacent soil microbial communities from riparian zone of Yellowstone River, Montana, USA - 531 T | ecosystem: Environmental > Terrestrial > Soil > Riparian zone | place: USA: Montana...
CCGGTCGACCGTCTGCTTCGCCATTCGCCGCCAGGTGGTGAGCTTGCCGCCGGTGATCGTCAGCATCCCCGAGGAGGTCTCATAGAGCTCCGCCTTGCGTGAGATGTCGACCGACTTGCGCGGGTCGCCGCTGGAGATCAGCGGTCGCACGCCGGCGTAGGCGCCGACCAGGTCGGACTGGGTGAGCGAGGTGCCGAAGAACTCGTTGACGGCTTCGAGCAGATAGCCGACGTCCTCGCCGCCCGGCTTGGGATGGGCGATGTCGCCGTCGAAGTCGTTGTCGGTGGTGCCGATCAGGGTGCGCCCGTACCAGGGCAGCGAAAAGATCATCCGTCCCTCCCCCGCCGGGACGATGCAGGCCGCGCCGCCCATCGGCAGGTCGGCCTGGTCGAGGACCAGGTGGGTGCCGCGGCTGGGCGCGATCCGCGGCACGTCCTCCTCCTCGACCACCTCCTCGGGGCGGATGCGGTCGGCGAAGACGCCGGTCGCGTTGACGACGTGGTCGGCGCGGACCTCGATCCACTCGCCTGACGCGGACTCGACGAAGGCGACACCGTTGGCGCGGCCGTTGTCGGAAAGGACCTCGGTGACGTCGGCGCCGTTGAGCATGACCGCACCGAAGCGCTCGGCCTCGCCGAGCACGGTCAGGACCAGGCGCACGTCGTCGGTCTGGCAGTCGTAGAAGAGGTAGGCGTCCTTCGGATCGCGGGCGGCCAGGGCCGGGACCAGCTCCAGCACCTCGCCGCGGTCGATCGTGCGATGGCGGTCGGGCGACCAGTAGAAATCCTCGTCCTCCTCCTTGGAGGCGCGCAGCTCGCGGCGGCTGCGGCCGACCCGCGTCGTCGCCATCGCGTCGTACATGTTCAGGCCGACCCCGAGCTTGCGGTCGCGCCGCTCCTCGCCCAGCGATGCCACCAGGAACGGGGTCGGGTAGACCAGATGGGGCGCGAGCTGGACCATCAGCTGGCGCTCCAGCAGCGCCTCGCGGACCAGGCCGAGGTCGAAGTTCTGCAGGTAGCGGAGGCCGCCGTGGATCATCTTCGAGGAGCGGCTGGAGGTGCCGACCGCGTAGTCGCCGCGCTCCAGCAGGGCGACCGAGTAGCCGCGCGCGGCGGCGTCGAGGGCGACGCCGGCGCCGGTGATGCCGCCGCCGATGACGACGACCTCGAAGTGCTGGCCGGCGATCGCCTCGATTGCGGCGGCGCGAGTCAGCATCGGCCGCGGGGCATGGTCGGCGGGGTCGGCATCAGTCGAGGAAGGCGATCGTGTCGGAGAGGGCGGGGCGCGGCGGGGCCGGGCGCTCCTGGCGCGGGCGGCCGAGATGGAGCAGGCCGACGAAGCGCTCGCCGGCGCCGAGGCCGACCGCGGCGCGCCCCTCCTCGCCCCGCAGCAGCCCGGGGGTGCGCCAGTAGCCGGCGAGGCCGCGGGCGTGGGCGGCGAGCAGGACGATGTAGGAGGCGACGGCGGTCGCGTGCAGATCCTCCTGGTCCTGAAGCGGATCGCCGGCGAGGGCGGCCGAGACGATGACCATGGCCGGGGCGCGGTCGAGCTTGGCGGCGCCCTCCGGGCCGGCGATCCGCTTCAGCCGCTCCAGCGAGCGCGGGCCGACGACGCGGAAGCGCCAGGGGACCGTGAGGTGGTGGTTCGGCGCCCAGTTGGCCAGCTCGAGCAGCTGCTCGAGCTGTTCCCGGGTCAGTGGCTCGGGGGCGAAGACCTTGTGGGTGCGGCGGGTGCGTATCGCCGTCTCGACGTCCATCGCGACAGTTTCGCGCTTTGGCGAACTCGCCGGACCAGCGCGGTCGACCTTTCAGTCGCTATGCGGAAGAAATGACGACCGCGGCGGCTCAGATGCCGTAGTGCCAGCGCATCCAGAGGCGGCGACCGCCCAGGCCGGCGCCGAAGAGGAGGCCGCCGGCGAGCAGGCCGAGCATGGCGGCGCCGTACGGGCTGGTCTTCGAATCGTCTTCGGCGGGGTCTTCCGACGCTTCCGACGCGGGCGCTGCAGGGACGGGGGTTCCGGACCCCTCCCCCTCTCGCCCCGCGGGTGGGGAGGTTTCGGCTGGCGCCCCGGGGGTGGGTTGGCCCGGGGGGCGCAAAACGTTCGGGAGGGGTCCCCCGCCCCCGGTCTCGGGAGTGGTTGGGGAGGCGGGTGAAGGGCCGGAAGTGCTTGGCGAGCCCGTGGCGGTGGGTGGTGGGGCTGGGGTCGTGGTGCCGGGAACGAGGGCGGCGGGCGGGGCTTTGCTTTGAGTTGGCTTGGGTTCGCGGGGCGGTGGTTGGATCGGGTAGGAGTCGCCCGCGACGGCCACGAGGACCTGGCCGGTGACCCAGATCGGGGTCTGGTCGCTGGACTTGGAGTAGCGGTAGTGGCCGTCGTCCTGCTGCTGGACGGAGAGGTAGTCGGGGGCGCTCTTGCCGCCGCGGCGGAACGAGCTGGGGTCGCCGCCGCCGGCGATGATGCCCTGGACCGCCCAGGCGGTCGACTGGGTGTTGACCGCGCTGTTGCCGCCGAGCGGGAAGCCGCCGCCGGAGCGCTGGGCCTGGCGCAGGTAGGACAGGCCGCGCTGGGCGGCCTTGGAGTCGCTCGAGAGGGCCTGCATGACGGCGCCGGTGCCGTCGGCGGTGCTGGGCGAGCCGGGCACGTCGCCCCAGCCGCCGTCGTCGTTCTGGACCTGGCGCAGCCAGGAGAGCGACCCTTCGAGCGAGCCCGTGGCGGCGGCCGCGCGCAGGGCGATCACCGCAAAGGCGGTCGAGCCCGGCCAGCCTTCGTAGGAGCCATTGCCGCGGCGCTTGGCGAGCAGCTGGGAGACCAGGTTGGCGCCGGCGAACTTGCGCGGGTCGACGCCGGCCCCCTCGAGGGCAAGGATCGTGCGGGCGAGGTCGCCGGGGCTCTTGAGTTCGCCGACGCTGCCGCGCAGGAAGTCGACCGGGGTCCTGCCGAGGCGGGCGACGTCGAGCGGGTTGCGACCAGCGGCCTCCAGCCCCAGCATCGCCCAGCAGCTCATCTCCGCGCCGGAGTCCTCTCCCGGTCCGGTGCCGAAACCGCCATCGGGGTTCTGGACCGACTGCAGCCAAGCGGCGGCGCGGCTGACGTCGGAGGCCCCGGCCCGGGCGGGCGCCAGCGCCCCGAACAGCAGGGCGAAGAGGACCAGCGCGGCGATGCCGCCGCCGCGCAAGCCGGGAGTGAGCCCGCCGGCGACGGGGGGCGAGGGCGGCGCGGACCGACCTCCCCTGCCCCACTCGAAGCGCTCGCGGAAGCGGATCAGCATCCGCACCATCGCCGGGCCGGCGATCAGGGCGAAGGCGACGTTGCCGGCGGCATGGGCGAGGTCGAAGGGCAGCGCGCGGGCCTGCAGCACGCCGAAGCGCTCCAACGACAGATCCCCTCCATAGGTCGCCATCAGGGAGAAGTTCAGCAGAGCGCCGTAGGCGATGCCGGCGAAACCGCAGGTGGCGGCGAGGCTGAGCCGGCCGGCGTTGCGCACCCCCAGCGCCAACCCCGCGCCGAGAATCCCGCAAAGGCCCCAGCCCGCCATCTGCCAGGGCGTCCACGGGCCCTGCCCGAACCAGAGGTTGGAGACGAGCGCGGCGAGGGCGCCGACGGCGAAGCCCGGGGCCGGGCCGAGCGCGTAGCCGGCGAAGATGACGATGTCGGTCGTCGGCTTCACGTTCGGGAAGGCGGCGAAGGCGATGCGGCCGGCGATCGCCAGCGCCGCCAGCGCGGCGACCAGGGCGACGACCTGCGACGGCGGCCGCGAGCGCTCATACCAGGCAAAGCCGCCGAGCAGGACGGCGCCGAGGATGAGGAAGCTGACCAGCTCCCAGCTCACCTCGCCTCCCCCATTTCGCCGCGCAGCGCCGCGGCGCCCTGCTCGGGGGTGACGACGCCGGGCAGGTCCAGGACCCGCGCCACCTCGGTCGCGAAGTACCAGCCGCCGGAGAGAACCTCCGCCATCGGCCCGTCGGCGATCGTGACGCCGGCGCCGAGCAGGACCACGCGCTCGGCGAACGCGGAGGCGAACTCGACGTCGTGGGTAGCGACGACGACCCCCGCCCCGCGGCCGGCGAGGTCCCCGATCAGGGCGACGAGGTCGTCCTTGCGGGTCCGATCCATCCCCCGCGTCGGCTCGTCCAGCGCCACCAGACCCGGCAGCTCCTCTCCCTCCATCTGCCCCGCCAGCGCGATCGCCAGCGCCAGCCGCTGCCGCTCGCCGCCGGAGAGGTCGCGCGGGTCCGCATCGACCGCGTGCTCCAGCCCGACGACCCGCAACGCCGCCACCCCCACCTCCCCCGGCAATTCATCCCCCACCCGCTCCCGCACCAAGTAATCCCCCGGACTCTGCGTCAGCAACGCAACCCCCGGCCGGTGGGCCGATTTGTCGTCCTGGGCTCGACTTTTCGGCCCATCGATCTCGATCTTGCCGGCGGCGGTGGGGGCTAGGCCGGCGATCGCCTTGAGCAGGGTGCTCTTGCCGGCGCCGTTGCGGCCCATCAGGGCGACTCGTTCGCCGCGGTTCACCTCGAGGTCGATGCCGCGGAGGACGTCGTGGGGGGCGTCGTCTCTCGTCAGCTCGACCCACAGGCCTCTGATTCGGAGCGCGGGGGGCGCCGAGGACCCGACCCCCTCCTCTCTTAACTTGCTCGGGTGGGGAGTTTGCGGCTGGCCGTGAGGGTGTCGGCCGAGAAGTTGAAGACGTTCGGAGGGGGTCGGGTCCTCGGCGCCGGCGCGGTCAGGGGCTTCGAGGAGGGCGCGGGCGGCGCGGACGCCGGTCGGGAGGGGCTCGATTCCGGCGAGGGAGAAGAGACGGGCGGCAGGGGTCGAGAGAGCGGGACTCGAGTCGTGCGCCCAGGAGAGGAAGTCGGTCGGAGGGCCGTCGAAGGCGATGCGAGCCGCGTCCATGGCGATTACCCGGTCGGCGGCGGCGAGACAGCGCTCGAGGCGGTGTTCGGCGAGGAGGACGGCGACGCCCCACTCCTCGTTGAGGCGGCGCAGGAGCCAGATCAGCTCGTCGCCGGCGACGGGGTCGAGCTGGGACGTCGGCTCGTCGAGGAGGACCAGACGTGGGCGAGTGACGAGGGCGGCGGCCAAGGCCACGCGCTGGAGCTCGCCGCCGGAGAGGGTGTCGACGGTGCGGCCGAGCAGGTGCGGGATGGCGAGCGCGAGGGCGACCTCCTCGACGGCACGGGCGCGAGCGGCGGCAGCGTCGCCGCGCAGCTCCAGCGGCAGCTCGATCTCGGCCGCGACGGTGGTCGAGACGACCTGGGTCTCGGGATCCTGGGCGACGTAGCCGACGGCCCCGGCCAGCTCGCCGGGGCCGGACTCGATCGCGTCGAGGCCGGCAACGGCGACGCCGCCTTCGATCTCGCCGCCGTGGAAGTGAGGAACCAGGCCGCAGGCGGCTTTGAGCAGGGTCGACTTGCCGGAGGCCGAGCGACCGGCGAGGAGGACGAACTCGCCGGGGGCGATCTCCATGGAGATGTCGCTGAGAACCGGCTGCGCCGACCGCGGGTAGGAGTAGGTCAAGCCCGCGATCGCCAGGGTCGGGGCAGCGCCGCGGCGGATCGCCAACTCAGACACGAGGGGTCTCCAGAACCGCGGTCCCAGGAGCCCGCCGGGCCGGCGCGGCCCCGGGTCCACGCGGCGGGCTCGGCCGCACCACCGGGCCGGCGGGCCTCAAACGTCCGCCATTCGGACGTCTCCGGCCCGTCGACCGGCTGCTGGCCGCCGGCTGGCGCCTGGGTTTGCGGCGGTAGGGAGTGAGGCCGCTGAGGACGAGAAGGGCCGAGAGGGCGATCGTCGTGGGTTCGAGGCCGAGCCGGATCGTCGGGTAGGCGTGGAAGCCGTCGGCGCCGAGCAGCTTGCCGGCGATCGCGCCCGCGAGCACCAGCGCCCCAGCGAGATAGAAGCGGCGGTCATACCGGGAGCGCCTCCGGCGCAGAGACGACGAGTGCCGCGTTTTTTCTCTCACAGATGGAGGACGCGGCGCTCGTCGCGATTCGAGGCTGTAGCCGCGCAGCTCCAGCGTGGCGGCGACGTCGACGGCGCGATCGAGCGAGCCGGCGAGGAGCCGGCGAGCCAGCGGGGCGCGGCCGACCGCGGCGGCGGCGGGGCCGCGCAGGCGGGCGGCGTCGCGCAGGCGGGCGGCGTCGGCGGCGGCAACCGGGACCAGGCGGGAGACGAGCGTCGCCGTCAGCGCCGAGCGGCCGGCGAGCGGCCGCAGCGCGCGCAACACCCGGTCGGGGTCGACGCAGGCCGAGTAGACGGCGAAGGCAATCATCACCACGATCGCGCGCAGGCCGAAGACGGCGCCGTCGGCGAGCGCCTCGGCGGTGACGTCGACCTGGCCCAGCAGCGGCCAGTCGCCGAGCCGGGCCAGTACGGTCTCGCCGCGGTTGACGACCAGGGCATTGACGACGACGATGGGCAGGGCGATCGCCAGGCCCAGCCGGATCGCCGCCCGCACCGCCGCCCAGGCTCCGGCCAGCCGGCCGGCAAGTGCGACGGCCGCTCCCGCCGCGACCAGCACCAGCGGGCTCGAGTAGAGGAAGGCGACCGCCACCAGCGCCCCCAGGAAGGCGACCGCGGCGGCGGGCGACGCCGCCTGCAGCGGTCCCGGCCTCGACACATAGGCGAACGGCGATCTCATCGCCGTCCCCTCACTGCGGCCGCGCGCGCCGGGCCGACCACCGGCAGCGGCGTCTCCTTCCCGTCCTCGCTTGCCACCGCGTAATGGTGGCGCAGCTTCGCCGCGCCGAGCAAGCCGGCGGCCGCGCGCACGGCCGCTGCCGTGCCGCCGGTGACGACCCAGACCGGTGGCCCGTCGTAGCGTCGGGTCGCGGCGACCAGGCCGGCTCCCGGTCCGAGATGCCGGACGGCTTCGCCGCCGGCAACGAGGCCGACCAGCTCGTACCCACTCCGCCCTCGCTCAAAGTCGGCGAAGACGCCGCTTTCCTGCGGCCCGGCCTCGACCAGCGCCGCCACCGGGTCGCCGCGCAACCGCGCCCAGGGCCCGACCAGGACCCGGATCGCCCCGGGGGGCGAATCGCCGGCGATGGAAACGCCGGCGCTCTCGAGCTCCTGCCGCACCCGGGCGCAGGCCTCTCCCCCGCCCTCACACTCGACCGTCACCGGATGGCGCCGGCCTTCGTATCCGCCGACGAAGGGAGCCGGCCAGGAGCCGACCACCGCCGGCACGTGGTTGGTCGCCGCCCAGTCGCGGTAGTCCCACCAGATCCGCTCGCCTCCCTGCAGCGCGTAGTCGGCGGCGCCGATCGGCGACTCGACGCCGTCGACGTAGAAGAACCAGTCGAACGGGCGACCGTCGCGCTGCCCACCCTCGACCCCTTCGATCGACTGCACGTAGCCGCCGCCGTAGCGGGTGGAGATCGCGGCGGCGCCTTCCAGTGCCCGCATCACCGTGTCGGACTCGTTCGCCTCGAGCGAGCGCTCGAGCATCGGCGCGGCACCGAATTCCCGCGTCACCGTCAGCTCGACGCCGTCGATGCCGGCGCCGGGACCGAGGCCGCAGCCGGCGGCCGCGAGCGCTGCGCAGAGCAGCGCCGTCGCGACCGCCGTGCCGCGGCTACGGCTCACTTATATGGGCCGGCCGGGCAGACGATGCCGATGCAGACTGCCTCGGCGGGCGAGGGGATGTCCTTGCCGTGGGTCGCAACCAGCGCGGCGGGCGCGCTGAGCGTCACGGTCGCCTTGCCGCTGGCATCGGTCGGGCCGCTGGCCCCGGTCACGGTCGCGCCGGACACCGGCTTGCGCTTGCCTTTTTCGTCGTAGGAGACGACGGTGACCTGGAACGGCTGCCCGGGGAGCGCGCTGTCGGGCGCTTCCAGCGCCAGCTCGTTCGGGTAGGGGTAGGACGGGGCGAGATCCCAGAGCACTTCGTCGCCGGGCTTCAGCTTCAGCGCGTCGCCGCCGACCGTGGCGCCCTTGTGGTTGACCTTCAGGTACCAGGACGCCTTGCCGCTGACGACGTTGCCGCCGATCCCGCAGATGCCGAGGCCGAAGTCGAAGGCATCGGTGATCAGCAACGGCCGCAGCGCCGCGGTCGACTTCGAGGCCTGGGCCAGCAGGCCCATCGCGGTCGCGCCCTTGACCGTCACCGACCTGCCGCTGCCGGCGTTTTCGGCGCCGAAGCACTTGGCGCTCTTGCTGGTCTTGATCTTGGTGGTGCCGGTGCTGAGCGTCTGCTCGCTGAGCACCTTGCCGCCCTTGCCGACGACGCGGAGGTCGGCGGAGACGCCCTTGGCGAACGCGCTCGCGGCGATCGACAGAGAGAGGACGAGAGCCAGCGCGCAGACGACGGCCAGACGGAACGAGATGAATCTTGGCATTTAAGCCACCCTTTCCTCGAGGGTTGAATTGGCTGGCCGGGGACAGGTCTCCTGGCTTCCGGGGTGGTCGGCCGCACCTTCCCGGGGAATCCGTGTCCTCCCCAGTGGCCGGCGCACGGGGCGCCTGCGACTTCCTTGACCCGGTCACAGTGGCGGGACCGCGCCGGTTTCGCACCGGACTTCCCTTGACCACCGACCGTATTTACGCGGCCAGTCTATCCGGCCTCCCCACGCCCGGATTTTCGTCCAACCGCCGCTTTTGCCGGACTAGTGTCGGCGCCCTGGAGAACCTGGGTGTTTACAGGGACTCGTCAAGTCAACGAACGAGGGGGAGATCGATGAGCAGGGGATTCCGCCGGCAGGCGCCGGCGCTGGTGGTCGCGTGCGTCGCGCTCGTCGCGGCGCTGGGCGGGACCGTCTACGCGGCGGCGCGGATCAACGGCAAGACGGTGAAGGTGAAGTCCCTGCCGGGCAACCGGTTGGCACTGGCCTCGGTGCCGGGCAATCGGCTGAAGCCGGGAGCGCTGACCGGCAACGCGCTGGCGCCGGGGTCGATCACCGGCATCCAGATCGACGCCTCGACCCTGGGCCAGGTTCCGAGCGCGGTCCACGCCGACATAGCCGACAGCGCCCGCGACGCGCAGACGGCGCTCAACGCCGTCAACGCCCTCGACGCCGTCAAGGTCAACGGCCACAGCGCCGGCTGCGCGCCGCCGGCTCGCTTCTTCGCCGGCGCCTGCTGGCAGGCGGTCAGCAGCGACGCGGCGGTCTCGGCGCCGGCCGCGGCGGGCGCCTGCGCGACCCAGGGCGGCGAACTGCCCGACGCCCTGGCACTGGCGGCCTTCTCGCAGCAGCCGGGGATCGCGCTGGCGGCCGGAGACGAGTGGACGCAAGACCTTGCCAGCTATACGTCGGTGAATGCGTATGCCGTCGCAACGATTTCAGCTACTGCCAAAGTTGGGTCCGCGCTCTCCACCGAAGCCAGGAAGTACCGCTGTGTGATCCCGCTCGTCAGCTGACCTTGCCGCACTCGACGGATAGAGGGCATGGCGATCTGCGCCCTCTATCCTGCTCCGTGATGCTGCGGCGCTCGTACCGTGCCCATTTACGCGTCGCGGGCCCGCTCGCGGCACTGGTCGCCTTTTTCGCGGCGGCTGCGGCCTGCCCCGGCGGTGCCCTGGCGGCATCGACGCCGCAGCACGAGGCGGCCACGGCAACGGCAGGGAAGGCGCGGGCCGAGGCCGCCCGCGTCGCCCGCTACTGGACCCCGGCGCGGATGCGGTCCGCGCGCCCGCTCGACCTCGCGGTCGCTCCCGGCGGCAGGACCAGGGCGATCGTCGGCAGCCCCGACGGGAGCGGCGCCAGCGCCAGTTTCCTCACCATATCCACGCCGGACGTGCCGCCCTACTCGTTCAACGGCCGCATCTTCATCCGCCGCGGCGGCCTCGAGGGCTACTGCTCGGGGACGGCGATCAACAGCCCCAGCCGGCAGCTGATCCTGACCGCCGGTCACTGCGTCAACAGCGGTCGCGAAGACGGCAAAGCCAGCGTCTGGTCCAACTACCTCGAGTTCGTCCCCGCTTACAGCGGCGGCGTCGCCCCCTTCGGCACCTTCGTTGCCCGCCGCAACCAGATCCGCGCGCCGCAGCAGTGGATCAAGCAGGGCAATCCCGACTTCGACATGGGTGCCTTCCTCGTCTTCCCCAACTCCGAAGGCGTCAACGTCGCCGACGCGGTCGGCGGCGGCGCCACGATCGTCACCGACCTCACTCGCCACCAGACCTTCCAGACCTTCGGCTATCCGGGCGAGAGCACGCGCATGCAGGGCTGCATCTCCCCATATATCGGCGACGACCTGCTCTCCAACCCCTTCCCCGGCCCGCCGACCCTGGGCATCCGCTGCCACTGGGCCCCCGGCGCCAGCGGCGGCGGCTGGCTGATCGGCGACGGCACCCAGATCAACGGCATCAACAGCTACCTCCACCTCAACAACAAGTCGCGCACCTTCGGCCCCTATTTCTCGAGCGCGACCGTCGGCAAGCTGGTCAAGGGCCTCTGAGACCACCTGACGCGGCGCGGGGCGGCGTCCTCGGTCGCCCAAATAGCGCTGCTATTCGGGCTTCCTGCGTCCTTGCCCCGCTTGGTCCGGTGGTCTCAGCTCAGGCGTCGAGGAGGCGGCGGTAGAAGCGGTAGTCGCGGCGGTCCGGGCGCAGGTTCGAGGCCAGGGCGAGGTGGTGCCGGGCGCGCTCCACCTGGCCGGTCTTGCTGAGCGCGCGGCCGAGGCAGAAGTGGGCGTAGTCGTCGACGTGGTGGGTTTCGACCACGGCCTCGAACGCGACCGCCGCCTGGGCGAAGCGACCGGCGCGGTAGTAGGCGCGGCCGAGCGCCTCGCGCACCGAGGACTTCTCCGGCGCCCGCCGCGCCGCCTCGGCGAGCGGCTCGGCGGCGTCGACGAAGTCGCCGTCTTCGAGCAGCTCGATCCCACGCCGGTAGAGCGTGTAGGTGGGCTCTGTCCCGGCCTCGAACGACACCGTTCAAGTGTAGGAGGCGGTCGTGGCCGTTCAGAGGCCGCCGCGCAGAGCGGCGCATTCGGCCAGCAGCCGCTGGGCGTCGCCGACCGCTTTGGAGCGCGAGAGCCCGGTCCCCTTCGGGTCCGGGGTCGCCGTCAGCGTCGGCGTCCAGGGGCACTCGAAACGGGTCTGGACGCCGGGGGACCGCGGACTCGCCTCATACAGCGACTCGGTGCCGGTGCAGCCGCGGTGGCAGGTTTCGCCCCAATTGCCCGGCCAGCCCGCCCAGGCACCGGCGAACGGCAGCGAGTCGTCGGCCTGATCGCCCACCCCGGGCAACGGCCTGACGCAGTGGCTCTCTTCGCAGGCCGCGTCGCCGTTGTTCGCCCAGGCGACCGCGCCGTCGTGGCTCTCCTCCGGTAGCCGCTCGCCGGCCAGGGTCGAGTACTGCAGGCAGTCGCGGGAGCAGGCGTAGGGGTAGCTGGCGTGGGTGCCGGCGGCGACGAAGGCGATCGGGTGCGTCCCCGCCGCGGGAAGCAATGGGCCGGCGACGGACACCCGGTCCTTGTGGGCCGCGTAGATCGTGCCGAGCAGCCGCGGCTCCAGCGCGGGGGTGGTGATCACCGTCACCCCCTCCCAGTCGCCCTCGTGGTCGCCACAGACGATCGCGCACTGGTTGACCTTGCCGTTGTAGTCGTTGTAGCGCAGGAACCACCAGTAGTCCCAGTACCAGCGGCCGTTGTGGGTGGTGCGCCGGTAGTACATGACCGAAGCGGGACCGCCTTCGCAGTCCACGGCCGGAGCCGCCCTCGCGCAGTCCGAAGACGGCGAGCGGAAGTCGGCGCCGTTGGGGGCCTTGCCGTGGATGTCCAGGTAGGCGACCGACCTCCCCTGCAACTGGGCCAACCCGGTGACGTCGGGGCAGGGCGGGTCCGTGCCCGCGCGACAGGCGCCGTGACCGCCGTCGTCGCCAAACTCCTCGTCGAGGAAGCGCCCCACCTCCAGCGGCCGCCAGCGCTCGTGGCTGTCGAAGCGCAGCTGCGGGCGCAGGGTTGTCGCCAGGCGCCGCTCGGCGACGCTGCCGTGGCCACCGAGGACGGCGGCGTCGACGGGATCCTTGGCATCGGTCCCGGCCGGCGCCGGACAGAGGAATTCCGAGCTGAGGTCGCCGTACTGGCTGCGCGTGACCCGGTCCGCCGGCAGGCTGAGGACGCTCTCCTCGTCGCCGAAGTCGGTCGCGAGGAGGACGTGGTCGGCGCTCTCGCCGATCAGCGCTCCTTCCGCCGCGACCAGACTGTCGTCGGTGCAGACCTGCGCTTCTTCGAACTTCAGCGCTCCCGCCAGCATCACTGCCGGGGTCAGGGCGACGCCGGCCCAGATCGCTCCGGCGGCGACGGCCTTGACGAGCCGCGGCCAGTCGTCCCTCCTGCCGGTGAGTCGGACCAGGTAGAGGCCGGCGACGGCGAGCGCGTAGGTCACCCCGATCCCCAGCAGGCTGCTCAGCAGCAGCGGCGTCCAGCCTTCGTTGTGCACGGTCGTGTAGATCGCCGGGGCGACGAGGACGAGCGTGAGGACGGCAAGCAGGACGAAGCTGCGGACCGGATGCGGGCCCGCGTCGATCCGGGTCTCGTTCTCGGCCAGTTTCTGCGGCCGGTCAGCCGCCCCGTAGACGAGCGCCGCGATCAGGCCCAAGGTGGCGGCCGGGGCAATCGCGTCGAGCAGCGCGGTGCTGATCACGAGCTGGCGCGGCAACTGCCCGAGCAGGGTGATCACGGTCGCCGGCGTGAAGCCCTCGAAGAGCATGCGTAGGGCGATCACGGCGCCGCCGAGCACGTAGGTCGCCGCGACCACCCCCGCCAGTAGGCCGACCGCCTTGGTCGCAGTGTTGAACACGGAGCGGCAGGCTCTCCGATTGCTCTATATAAGTCAAGGATAGGCGTGTCTGTTGCCCGTTTGCAGGCGTTTCCGCGGGCCGACCGGAGCCGCCTGCTACGGTGTTCAGGTCGGGTTCGGCGTCATCGCCACCCGAGAGGTTCCGTTTCCTCTGTGCGCTTTTGGCGTTTTGGGGCTGCTGGATCTCCCTGAATCGCCCACATAAGGAGCACATACTTGAAGTCATTTGCCGATCTCGGCATCTCTAACCCTGTGGTGGGCGCGCTCGCAGCGCGCGACATCACTCAGCCCTTCCCCGTCCAGCGGATGGTCATCAGCGACGCGCTCGACGGCCACGACCTGCTGGTCCAGTCCCCGACCGGCTCCGGCAAGACCTTCGCCTTCGGGATCCCGATGGTCGACTGCATCGAGCCCGGCGGCGGCCTTGCCGGCCTGGTGCTGGCACCGACCCGCGAGCTGGCCAGCCAGATCGTCGACGAGCTCGACTCGATCGCCCGCGCCCGCAACCTGCGCATCGCCGCCGTCTACGGTGGCGTCGGCTTCGGCCCGCAGAGCAACGCCGCCCGCCGCGCCGACATCGTCGTCGCCACCCCGGGCCGGCTCGAGGACCTGCTCAGCCGCAACACGATCTCACTCGACCGCGTCAGCGTCCTCGTCCTCGACGAGGCCGACCGTATGCTCGACATGGGCTTCAAACCGGCGGTCAGCCGGATCGTCGCCCAGACCCCGGACGACCGTCAGACGCTGTTCTTCTCCGCCACCCTGGAGGGCGCGACCGGCAAGCTCGCCGCCGCCTACACCCACCAGGCCCGCCGCCACACCCAGGAGCCGACTGAGCACAGGGAGCGGGACATCGAGCACAGCTTCGTCCACGTCGAGTCCCAGAGCGCCAAGCTCGACCACCTGACCGTGCAGCTGCAGGACGCCGGACGCGGCCGCACCCTGGTCTTCGTCCGCACCAAGCGCGGCGCCGACCGGCTGGTCAAGCGACTCCGCAGCCGCGAACTGGACTCCGTCGCGATGCACGGCGACAAGAGCCAGGGCCAGCGCGAACGGGCGCTGGCGCGCTTCGAGAAGGGCGAGGTCGACACCCTGATCGCCACCGACGTCGCCGCCCGCGGGATCGACGTCGCCGACGTCACCCACGTGATCAACTTCGACGCCCCCGGCGACCAGGACGCCTACACGCACCGGATCGGCCGCACCGGCCGCGCCGGCAACCGCGGCGCCGGGATCAGCTTCGTGCTC
>Ga0190274_10001432_pt1 | contig 13992 bp, 11 predicted proteins | sample Popmic531T_FD_133002 | JGI IMG/M metagenome (GOLD analysis project Ga0190274, IMG submission 133002) | Populus adjacent soil microbial communities from riparian zone of Yellowstone River, Montana, USA - 531 T | ecosystem: Environmental > Terrestrial > Soil > Riparian zone | place: USA: Montana...
CGTACCGGCTCCCGAATGGGACGACATCTTCGTCTTCGTCATGCAAAGTGTCAAAGAGTTGTAGATTCAATGGCTTTTTGAGGTAGTCACGGCGGAGAGACGCGAGCGTTACCTAGTCTCGACGCGGGCAATGTCGCGGGACAAGGGTTGCTGCGTCGGAGCCACGACTGGTTTTTCACGCCATCGAACAGAAATTTCTCGTTGTCCGCTTTTTCGGCCGGATCCCGTTACCAAGCTGCATCCACTGCGCATTCGGGATCTGTTGAAGGAGACGGCCATGACTGGGACACGGATTTTCTCGTTCATATTGCTCACGGGGCTGAGCCTTACGCCCTGCCAAAGCGCCTCTCCCGATCGTTGCCAGTCCGCGGGCCGGCAGCGCTATGAACCATGCATGACCAGGACGGCCGGCGATCGCGAACAGTGTCTTCGCGAGTACGACGCCGCGGTCAACGCCTGCGCGAATCCAGGGCCGGCGCCAGCGGGAAACCAATCACAGAATGTCTATCGCATCCCCTACGCTGATGGCACAAACGTGCATGTCGGTCGTGATTTCACCGATCACCAACCGAAGGGTCGGATTGACATGCACGGCCGTGGCGGCGGAACGCATCGCATAGTGGCCGCGGCGGATGGCACCATCCGGCACATCCAGGACGGCCGATCCAAGCAGCAGCACCCCGAAGAGTGGCTCCGCAATACGCCGGACTGCTTCAACAATTACGTGTGGATAGAGCACGCGAATGGCGAGTGGTCGAAGTACTCGCACATGCAAATGGGCACGACCAGCGCGAAGGCGAAACGCAAGGTGGGTGACCAGGTGAAGCAGGGAGATTATCTGGGGGATGAGGGGAACGTCGGCTGTGCCTGGCCTGCCCATCTGCATTTCCAGATCATGCAGGTCGGATCGACCAATGCTGGCCCGGGAATAGATAAAACCAGCGGAGAGCTCTCGGGATTCTCGATCGCTGACGAGCGCGATCCGCGCTTTTCCGACCTGCAAGGCAAGGTCTTCACGTTCAAGGATGGCGACAACTACATTGCCGGTGGGTTGCCGACCTGCCGCAAAGATCCCGAGTGCCCCGAAGGGCACTACTGCAATGCGGGGGTCGATGCGTCGACCAATCGATGCATGCCACTCAAGGCCGATAACGTTGCCTGCGACGTCGCGGGCGGCAGTCACCAATGCCGAAGCGGGCACTGTCAGTTCGGCCGCTGCTATACGCCGCATTCAGTGGCCCCCGGCGACACCTGCTACGTCAACGACGCGTGCCAGAAAGGCAAATGCAGCGACGTACAAGGGCTCAAGGGCCGGTGCGTCTGTGATCGGGATGGCGACTGCGGCGATGGGAGCTATTGCGACATCGGGGCGGATCTCAACTTGAACACCTGCAAGAGTCTCAAGGCGGACAACGAGACCTGCGATCTGGCGGGCGGGGGCCACCAGTGCACGAGCGGGTTCTGCAAACTCTCGCGCTGCTACACACCGGATTCGGTTGCCATGGGCGGCACTTGTTACAACGACGATGCCTGCAAGGTGGGCAAGTGCAGCGCTGTCGATGGAGCCAAAGGCACCTGCGTCTGCAATGACGACCGCGAGTGTGGCACCGGCAAGTGGTGCGACGAGGGGCTCGATACCAAGGTCAATGCCTGTCGCGCGAAGCTCGCCAAAGGCGCGAAGTGCGGCACGGCGGTGTCGGCCGGCAATGATCACAAATGCAGTTCCGGAGAATGCTCGGGATTCCCCAAGTACGAGTGCAAGTAGAACGCGCTGCTTCCGTGAACCTGTATCCCGGGGAAATCCCGGAACCGGAACGCGCCATCCGCGATTGGCTGTGGCGCGTCGCCTCGCATACGGGATTCTTTCTCACAATTGTCACGCGCCGGCGAAACCTCCATTGCATTGTGTCCGGCTCCTAACAAAATACTGCCGGCAACAAGAAAACCGGGCCCGCCTCTACAACACCCCGTTGGGTGAGCAAACGACAAACTGGCGGGCACTCCCATGGAGGGCCGATGGTCTGGTCGAACAGCAATTCCTGGTGGTGGCTCCTGGTTGCCGCGCTGGTCGGCGTGATCGTGATCCTCCTGGCGCGCAAGAAAATGAAACGCGGCACGGACATCGTGTGGCCGGCCTTCCCTGAGAATCTCAGCTGGACCGATGCCGCGGCCGCCGAAGCGTCGCTGGGCGAGATCTATAAGTACTCGATCGGCTTCAGCAATGGCTCGGTTGCGTGGTACCAGGACCGCCGGCGGCCGAAACGTGTGGCCGGTTTCCTCCTGCGCGTCTCGGCGCTCATCGCGACCGTACTCGCCGGACTCGTGCCCCTGTCCAAGGACCTGGGCATGCCCGAGATCTATCCGCAGGTCAGCACGGTGCTGCTGGCGATGGCCGGCGTGCTCGTGTCCATCGACGGCCTCGGCGGATTCACGAGTGGCTGGGTGAGATACATGCTCGCCCAGCTGAAGATAGAGCGGGCCCGGGACACATTTCTCATGGAGTGGAACAACATGAGGATGGTCTCGTCGGAGCGCCAGGCGCTGCTCGACCGGGCCAAGATCTTTCTGCTCGCCGTCGGCAAGATCGTCGATGACGAAACGCAGGAATGGGCGATCGAGTTCCAGAGCGCGCTCAAGGATCTGGAACGTGCGCGCAAGGCGGAGGCCGAGACACCGCGCACCGGGGCGCTCGAAATCACTGTCAAGAATCCGCAGCTGGTGGCCGGGTGGACCCTGGAGATCGATGGCAACCAACGCGGTTCCACCACCGGCAAGACGTTGGCGGTCAACGATGTGGCGATTGGGCAGCGGAAGGTACGCACCTCCGGAAAAGATGTTCAGGGCAACAAGACGCTCTCAGACGAGAAGATCGTCAAGATCGAAGCTGGAGTGATCGTCGCGCGCGAGCTCGAACTGAGTTGAGCTCAAAAAGATGAAGAACGAGCGCAAGCCAAGAGTTTCCGGCGCGAAAGCCGAAACGACCCCGCCGAAGCAGAAACGACTGACCGCCGCGGAAGCGGTGGAGATTGCGCAGGGGCTTGCCACCGGGCTCTCACGGATCGGCGGACTTGCCCAAGTCGACGGGCTGCTGGGGACACTCAAGGATTGCCGCGAATTTTCAACGCTCGCCTCGTTGGGCGCGGCTCTCGAGCAGGAGGGCATGGCGCTTTCGCCGCGCGCGATGCGGCTTACGGCCCAGAGCCTCATCGAACTCGGGCGCTTCAGCGAAGCCACGAACCTGCTGGATCGGATCATCGAGCGCACGCAGGACGAACCCGAAATTCTCGAAGCGCACGGACTGCGTGGGCGAATCCAGAAGCAGATCTACGTAAACGAAGCGGTCCGTGGCCGCCGCGACGCCGCCACATTGCGCTCAGCCGTGAAGGAGTACCTGGCCGCCTACGACGAAAACCCGGCCCGGCCTTCGTGGCATGGCATCAACGCGGCCGCGCTGCTCGCGCGTGCCGCGCGCGATCGTGTCAGCGGGTTGCCGATCGAGCGTCGTAAAACGATCGCCGGCGAGATCCGCGAACGACTCACCGTCGCGCAGGCGAACGACACCGACTACTGGGCCGCGGCGACGATCGCCGAGGCGTCGCTCGTGCTGGAAGACCTCGATACCGCTGAACTGTGGTTTCATCGCGCCGCCTGGCTGCCGGACCTCAACACCTTCGCGCTGGCCAGCATGCTGCGCCAGCTGCGCGAAGTCTGGCAGCTCGATCCGACGACGCCACCCGGCTCGCGCATCCTGCCGCCCCTCGATGCACGCCTGCATCAATCCGGCCATACCTTGATGATCAGCCCGGAGAAAGCCGCCGAGGCCGATCCAACTACCCGGCTGGAAAAAGTGTTCGGCAGCAGCCCCTACATGTCCTTCGAGGCCTGGGCGCTCGCCATCGAATGCGCGAAATCGGTGTGCCGCGTCGAGAACAAGCTCAACCAGGGATTCGGCACGGGCTTCGTGGTGAATGGCCGGCTGCTCAGCGCCAAACTACCGAACCTGCCGGTGATGATCACCAACGCCCACGTCCTGACCCCGAATGGCGATGGCGACTCGCTGACACCGGCCCAGGCACACGTGGCGTTCTACGCCAGCACCAACCAGGCCGGTCGGCCGCATGCCTCGACCATCAAGAAAATTCTCTGGACTTCGCCGCCCGACAAGTTCGACGTGACGGTGGCGCTGCTCGGCAAACCGCTCGTGGCGAAGCACCCACTGACGATCGCACCGAATCTTCCCGCGGTCGCCGATAAACCAAAGGTGTATGTGATCGGCCATCCCGGTGGCGGCGCCCTCGTGTTCTCGCTGAACGACAACGATCTGCTCGACCACGGCGACCCCGACGACTTCCGCGTGCACTACCGAACGCCGACCGAGCCCGGCAGCTCGGGGAGCCCGGTATTCAACGCACAGTGGGAATTGATCGCGCTACATCACGCCGGCAATTCGGCGATGCAGCGGATTCATGGTTCAGGAACCTACCAGGCCAATGAAGGTATCGCGTTCAAACACATCGGGGCGGCCATCCGCCCGCGATGAGGACGCACAAAGGAGAAAGTCGTGAGTAGCCACCGGTTCATCGCCATCGCGCTGCTGGCCATTGCCTGCGCGGGATGCGCAACCAGCACGCCCGTTGCGGAGGTACGCGTCGTGGGCAAGGCATTCGAGGACTTGAATGGCGCGAGCGCGCCGCTCTTCGATGACCTCGCCGTTGCCGAGAGGATCAATGGAAAGGAGGCAGCCCGCATACGCGTGGAAAAACGAGCCAAGGGGGAGAAGATCGATCCCGCGCTGGATCGCTGCGAGAAACTCCTCCTCGCGGAGGTGCCCGGCGACGTGAAGGTGCAGGTCGGCTTCTGCGGCCCGGACAGCTACTACTACTCGGAGATCGCCGATCCGCCGGGCACTGCGTCGTTCCGTCGCTCCATCGCGGCAATTCAGGGCTACACGAACGTCCTGCTGATCCTCGCCGAGGGCCGCAACCTCGAAGCCGCACAGGCCGAAGTACAAGCGCTCGTCGGCAACGTTGGCGGCGCGCTCGAGATTGCCGGCGCAGGCGCAGCCGGGGTGACGCTCAAGGTCTTCACGGAATCGATCCAGCCTCTGCTGGACATCGCGGCCAGGCGCGCCAATGCCAAGGAGCTCGCGCGCGTGGTCAAAGACGTATCACCCAAGGCCGTGGACGTCATCGCCAAGCTGCGTGAAACGGCGCCGGTATTGTTCACCATGCTCACCGAACAGCCATTGCTGAGATTTCGCGACAAAGACGGCGGCCTCAAGGTCAAGGCCATCGCGGAAGCCGAGAAGAATCGCATCGATGCCTATCGCATCGCGGTGTCCAACTACGTGGTGCTGCTCGACCAGTACGAACACCTGCTCCAACAACTCGTCGCGGCATACGACACCGAAGGCAAGACGCTCACCTTGGCCGGCCTCGTCGAGCAATCGGCGCAGCTGAGCGCACAGGCCGACGCCTGGCGCCGCACGTATTCCGCTCTCCGAATGGGATTTTGAGGAAGAACCATGTCAGTCATCGACCAGGCCCGAAGTGAAATCAACGCCGCCCTCAACACACTCGCGCGCCGCTTTGGCAGCACCGCGGATGAAGCCGAGAAGACCGCCATCGGCGCGGCCATCGACGATCTAAACGACGAACTCACGCTGCTGGATCAGGCGGCACTGCTGCAGGCCGCGAGTTCCATCTCGAGCGCCACCGCGATACTCGAACGCGCGGTCGCCGCCGTGAAGCTGGGTCCGTTCGACGGATATCTGGCGGCGCTGGAATCGCACCTGACCAGGCTGAATGTTCTTTCCGGGAAGGCGCACGCGGGCGATAGTCTCGAGAGCGCGGCCATCGCGGCACCGCCGGGTGGCGGCTCGGGGAAAAAGGGGAAAAAGGGGAAGAAGGGGAAGAAGGGGAAGAAGGGGAAGAAGGGGAAGAAGGCCAAGAAGAAAGCCAGGAAGGCGAAGAAGTCCGGTCGTTCCGCTGCAGCGGTCACCGGGCTGGAAAGCGCCTCGCTCGAGGCCGTCGCGCCACTCCTCCTCACCAGCACGGCTTTCGCGGATCTGCGCGCGGAATACCAGGACTGCTTCGATCGCTGCGTGTTGAAGCCGGAAAGCGCCGGCAACGTCGCCTACTACGTGAAGCGGCTGCGACAGGGTCAGCCTAACTACCAGCTCGTGGAGCAACAGATCAAGGTGCCGTGGGTGTTCGTCGGCATCATTCACGGCATGGAGTGCGGTTTCAATTTCGCCGCGCATCTGCACAACGGAGACAAGCTCACGGCCCGCACGGTGCAGGTGCCGAAGGGCCGCCCCCTCGCCGGTGAACCGCCGTTCACCTGGCTTGAAAGCGCACTGGACGCATTGCGTCTCAAGAAGCTCGACCAGGTGGCGGACTGGACGGTGCCGCACATGCTGTACCTGCTCGAGGGCTACAACGGGTTTGGCTACCGCAGGCGCGGCCTGCCCTCGCCTTATCTGTGGAGCTTCTCGAACATCTACGACAAGGGGAAATTCGTCGCGGACGGCCGTTTCGATCCGGAAGCGGTGAGCAAGCAATGCGGAGCGGCGCTGATGATGCAGGCGGCGCGAAATACCTGACCAGTCGGGTCCTGGCATATGTGGAGAAAGTCGCAAATGGGTTATTCGGGTCGCTGCCAGGCGCTAGGCATGGCCCGGTCGCGGCGCTACTGTGGCGCCAGTGCAGCCGGGACTGGCCGCGGTGCCTAGTTAGTCGGGAAACGCATCATGCGGCGCGACAAGGCCGTCGATGAAGGAAAATGCCGTGTCTTATATTGGTGGACCGTTCAAGTACGACGTCAGCGCGAGTTACAGCCACGGCGACCCCAAGGGCGCCGGCACTTCGCGGTTCAAGAGCTATTCCCAGGGCTTCCTGAACGAACTCGCCACCGAACTTCGCGCTCATCCCACGTTCGGCGCCGAGCTCAAGATTTTCTTCGATGACCAGAACGAACCGGGCGAAGGCCTCGATCCGAACTCCGGACTCACCGGCCAGCTGCGCACCGCGATCGGCGACGCCGCCATTCTCACCGTGCTGATGTCTGATCACTACCTGCGCTCGAAATGGTGCGCGGATGAGCGCGACTTCTGGATCAAGAGCGCCGCGCAGATCGGCATGCCGCTCAACGATCGCCTGGCGCTGGCGCGCATCTGGAACACCACGGAAAGCTGGCCCGAGGTACTCAAGGATGAGCGCGGCAATCCTTTCGTGGGCACTTGCTTCTACGACCCGGCGCAAGTCGCCACTTCACCGTGGCCTTTCGGATGGCCAGCGCCCGACTCCGCAAGCAAAGACCCATTTCGTGGTCGCTTGCTCAGTCTCGTGAGCCTCATCTGGCAACAGATCGAGCGCCTCAAGGCACGTGTGAACGCGCAAAAGCAGGCGCAGGCGGATGTCGCGCGTCTCGCCGAGGAGTCCGGCCAGGTGATCTATCTACACGCGCGCGCCGCCGATGGCGACGCCTGGGACAAGGCCGGCGAAGCACTGAGCGCACAGGGATATACCGTGCTGCCCGGCGAGCCGGATGACGTCGAGAGCGACCCGGAAAAGGCAATGCGTTCACGCCGCCAGCGCGTCGAAACCATGAGCGGCTGTGACGCGTTGCTGCTGGTCGGATCGCCGGAAGGGTCTGCCGTCGAGGCAGACCTCGTCGTCGTCGGCCGGCAGGATCGCGATTCTGCACGCGCGCTCGCGCGCCGCATCCTGCCCTGCGCGCTGCTCGACACCGTGGGCGGCGGTGTCGCCAACCCGCGCCGCACCGAAGCCGCGCGCCGTCTGCGAATCGACTGGCTGGACTGCACCCAGGCGCCTTGGGCGCCCAAGGTCCACGACTGGCTCAGCCGGAAGAGTGTCGAGGCGCAGAAAGCACTATGAGTGCGCCCGCGCCCCTCATCGCCGATGTGTTCGATTTCGAGCTGCCACCGCAGCCGTACCCGGGCCTGCGGCCTTTTTCGAAAGAAGAGTGGCCTATCTTCTTCGGTCGCGAGTGCATGCTCGATGAAGTCATCGACCGGCTCGTCGGGCAAAGCCTGTTCGTGGTTCATGGCGACTCCGGCTGCGGCAAGAGTTCGCTGATCCGTGCTGGAGTGCTGCCGCGCCTGGAGCAGCAGTTTGCGCGCGGCGGCGCGGGCTGGGCTACTTGTACGACCACCCCAGGCGATGCGCCGCTGGAAAATCTCGCCGCCGCCATTGCCGGCATCACCGGCGCGGACGACGAAGACCACCGTCACGAGATCCGTCGCATCCTCAACTCCGGTGGGCACGGCGCCGCGCCGTTGGCGCAGTACATCTCGGGACGTCGACGTGAACATGTCTGCATCCTCATCGATCAGTTCGAGGAGCTCTTCGCGCACGCGCGCCACCATGGCCGCCAGCAAGCCAATATCCTGATCGCGCTGCTCATCGGGTTGCACAAGCTCGCGGATCTTAGGCTGCGCGTCGTGCTCACCATGCGCTCGGAGTTTCTCGGCGCCTGCGCGCAGTACGATGGCTTCGCTCAGGCCGTGAATGCCACGCAATATCTGCTGCCCCGCATGGAGGGCGCCGACCTGCTGCGCGCCATCCAGGATCCGGCAACGTTGTACGACGGCGAGATCGCCGCCGACCTCGCCGAGCGGCTCATCACTGAAGCCGGAGGCACGCAGGACCAGTTGCCACTGATCCAGCATGCGCTCATGCAGTTGTATTCCGCCCGGCGCTTGCGCCCGGACAAGACCTGGCGCCTCGAGATGGCGGACTATCCGGCGGGCGGCCTGCGCGGCCTGCTTTCCGATCACGCTGACAAGCTCGTGGATGGCGTGAAAGATGTGCCACAGACCGCGCGAATCGTCGAGGAGATGTTCCGCGCCCTGACGGAGGTCAATGCGGACCATCAGGCAATACGGCGCCCGCAGACCCTCGAGGCGTTGATCAAGGTCGCGCGTGCAACGGAAGGCGAGGTGCGGAAGATAGTCGACGCGTTTCGCGCCGAAGGTGCTTCGCTGCTGCGTCCCTACGGCAACGCGCCCATTGCGCTCGGTGATCCGGTGGACATCAGTCACGAAGCGCTGATCCGCTGCTGGTCGAAGATAGCCGACGAAAAGGTCGGCTGGCTGGTGCGTGAATTCGAGGACGGCATCACCTGGAGCTCGCTGATCGTTCAGTGCGAGAGCTTCGAAAAGGATCCCGGCAACGTGCTCTCGGCCGCCACCACGGAAGAGCGGCGTAACTGGTTGAGCGGCCGCAACGAAGAATGGGCGAAGCGTTATGGGGGTGGCTGGAGCCGCGTGCAGAAGCTCATCGATGCCAGCGTCGCGGCGCGCAACGAGCAGGCGCAACAGGAGACCCGGGCTCGCCGGATGAAGATATTCCGCTGGGGCTTCACGATCACCTCCGCGCTGATGTTCGTGGCCATCTTCTCCACCATCTCCGCCATTGAGGATCGCAAATCCGCGGATCTGGCGCGCGAAGAGTCGGAGGTAGCCCGGGCGGAGGCGGAGCTGAATTTGCGAACCGCATACGAGGACCGCGAAAGACTCGCCGCCGACCAGAAGGCCGCCGACAATTTGATCGAGTCGCTACAGGGCGAGCTGAAGGCTCTGAAGGAAGCTGCCGCCAAGGCGCCCGCGGACAGCGCCTTCCGTCAAAGCATCAACAGCGCGGATACGGTCATTCAGCAGCAGGTGGAGGAGTTCAATACCGCGACGCGAAGTCAGCCGCGCATCTACGTGCACATCTCCGGGCCGGGCCAGCGCGAAGCGGCGCGCGCCTTCGTGAAGCGCCTGACTCGCCCGACGCGAGCTCTTTTGCAGATCACCGTGCCGGGAATCCAGGTGATAAAGAACCCGCCCAGGGGCGCGTTCCTGCGCTGCTTCGATGCCGCAGAATGCAAGGAGTACGGTGCAAGGCTCACTGAGCGCGTCAACGACGCGCTCGAGTATCCCCAGGTGACGCTGCAGGATTTCAGCGCCACGTTCACCGACAAGTCCACGATCCGGCCGATGCACTTCGAGTTGTATTTCGGACCGGGCGACATCATCCCGCAAGGAGAGAAGGTCATGGCGCAATGAGGAGCTGAGGCAACCAGTTGTTCGATTGCGCGCGGGATGCGCGCGCGAGATTCAGAGATCACTCGCGCAACGGAAGCCAATGTCCTCGGAGCGCGCGTCCGGACTTGCGAATTGGCGCGAAGTGGCGCTCAACCTGGGGCCCGGGTCATAGCGGCCGCCGCCGCGAATCACCTTCTTGGTGCCGTCGCTCGGGCCGCGAGGATTGTAGACGTCGTCGGAGGTGAAGCTTTCCGAGTACCAGTCGGCGACCCATTCCGAAGCGTTCCCGGCAAGATCGTGAACACCGTACGGGCTCTTGCCGGCAGCATGCGCACCGACTGGCGACAGCGCGCCGTCGTACGGTGTGGGTGACGTGTTCAGGTAGTTCGCATGATCGATCGTCGGCGACGCCGCGCCCCAGGGATATGGCCGACCATCGACACCGCGCGCGGCCTTCTCCCATTCCGCCTCCGTTGGCAATCGTTTGCCGGCCCAGCGGCAATAGGCGCTCGCCTCATTCCAGCTCACGCCGATGACGGGCATCTCTTCGCTGTCCTTGCCCGCGACCTCGTCCCAGAATTCCGGCGTGTTCTCGGGATTCGTGCTCTCGAGAAATTTCGCGTAGTGCGCGGTCGTCGTCTCGAAGCGATCCATGTAGAACGCGTCGACAAACAACTGGCGTGCCGGCGAGTTCTCATCGTCGCCCATCGTGAAGTTGCCTGCGGGCACGAGCACCGCTGGCGTACCGTCCTTGCCGACGCGCGTGGCCTGCGTACCTCGACTCGCGAAATACCAGATCGCTGCGACTACGGCGAGAGCGCCGACCAATGAAAGGGGCACGATCTTGCGCAGCCGTCGGCGGCGCCGCTCGCGTGCGATACGGTCGACGGCGCCCGCGACTTCGGCCGGTACGTTGCCCGGAGTCTCGAGCAACGTGACCGAGCCCAGATATGCGGGCAAATCCTGCGGCTTCACGCGATCGATGAGCACCGGCAGGATTCGTCCGTCGGGCTTCGGCCACGTTTTCTCGGCGATCGAGATCTCGGTGAGCGTGTAGCTGCCGGCATCGAGAGCCTTCGGGCTCACGAGAAAGATCACGAGGTCGCACTTCTCGATCCCGCGCCGGATCCGCGTATGGAATTCCCCGCCAACCGGCAAATCTTCGCGATCGAAGAACACATCGTGGCCGTCGCCTTGCAGCGCAATGCGAATCGCGTCCGCCGGGGCGCGATCTTCCGACGCATAACTCAAGAAAATACGCATGTGCGGCGTGGATAGTACATCCAATGAAATAGTCGCAGCGGTCTTCTGCCACATGAGGCATGCACCCGGGCTGCGCACGAATGCTTCCTAACTAATCGCCGGGTCGTCAGCCATGCAACCTTCAGCTGACCCGGCTGTTGCGTCCGCGTATTCATGCGTGCAACTTCCTTGGCGGCTCCTCAGGCTGGCATCGGCTTGCCACAGCCCGTGCAAAAGCGATTGTCCGCCACGCGGCGCGCGCCGCAATGAATGCAGAACTGGGGCGCCGCTTGCGCTTGAGGACGCGGCGGCTCATTCGCGCGGCTCCCGGACGCAGCGGCGCCACTGGCAGCCGCGCCCGCCTTCGCCTCGCCACCCAGGTTGCCCGCGAGCCGCTGGAGCAACGCCTTCACCGCCTCGGCTACGCGCTGCAGATGTTGCTCGAGCGGCGGTGTCAGCGCGTCGAGCCAGTGTGGCGTGCTGATGAAATATTCGAGTGACTTGCTAGGCAGCGCATCGTCGAGGCGGATCGGGATCAGCGGGATGCCGCGATGGACGGCGCGCTCGACCTCGCGCTTGATCTGCTGCGACGCGTTGGCCTTCGAAGAAAACACGAGCAGCATGGCCTTGCTGTCGTGAATCGCGTCGACGATCGACTCGCCCCAGTCGGTTCCGGGCAGGATGTCGCGCGGTGCGATCCAACAGCGCGTGCCCTGCGCTTCCAGCGTCGCGCACACCGCATCGGCAATCGGCTTGTCTTCCGTGCAGTAGCTGATGAATACGTCGTGTGCCATGGCCCTCGATCGGTCGCGGCTATTCGCCGAGGATTACGGCCCAGATCACGGCAAAGACGATCCCGATGATCAACCACAGCTTGCCGGCCGCTTTTTTCTCCGGGTTGGCATCGAGCAGGAACATCACGCCCGCCACGATGCCGACGATCGGCAGGATGATGCTCGCGATGATCATGCCGTTCTTGAGCATTGGACTCACGGCGCCGCTCGAGACGCCCGGCGCGGAATAGGCCGGCTGGGGTGGAGGTGCGGCCGCAATCGACACGGTGGCGCCGCACTTGCCGCAGAACTTCGCCTCGTCGGGATTCTGCTGGCCGCATTTCGGACAGAACATGATCGTGCCCTCCCTGGGTGTTGACCGGAACGAAGGCTTGCAACGCAAGCTTCGTGCGCATCCTTCTTAAGACACATTTGTTCGTGCTGCAAGTACCGCCAGGGCACTCGATGGCGAGATCTAGACTCGCGCACTGCATTCCGATGCTGGTTTGCGAAGGGGCGGCAGGATATTAGGCCCAGGGCAGAAGGTCCCGGCACATCGGGGTGGGGAACAGACCAGGCCGCGAGCCTGGCCGGACCCCGGCGCTCACCTGCCGAGATAGGACATCACGACTTCGATGACGTGCTCTTCGCGCTGCTTCATGCCTTTCTGGGACGCGAGATCGCTGGCGAAGATCACCGACAGCGTGCGGATGTTGGAGATGTAGAAATAGCCCAGTGCCGCGATCGAGATGTAGAGCTGCATCGGGTCGACGCCGCTGCGGAACACTTTCGCCTTCTGACCTCGCCGCAGCACCTCGGTCAATGTCTCCAGCAAGGGGGAATAGAGCTGCGGAACCAGCTTCGATCGCCTGAGCTTGCGCGCACCCATGAGGTTTTCGTTGTTCACGAGCGCGACGAATTCGGGATGATCGAGGTGATAGCGGAAGTTGAAACGGATCAGGGCGCGCATCGCCTCTTCGGGCGACAGCGTGGCCGTGGCGAGTTGCCGCTCTTCCTGTCGCTTCGCCGTATAAACGGCCTCCAGCGTCGCGAGCCATAACGCGTCCTTGTTGCCCACGTACGCATAGAGCATGCGTTTGTTGGCCCGCGCTTCGCCCGCGATCACGTCGACCCGCGCGCCGGCGAACCCCCGCGTGGCGAACTCGCGCAACGCCGCGTCGAGGATCCGCGTCCTGGTGGCGGCGGCGGATCTTTTTTTCGGAGCCTTCGTCGGCCGCCGGGCAGACCGGCGAGGTGTCGGGTGTCTTGACATGAGCGCTGATGCTAATGTAACCAGCTGGTTACTTCTAGCAGTGGCATCCCTCGACAAATGAACGGTCCTCGCTGGTGGCAAGGTCTGACTCGCGAACACTGGCTCGTCTTCGCCGGTGCTTCGCTTGCCTGGGCCTTCGATACCTTCGACGCGCAGGTCTTCAACCTGGCTCGCGATGGCGCATTGGAGCAGTTGATCGCCGACCCGAAGCTCGCATTGGAGTACGGCCCTTATACGACGTCGGTGTTCCTGATCGCCTGGGCCGTCGGCGGCCTGATTTTCGGCCCGCTCGGCGATCGATACGGTCGCGCGCGGATGCTGACCATCTGCATTCTCCTGTATTCGTTGAGCACAGGAATGAGCTCGTTCTCCACCGGGTTCACAGACTTTTGCCTGTACCGCTTCGCCACCGGATTGGGTGTCGGCGGCGTCTTCGGCCTCGCGGTCGCGCTAGTCGCCGATTCGCTGCCCGACCGCAGCCGTGCGCCAGCGCTTGGGTTACTGCAGTCGCTGTCGACATGGGGAAACCTCGCGGCGGCGCTGGTCGGCATGTTGTTAGGGGTGCTCGCCGGGAGGCAACTCCTGCCTTTGGGGCTCGCGCATTGGCAGGCCATGTTCCTGGTCGGCGCGCTGCCAGCGCTCCTGTGCGTACC
>Ga0190274_10001433_pt1 | contig 13989 bp, 13 predicted proteins | sample Popmic531T_FD_133002 | JGI IMG/M metagenome (GOLD analysis project Ga0190274, IMG submission 133002) | Populus adjacent soil microbial communities from riparian zone of Yellowstone River, Montana, USA - 531 T | ecosystem: Environmental > Terrestrial > Soil > Riparian zone | place: USA: Montana...
GACACCGTATTGGCTCGGCATGCGCGTGTACCAATGGATGGCTATCGCCGGAATGGCGCTTGGCGCTGTTTTCACATGCCTTCCCTCAGCACCCCTTCCTCCTATCCAACTGACACCTACTGTGTGGCTAGGGTCAATCATTATTGCTGTATTTTCTGTTGCAGCATACGGCTTGGATTTTCCCCGGTCTAGCCGAAGGTTTGCCCGGTTAACGAGCAACTAACTCTGTTAAAGTAATCACGAAGATTCATTTGATGGATTTTGCCTCCAACTCCCTTTTTATGAATGATTCGAGGTTGTTAACCTCCCAATTTCCATTATACTTTTTACCATCTATAAAAAATGTTGGTGTCGCATTTACCCCGCTCCTTAACCCGCTTTCAAAATCGTTTTCGACTTTTTCAACAAGAGAGTAGTTTTGTAGATCTTTTTCGAATTGAGATATGTTCAAACCAATACGCTGTGCATATTCCATTAATGCAGTTTCATGTATGCGTCTTTGATTTTCGAATACGATATGGTGCATTTCCCAGAATTTTCCCTGTAAAGCCGCTGCTTCTGTAGCAACTGCAGCCATTTTTGCTTGCGGATGAATTTTGCTCAAAGGGAAGTTGCGGAATGAGAATTTTAAATCATTACCAAAATCCTCCTGAATTTTTCTGACTATGGGATAGGCCTGGCCGCAATACGGACATTGGTAGTCACCATATTCCACTAATTCAATGGCGGCATTGAAGTTACCCTGAATGTGATCCTTCTCTGATAAACGTGGTTTTAGTTGAGTCATGATTCTGTTTTTATTAATACATCCATATCTTCAAGTGCGTTAAGTATCCCATCTCCTCCCGGATTTATTCCAACCGGGGATAAATAATTCCAGCGAATAATTCCTGTCTCATCTATAACATACAAGGACCGATGACATTGGCCCTCCTTTTCATTATAAGATTGGTAACGTTTCGCTACGTCGCCTTTGGGTTCAAAGTCGGAGAGCAAGGGGAAATGAAATTTATTATTCTCAGTAAAAGCTAAGTGGCACCACTTACTATCAACTGAAATACCGAGAAGAAGTGCATTATGTTTTGTGAAGAATTGCAGCATCTCATTATATAGTGTCATTTGATCACCGCACACCGGGCTCCAATCGGCCGGATAAAATGCAAGGATAATTTTCTTCCCTTTTAATTCGCCAAGTCTTAATTTCTGATCTGGCGTTGAATTAAGTTCAAATTCAGGAGCGGGAGTTCCGATGGTAAGCATGTTTGCTGATTTAAGTTAATTCATTGATTTGTTAGTCTGGTTATGATTTTATCCTGATGCAAAGTCAGCTGATTATAAAATAATATTGTTCTTTGGGTGCAGCACATCCGGCAATTCATTTTCTCCAAGCATTTCTCTTATATCAATCTCAACGGCTCTGCTCATCTGCGAAATCGGCACATCATTGGCATTGCCTTCAAATGGATTCTCTGTACTTTCCCCGACTTGCTCCAGCGATGTATAAACCCAGGAAATCAAAACACTTATCGGTATTACGAACCATACCATCTTCCCTTCCAGGAAACCTGTCATCCCGCCATTCAACGAATTAAATTCCCGCAGCATTCCAAAAGGAAGGAGAAAGCAAAAAAGCTTTACAAAAAAGGAATTGATGGTAGCATACTGCCTGGGATAAGGGAAGTTTTTAATTCTTTCGCATTTTCCCTGATGATCGAAGAATTCCCGAATGGCTTTATGCATATCTGAAAACCTCAATGCGTCGAGATACCCTGCAGCATAGAGCTTTCTTATGGCATTGCTTTGAAAGTTTAAAAGCTGTGCCGCTATATTACTCGTGTTAAGAACATATTTCAACTCTTCAGTGGAAATATATTTTCCTAATTCTTCTTCTAACGGCGTTTCTCTTTCAGGAATGCTGAAGAACTGTCTATACTCCTTGTTATATGATTTTGAAGTGGTTTCCCAGCCCTTCATGGCGCGCATTTGATATCGAAGCGCAGTAAGCCAGGCAAAATGTCGGTAGATAAGTTGCTTAGACTGCTCCCTGTCATTTAAAAAGTCATTACACATGGCGGCCCACGCACGACTGCTGCTCATACAACCTCCCCAAATCTGCCGGGCCTCCCATGTTCTGTTATAAGTCTGAAGGTTTTTAAACCCAACTAAAAAAACGGTGGCCGTTCCTAGTAAAGCAATAGCCGACCAGGGTATTGCCAACCATTTGCAATCAAATACCTGGTAAAGGACAGTCGGTATCGTACCTGCAATAATTAGCCAAAAAATATTTCTTCTTGTCCAAAGAAGGAATTCCGAAAGCTGATATGTTTTTCCTATATACATTTTACCGTATTTAAATCAGGCAAATCGCTTGTTAGATTATTTCAACTGTTCTCTTAACATCCAGGCCATTTTCTCATGTTTTTCCAGTATTCCTGTAATGAAATCGCTGGTTCCCTGGTCATGAAATTCATCCGCAAAACTCCGGATGTTCCTACGCAGATAAATAATAATGCTTTCATGATCGTTCAATAGCACTTTTATGAAACTTTTGCTGTCATTATATGGTGCAGATTCCTCACTTAAATGAGTAACCTGCAAGAAGCCTTTTAATGTTGCGAGGGCGAAATGATCGATTGTCCGAATTCGTTCCGCCAATGCATCCATTATTTCAATCAGCTCTTCGTACTGTGATTCAAAATATTTATGCTTTTCAAAAAAATCAGGCCCCTCTATGTTCCAATGGGCATTCAATGTTTTCGTGTAAAGCAGAAATTCATCAGCAAGCGTAACATTCAAAATGCTTGCTATGCTGGAGAGATATTCCGATTTGATACCAATTGTATGTTCCATTTTATTGTTTTAAAGATTACTAGTATAATACTTCCTGCAACTTGTTTGAAAGGAATGCCTTTGCAGCACCTGTAAAGGCATTCCGATTTTTAACTTTACTTATACGATTGCCATTCTTACTTCTACTATGGCCCCGTATTGGACAATCGGGCATTCTTTTGCAATTGCAACCGCTTCGTCATAGTCCTTTGCCTTTATAAGAACCAAACCGCCAATCGATTCTTTTTTCTCTGAATAAGGTCCGTTATTCACCGCGTTGTTTTGTTTAACAACCCTTCCATCCGTATCCCAGCGTCTTGGCTTTGCCGCCAACTTGTCTTGTTTCTGAAGTCTGCCTATCCATTCCTGGTAGGTTTTGTTGCTGACTTCATTTGTTCCTGCGAGGGGATTGGTTTTTTGCTTGTCAGATCTCTGTGGATCGCTAATAGGAATTCTTTCATTGGATTTGTTTTTAATTATTAACTGATTATTTATTTGATTTGATAAAACTATTCTTCATTTAATCTTTTGGTTTTTCAAATATCACTTTACCAGGTCCGGAACCGGGCAAATCCATAATTCTAAGTGCATCATCCAGAAATTCACATCCTTCATTGGTATTCCTTTCGGAAGAATGATGCAATCTTTTCCGCGTTTCATCAGATCGGAATTCTTCCGTATTCACGATTTCATGCCGATGATTCAGTAACATTGTTTTCATTTTATTTAAAGCGCATGCTGCTGTTCTAACAAATTAACACCTGACTTTTATATAGGGCTCAATTTTTATTTAGTTCAAAGCATTTGCTTTGCTGCCCGGGACATCGCTGTGTTGCTGATCGGTTTCGCGGAGACACCGCACCGACATGGGTCGTCTCATGCACGAACGGGTGGAAAGTGCATACCCACTGACAGCCTCCTCTGCGACCTGACACCCGTCATCTTTGTTGCACCAGGCAAGCAAATAGTTTGTATTGCGGTCAGACCTTTAGATGTTGAGCGCTAAACCAATCTTCGTATTTAAGTTTACCGATACGCGGAGCTTTTTCGGGAACAAGAGATTGATCATTCAACTCTGCTCCAAAGTAACGCGCATGTTCATCTGGAACCAGGCGCCGGGGATCATTTGTCGCTTTTAGAAAGTAGCCAACAAATTCGTCCATCCCTAATCTTACGGGTCCGGCAACTTCCACCGTTTCATTTAATGGACTTCCAAGGACGATGTCTGATAACGCGCTAACCACATCCGCTGAAGCAATCGGCTGTACAAGTCCGGTTGAAATGTAAACTTCCTGGCCAACCGTGCCGGATTGAGCAATAGCGCCGGCGAATTCGAAGAATTGCGCTGAGCGAAGGATTGAATAAGGAGTTCCGGATTCTTTAATGAGTTTTTCCTGTGCCATCTTCGCCCGTAAATAGCCACTTTCAGGAACCCGATCACTTCCAATGACTGATAACGCAACATGATGTTTTACGCCAGCCGCCTTTTCTTCAGCCAGAAGATTGCGCCCGGAAGTTTGAAAAAATTCCATGACAGCATTATCTTCAAAGGATGGAGAGTTAGCGACATCCACAACGACCTCTGCATCTTGCAGTGCGGCTTTCAACCCTTCGCCGGTAATTGTATTTACACCTGAAGCGGGTGATGCAGACAGCACCTCATGTCCTAGTCGGTTAAGCCTGGTTGATAACTGAGACCCTATGAGTCCACTACCGCCAATTATTACGATTTTCATTTTTTTGACTTTTGATTATGCATTGTACGAATTGAACTTACTTAATCCTTGAGTGATTTTTTGATGCTGGCGGCCGCATGCATGAGTGCAATTTTAACTGCAGGCACATTGGCCAATGGATTCAATAAACCATAATCGTGGATCAATCCACCTATCCTGGTCAGCGTAACGGGCACTCCCGCCTCTTCCAATTTGCGCGCATAAGCTTCGCCTTCATCACGTAACACATCATTTTCCGCTACCTGAATCAACGCGGGAGGAAGTCCTTTTAACTGTTCCAGGGAAGCTTGCAAAGGAGAGGCATTGATCTCATTTCGTTTCTTAGTATCCGGCAGGTAATTATCCCAGAACCAAATCATCATATTCCTGGTAAGGAACCTTCCTTCTCCCAATTCCTGGTATGTGCTCGTTTCAAAATTGGCGTTAGTTACCGGCCATAACAATACCTGGAGTTTTAATTCCGGACCTTTTTTTTCTTTTGCCATTATAGAAACTGCCGCCGCCATATTTCCTCCCACGCTGTTGCCAACTATTGCGAGATTTTTCCCATTCACACCAATTTCATTTCCATGTTCGGACACCCATTTGGTCGCTGCATAAATCTGGTTTATCGCTATGGGATACTTTGCCTCCGGTGATGGAGTGTAGTTTGGAAAAACGGCTACTGCCCCACTTTCCACCACCAAATCTCTCACCAGCCTTCTATGCGTTGGATAATCGCCCAGCACCCATCCTCCGCCATGGATAAAAATAAAAACCGGGGCATTGGGTTTGGATCCTATCGGTTTTGTTATATTTATTTTTATAGTCAGTCCATCCTGTATTATTGTCCTTTCTGATTCTTCAATGCCTGAGTAATCGACAACGACTGAAGTTTGCGCATTTACCAGAATCGCACGGGCCTCCGCAGGACTGAGCTGTTCCATTGGTTTTCCATTTCCTGAATTCAGCGTTTTCAAGAATGTTCTTACAGGTGGAAAGATCCTTGGATCATTTTCCGCTTTTACTTTAGTAATCGTTTGTGCCATGATTGGGGTTGTTGTATTTATTAATAATGTTGATTGAATTAATAAGAATGAAATCAGGATTCGCCTGCTTGTATAATTTTTACATTTCATTTTGACCTCCTCCGTCTTTTTAATTTGTTTTGGTTGTGCTGTCGAAACCCGATTTTGGAATGGCAAGGTTGTTTATCCAATTCAGGATATACTCCGCGTCCTCTTTCCAGGTTGGCAAGCCTAATACAAAATGATTCCTCTCTTTAAGTACGAATTCAGTTATGGAGGTTTTGCTTTCATATTTCCTGAAAACCCTTTTGCATAAATGAGCCGGAATGAGTTTATCCTCCGTGCCTGCCAATATTAATAAAGGAGCGTGCTCCTTCTTAAAGTCAACATAAGCGACACGGGTGAGCCCGTCTCGTGTTGCCCTTTTGGATTCAGGTATGGCAAACGCTTCGTAGGCTTGTTTCTGATCCTCTAAAGGCAAACCATTTACAAACACATTCTGAAATTTCTTAAATGATATCAGGTATGTTTTATTAAGAGAAGTGAATAGTCCAAGCGCCTTATAAGTTGACCGGATGAATCTGAATTCATACGGGAGCACCCCTTTGGGTGGTGCGGTATGAATAGCCACGCAAGCGGCCGCAAGACCCCGGTTCAGAAGTATTTGACTTATTGCTCCTCCAAAAGAATGGCCAATTAAAATTGGCTTCTCCGGTAAAGCCTTGATAATTTTGGTATAGCTTTCAATTACATCATTTAACCCCACGGCAGCGAGCGCCGTATCCGGATGACGGGCCCTTAATGTAGCGGCATCAGCATCTTTGCCGGGCCACGGGGGAGCCAAGGTTGTAAATCCCTTACTTTCAAAATAGGTACGCCATTCATCCCAACAGGCGTTGCTTACAAATGAGCCGGTTATAAATACAATTGTTTTTGATTGAATATTCCCCGTGATTTCATTCTGAACGGTATTGTTTGCATCCTTCAGGTCGGGCCCTGGCTGTGCAAGAGATGCATTCAGGAAGAGTAACATTCCTATATGCATTGCTGTGATTGTTAGAATAATTTTCATTTTATTATAATTTTAAAATAATTAGCAGGGTTATATCATTTCGCTTTTAGCGGCGATTCCATTTACTACTTCAATTCCAGATGCTGCTTCTTCAATTACATCCGATACTTCTTTTGGATGTGATATGAATACAACGTGACATCCATCAATTTCAGTAACTTTCGAACCGGCACGTTTTGCAAAAAAGCGTTCCGCATCCGGTGAAATAGTTTCGTCCTGTGTCGCTACAATAAACCAGCTGGGTTTGCTTCTCCAGGCTGCCTTGGTAATAGGAGTGCCAAAAGTTGCAACTCCATTCGGCAATTGCGAATCATACATGAATGCAGCTTTTTCCGCACTCAGTTCAGCGCAAAAACCCTCATGGAATTTTGCTTTATCATACCAGAAGAATCCATTCTCCGGGGCTCCGACACCTGATTTAGGTGTGGGTGGCAACGTGGGAAGTAATGACAGGAGTGACTCCCCTGCATCCGGCGCGAAAGATGCTATGTAAACGAGACCGACTACCTGATCATCGTTTCCGGCTTCCGTTATTACGGCTCCACCATAAGAATGAGCAACCAGGAGAACCGGCCCGTCTTGCCGTGCCAGGACACGTTTCGTTGCTGCAACATCATCGGCCAGTGATGTGTTTGGATTACCAACCACACTTACATGGTATCCTTTTCCTTTAAGTATGGTGTAAACGCCTTCCCAGCCGGACCCATCCGCAAAGGCTCCATGTACGAGCACAATATTTTTTAACGGATTTCCCGGTGTCATTTCATTTGATTTATTATTTTCCATGATTGTATTTTTAAATGGGTTATTAATAGTTGACAGGTTATTTTGAATCTCCTTTGGCAGTTGAATTAGTTGCTAATTCGATTGCGGCATTTTCAATTATCGCAGATACTTCTTTCGGATGTGATATAAACACGACGTGACTTCCAACAATCTCAGTGGTTTTGGAGCCGGCGCGTTTTGCAAAAAACCTTTCCGCATCCGGTGAAATAGTTTCGTCCTGGGTCGCTACAATGAACCAGCTGGGTTTACTTCTCCAGGCTGCCTTGGTAATAGGAGTGCCGAATGTTGCAACTCCATTCGGTAACTGGGAATCATACATGAAGGCTGCCTTTTCCGCGCTTAAATCTGCACAAAAGCCTGTGTGGAATTTTGCCTTGTCGTACCAGAAGAATCCATTCTCCGGATTTCCGACTCCTGATTTGGGTGTGGGTGGCAACGTGGGAAGTAATGACAAGAGTGACTCCCCTGCATCCGGCGCGAAAGACGCTATGTAAACGAGACCGACTACCTGATCATCGTTTCCGGCTTCCGTTATAACGGCTCCACCATAGGAATGAGCAACCAGGAGAACCGGCCCTTCTTGCCTTGCCAGGACACGCTTCGTTGCTGCAACATCATCTGCAAGTGAGGTATTTGGATTTCCTACCACGCTGACACGGTATCCCTTTTTTGTAAGGATTTTGTAAACTCCTTCCCATCCTGATCCATCTGCGAAAGCACCATGAACCAGCACGATGTTTTTAACAGCTGAAGTTTGGGTGGCTATTCCAGCAGTTTCTGTTGTTGCATTAACAAATGCTAATGCCGCGAACACTATGATGGCGCATAGTGCAATAAGTCCTCTTGTGCTTTTTAATAAACTTTGCTTTTTCATTTTTTGTTTTTTTTAATTGAATTGAATAATTGATATAAGGGATTTGATTTTATTTTAATTTCTGTAGCCAACTGAGGACAAATTCCGCTTCATTAGCCAATCCAGGAGGGTTAAAGACCAGATGATTACTATCTTTAAAATCCATGTAATTGGTTATTGAATTGGTTGAACTGTATTTTTTATAGTTGGTGTAGTTAAGTGATGCAGGAATTATACGATCCTGACCGCCTGAGACAAACAATAAGGGAGGATGGTCTGTTTTGAAATTCACACTCGATCTGCACTTGAACGCGTCCCTGATAACCCTTTTTGACTCCGGGATTGCATACTTATAGAACGATTCTTTTTGTTCTGCACAGGGCATGCCGTTTGCCATGATATGTTTCCATTGTTTAAATGAGATCATGTAACTTGTTTGGACCGATGTAAAAAATCCAATGACATTCCACCAGATCTTTTGAAATGAAAATCTGATTGAATGAATGCCCGCCGGTGGAAATGAATGAATCGCGACTGCAGCTGTACAAAGTCCCCGGTACAACAAAAATTGAACGATGAGTCCGCCTATCGAATGACCAATTAAGATTGGTTTCTCAGGCAGTGCCTTTATGATGCCGGCAAAATGATTTGTAAGTTTGGTAAGGGTATTTGACGCTATGGCGGTGTCAGGATGCCTGTTCCTTAACACTTCCGCAGACGCCGCTTTATGCGGCCAGGCTGGTGCAACACAATTGTAGCCATGGTTTTTAAAGTAGGTCTTCCATTCGTCCCAGCAATTATTTGCAATAAAAGTCCCGGAAATAAAAACTACCGTATTTGACATTGACTTGCTCATTTTTTTGTTTGATGCAAGGCCAAAGTCAAATAGGGCGCCATTAAATTAAATCATTACATGCCAAGAGGTTATAATTTTCGCAAAAAACAAAGACCACTGAATATCGTGGTACTATTTAATGGTTCAACGATATAAAAGGGTAACTTGGACTTTGAATTTCTTTTCGTAAAATTTCCCGATGATGTGTGAACATTTTTATACCGCTTTGCAGTTGAAAATCGGCACTCGTGACGTAGCAAATTGAAAAAACGCTTTTGATAGTAGGTTCTGTGTGAGGTTGGCTCTGTTATGGATTAGTTCGAGAAAAGCTAAAACACTTTTCGATGAAATTTATATTGTTACTTATTTTCCTCCTGTTAGGGGTTTCTTTCTCATCGAGCCAGGAAGTCTCACCGGGAGATGCGGATTCATTGGTCCGCGCACTCAAGAAAAGCAAGCCCGATGTTAACCGGGTATACATGCTTTTAAAGCTTGCTGAATACCAAATTCTAAAACCCGACGAGTTCAAAGTAGATCTTGACAGTGCTGAAACCTATCTGCATGAAGCAAAGCAATTGAATAAATTAATAAAATCAACCGATGCAGACGGATACAGAATGCTTGTCGAAGGCAAACTTCTCAAAGCGAAAGGCCAAAAGGATGAAGCAAGAAAATTAGTTGAAGCCGCAGTTGTGGTGTTGAAGCGTGGAAACAACAAGGCACATTTGGGTAAGGCTTACGTTGACTTATCAGGGTATTATGATCGATCGTTCGTAGAGCAATCGCAATCGCAAATATCGCTGCTTGAAGAGGCAAGAGTTGCTTTCCGTCAGGGAGGAGATCTTAAAGGTGAAGCCACCAGTTTGAAAATGCTTGGTGATCTTTACAATCAAAACTACGAAGATGAAAAATCTTTAGAAGCGCTTAAGCTGAGTTTGACCCTGTATGACTCAATCAACTACAAGCGTGTACACGAAATTTATGACTTGCTGGGAAATATATATAACGACCAGAGCGATTATAAACAGGCACTCTCGTATGAACTTAAGGCATTAGCCATAGCAAAATCACTTCACGACTCCACCATGCAACTGTACAAGATCCACAGTACATTGGGAGGAATATATAGTAACATAGGCAGAGGCGATGTTGCAGTCATACATTATAAAGCTGCCCTGGAAATCGCCAAACGGTTCGATGACGGATTTTCCATCGGGATGGCCATTTTGGATCTTACAACCACTTATCACGACATTCAGCAACCAAAAAAAGCGCTTGAGTTTTTACTATCTCAACCCAAAAAATATCTTAACTCCGAAGATATTGAGGTACAAGTCCTGATTACAGTGGCTTACTTCAGCGCATACATCGCAGTTAAGAAATATGATTATGCCAAAACTTACTGCGATAAACTATTGAAACTAGTGAATGATCCTGCGCTACGGGAAAATAATTTATTTCAGAATGGAATATATGTTAAGGTCGTAAGATATTTTATCGAAACCGGGCAATTGTCAAAGGCGCGTACTTATTTGAATATAAACAAAGAGAATATCGAATGTACCCCACATCCATGGATCATAGCCGACAATGCCGCCTTATGGTATAAGGTGGATTCAGCGGATGGCAATTTCAAAGCGGCTTTTAATCATTTACTTACCTATCAAACCATAACAGACTCCATTTACCAGGCTACTAAATCAAGACAGTTTCAATTAATACAGGTAGAATACGAGACAAAGAAAAGGGAAGATTCAATCAGGCAGAAGAGCCAGGATATTTTATTGCTGACACAAAAGAACACTCAACAACAAGCAAATCTTGATCAGGCTGTAATTGTAAGGAATGTTGTGATTGTTGGAACTACACTGATACTTAGTATTCTCATCTTACTTTACCGTCAATACAGGTTAAAGCAAAAAAACAGCCGCGTCATCAAAAATAAGAACGAATTATTGCAGCACTGGCTCAATGAAAAGGAATGGTTGTTAAAAGAGATTCATCACCGTGTTAAAAATAATCTTCAAACGGTCATGAGCCTGCTGAATTCTCAATCGGCCTATATTCAAAATGATGTTGCTTTTGCTGCCATCCAGGATAGCCAACACAGGGTTCATGCCATGTCACTCATTCACCAAAAACTGTACAGTTCCGAAAATGTCTCTTCTATTGATATGCCGGCATATATTCGCGAATTGGTAGAATATATGCGTGATTGTTTTAATACGGGTCAACGGATACGTTTCGAATTAAATATAGAGGCATTGGAGCTGGATGTATCACAGGCAGTGCCCTTAGGATTGATATTAAATGAGGCCATAACTAATTCAATAAAATATGCTTTTCCCGAAGACAGGAAAGGAATTATTCAAATTGATTTAAAGCATGTAATTGATGACCAATATTTGCTTTCCATTTCAGATAATGGAATAGGGATGCCCGATAATCTTCATACCAAAAAAGCGGGTTCTCTCGGACTGAGCCTTATAAAGGGATTGAGTGAAGACCTGGATGGGACATTTAATATTGAAAGCAGTAATGGAACCTTATTAACTATTTCATTTATACGCGATGTGCCAATTAATCGAATGTATAATACTATTCCGGAAGATCGAATGAGTGTTTAGAACCGAACATGAGCAAGAAAGTTTTAATTGTAGAAGATCAATTTGTCGAGGCAAATGATTTGCAACTTATGCTGGCAAAATCCGGCTATAATGTTTGCGGCATCGCGCGTTCTGTTCCTATTGCACTGGATATCATTGAAAAGGAAAAGCCCGACCTGGTATTACTTGATATTTTTCTTAAAGGGAGACTTACGGGCATTGACCTTGCAAGACAACTGAAGGAAAGTAATACCGCTTTTATTTACCTATCGGCAAATTCAAACGAAGAGATATTGGCAGAAGCGAAAAAGACAGAACCCTATGGATTTATCGTTAAGCCCTTTCGAGAAAAAGACTTATTGGTTACATTGGAAATTGCAGAATATCGCCATGAACACAGTCTTGAATCAAAGTACAAAAGGCAAATTGAGTTACAACAAAAATTAGAAAAGACGATCCATGAAGTTTCAGACTGGAAACAAAAACTTCTGGAAATCGCGATTTTGCTTCAACAACACATTCCTTTCGATTTCCTAACTGGAGATTTTAAAGACACAAAAGAACGTTCTTTTCCCGGTTGTGGTTTTTTAAGGATCGGTTTTAACGAGTATCAAGTGATCGGGGTTAACGAATTATTGGCGATTACAGGAATTACAAAGAGTGAATTGTCATTTTATGAGGCTGATGGGACAGAACCGGTTCCTGCTTTTTATAACAATAAAGAATTTGATGATACGACCCGGAAACAATCACTGAAAAAATTATTTAAAGAAACATTTAATCTTGCATCTCAGCTCGTGATGCCACTAAGGTTGAGCCGGGGCGAAAAATTTAACTTTTGTTTTTACAGCAAAAAACAGGAAACTTATCGCGCAGAACACCTTGACTTATGCGAACGTTTGCAGCCTACTTTAACTAAAATCATTGAGCAAATGCCAGAGACAGGAAGGAATACTGTTTCTGATAACCCTTCAAAGACTGTAATGCCGCATGCACCGGTTGAAAATGCAACAGGGTCAGGTTTTAATGATATTATAGGGAACAGCCCATTAATGGTAGATGTATTTGATCTTATTACACAGGTAGCTCCATTTGACACTTCCGTTTTGATACTTGGGGAAAGCGGAACAGGGAAGGAAAGGATTGCCGACAGTATTCATAATCTTTCGCCACGAAAAGGCAAACCTTTTGTCAAAGTAAACTGCGCGGCACTTCCTGCTTCATTAATTGAATCGGAATTATTCGGTCATGAAAAAGGTTCATTCACCGGTGCAACAGAAAAGAGAATTGGAAAGTTTGAGAAAGCAAATAGTGGCACCATTTTTTTGGATGAGATTGGCGAAATGCCCATTGATATGCAGGTTAAACTTCTGCGGGTATTGCAGGAAAAAGAAATAGAATCAATTGGCGGCAATTCGCCAATCAAGATTGATGTGAGAATCCTGGCTGCCACCAATCGAAACTTAGAAAAAGAAGTAGCGGAAGGTCGCTTCCGGCTTGACTTATATTATCGACTGAATATTTTCCCGGTAACACTTCCTCCATTACGAGAAAGAAAAGAAGATATGAATGCGCTCGTATTGCATTTCATATCAGTCTTTAACAGGAAAGCGGGTAAAAAAATTTCCGGGATTTCAAATAAGGTGCTTAACAAGCTGAATTCGTATTCCTGGCCTGGCAATATCCGGGAATTAGAAAACATTATAGAAAGAAGCGTTCTCCTTGCAAAAAAAACAACATTAGAAGATATCGTACTCCCGGTTATGATTTTGAACGATACCGACTCATTGGATGATGGTCCACAGATTAAAACAATCGATGAAAATGAGAGATCGCATATTTTATCAATTTTGAAAAGAACGAATGGGAAAATCTGGGGAGTGGGTGGTGCTGCCGAGTTATTGAACATTCCACCAACAACCTTAACATCTAAAATGAAAAAACTAGGGATTAAAAAATCATTTTAGTCCATGTATCCAAGGGAAGCCACACGGAGGCACGGATAACAGTTAACTATTACATCTCCACCCTCAGTCCAAAAGTAGATTGAAAAAACGCTTCGTTGACAGTCCGTATTTCAGGAATAAAAGCGAAGTGTATTCCAGGCCGCATTTCGTAAAAAAGATGCATCCGTTTCCAGAAATCATTTTTTCGAGCAATTCTAAAGTCAATGCCTAAAGGAAAAAAAACGGAGACTGCCGAACTGGATTCGTTTCTGTTAGTCTCTGACAGATACGTGCCTTCTGACGTATAGTAAACCGGATA
>Ga0190274_10001434_pt1 | contig 13988 bp, 11 predicted proteins | sample Popmic531T_FD_133002 | JGI IMG/M metagenome (GOLD analysis project Ga0190274, IMG submission 133002) | Populus adjacent soil microbial communities from riparian zone of Yellowstone River, Montana, USA - 531 T | ecosystem: Environmental > Terrestrial > Soil > Riparian zone | place: USA: Montana...
GCGGCCGGGCTTCGGGACGCTCGTCGAAGCCGCCAGCGGATTTGCCGCCATGAACGGTGAACCTGGCGGCGCACCCATCGTTCCGGCCTTTCCGCTCGCCGACATGACCGCCGGCCTCTATGCCTCAAACGCCGTCATGCTTGCCCTCTATCACCGCGATACGCACGACGGCGCCGGGCAGTGCATCGACGTCGCCCTCTTCGAGTCGCTCTTCTCGATTCTCGGACCGCTGCCCGCCGAGCACGCCGCGACCGGCCGTATCCGTACGCGAGACGGAAGCCGATCGGGTAACTCGAGTCCTCGCGGCTGCTATCGCACGAGCGACGATCGCTGGCTGGCCGTGAGCGGATCGACTCCGAAGATGGCCGAGCGCTTCCTCCGCGCGTATGGCCTCGAGACCATGCTCGATGACCCGCGCTTTGCGACCAACGAGGCGCGGGTGCGCCACGCGATGTTTGTCGATGACGCGATCTCCGCGGCGATTGGCGCGCGCACGATCGACCAGAACGAAGCGATCGTCGCCGCTCATGGGCTGACTGCGGTGCGCGTGCAGACGGTCGCGGACATCGAACAGGACCCGCACTGGCGTGCGCGTCAGCTCACGGTGGACATGGAGGCGGTTGACGGGCGCGTGCGGATGCACGGCGTGGTGCCGAAACTATCGGAAACTCCAGGCCGCATCGACTGGGCCGGCGGCGAACTCGGGCAGGACAATGACCTCGTCTACGGCCGCGAACTGGGCCTTTCGTCAGACGAACTCACGCGACTGGGACGGGCCGGAGTGATCTGAGGCCCGAATTTGGCCATTTTGCGATGTGGGCATTCACTCATTGCCCATTCGGCTAAATGCTCAGCCCGGCGCCCGCCATCTCGAACGACTTGCGCAGCGTGATGACGTCGCGCTTGAGCATGCCGATCACCCACTGTCGCGGCCGGGTGATGGTGGTCGCCCCTGTCTCTGCGCCGCCCATCCCGGCGTACTCCGACTCGAGTCTCGAAGGGCCGTTGAAGCCGATTTCGGCGAGGACCGTGGCGACGCGGGGAATGTGGACGATGCCGGTGCCCATCGCGACATCGGGTGCGCTCCAACCGGCGCCCTTGACGTTCTTGCCGCCGATCGGACGCTTTGGCATCTCGCCGTCGAGCGATCGATAGAGCGGGTTATTCGCGTCGATGCTGCCAGCACCGGCCGAGTTCGCCGGCCCGCCTGCGGGGCCGCCGCCACGCCGGCCGGCGGCGGGAGCAGCGGCTTCGTCGCCATCAGCCGCCCCGGCCGCGCGGCCGCGCCCGGCCGCCGCGGCACCTCCACGCCCGGGGTTCGCACCAGCTCCGCCCGCCCGTGCGCCGGCGCGCCCGCCGGCCCCCGGTGTGCCGGGCACGGCGCTGCCGTCGGGTTGTGTGACGAGTGGTTCGACGCGCGGGTACGGCCCGGCGTAGGGACCGCCCTCGCCAAGCAGGCCGAGATCCTGGACCCATCCACGATCGCGCCATCCGATGCTTGCGATGTAAGGGCCCGCAAGCCGCATCAAGGTCTCCCACATGTCGTCGCCATGCAGCGCCATGTGCCCGGTATCCCAGTGGAATCCAATGAACTTTGGATCGAACGTCTTCATCACCGGCAGCAGATCGAGCACGACCCCGCCAACCGACGCCGCGCCGGGCCGCGTGTGGTACACGAGCTTCATTTTGTATTTCTCGTTCAGGCGCACGAAGGCGGCGAGCCGCAACTTGATGGCATCGAGTTGCGGTGCGAGCGGCTTGGCAAGGTCGTAGCTGTAGCTGCCGAGCGAGTAGTGCGTGAGCCCGGACTGCGCTGCCGTGGCGATGATGGTCTCGGCATGCGGCGCGGTGGCGTCGGCGATGGCCGGTCCGGCGATTGCCGTCACCGCAAGTCCGCGACTGCGCAGGGTCTTCACGAAGGCCGGCAACTGCTGAGCGACTTGTGCCGGATCGATATGCGCGGGATGCGCGGCGACGGTGAGGCACACGCCGCCCGCTACGATCTCGACCGTTGCCTTGGCGAGTTCGTCAGCGGTCCGCAGCCACTGCAGGGAGCGCGAGTGAACGTCGAGCAGGAGCTTGCGCGGCAACAGCGCTGGCGCCGCAGCCGGACGGGCCGGCGACGCCGGGACTTGCGCACTCTCGAAACCGCCGACGAGCGGGCCGACGAGTGCCGCGCCAAGACTGCCGTGTAGAAACTGTCGCCTATCCATGGAGCGCGCTCCCCGCCCCTGACGTCGGGCACAGATCGGGCGTCTAGCTGATTGTGATCGTCGCGCCAGTTGTAGCGCAGGATCTCAGTCCGGGCGCGCAATGGTAACCGTTACATCCGCGCGCGCGCAGGATGCGACCGGTAGAATGCGGACGTTTCCGATTTGTGTGCACAGCTGGTGACGCGCGCGACGCGATGCGCGCTGGAGAGGACTTGATGACGCGCGGACTTGTGCTCGTCGCCGTCGGCTGTCTCGTCGTGGGTGGTCTCGGCGTCTCGGCTCAGAGTCCCACGGATTGGCCGGCCGTCGCCGGTGACGTCGGAGCGATGAAGTTCACGCCGGCTGCCGACATCACCCCCGCCAACGTCGCGCGTCTCGCGCAGGCGTGGGCGTACGACGGTGCGGGCACCGCGCCGATCGTCGTGAACAACATCATGTACTTTGTGTCCGGCGCCAGCGTCGTCGCCCTGAAGGCTGACGCTGGTACGCCGCTTTGGACCTTTCCGCTCTCGCGCGCGACGCCCGGCGGCGCAATTCGCCGCGGCATGACCTACTGGCCTGGCGTTGCGCCGTACGGGCCGCGCGTGCTCGTCACGATGAGCGCCGGCAAACTCGTGCAGCTGGATGCCAGGAGCGGCGAACTCGCGCCGGCTGCCGGAGTCATCGATCTCGAGGACGGCATCATGAGTCCGATTCCTGGCGGCGAGTCGTACACGGTCGCGTCGCCCGTTGCGGTCTATCGGAACCTCGCGATCTTTCCCGGCCGCACGGGTGAGCACAATCGTTGGGGCATTCCGGGCGACCTTCGCGCCTTCGACCTCGTCACGGGCAAGCAAGTATGGCGGTTTCACACCGTGCCGCACCCCGGCGATCCGAATTTCGGCACGTGGGGACTCGACGGCTGGCAGGACCGCAAGGGCCCCGGATCGTGGCAGCCGCTCACGGTGGATCAGCAGAACGGCCTGGTTTTTGTCGCCCTTGGTAACGCCGTCGATCAGAACTACGGCAACAGTCGACCCGGAGCCAATCTGTATTCCGCCAGCGTCGTCGCCATCGAAGCCGCGACGGGCAAGTACCGCTGGCACTTCCAGACCGCACACCATGACATCTACGACGGCGATCTGAACGCGCCACCGATGTTTGCCGAGGTCAATCGGGCGGGCCAACGCATTCCGGCCATCGTGCAGATGACCAAGACCGGTTTGTTGTTCTTCCTGAATCGGCTGACCGGCGAACCGATTTTCGGCGTTGAGGAACGTCCGGTGCCGCCGAGCGACGCGCTTGGCGACGCGGCATGGCCCACGCAACCATTCCCCGTAAAACCCGAGCCGATCACGCGCCTGTCGATGACCCGTGACGAGGTTTCGAAGGTCTCGCCGGAGGCGGAGAAATACTGCGCCGAGCTGTACGACCAGGCGGTGCAGATGGGCCCGTACACGCCGTACGGCATGGTGCCATCGATCTCGTTTCCGGGTTCAACGGGCGGTGGCAGCAACAACGGTGGCTCGTTCGATCCGGTGCACGGCATGGTCTTCGCCACTGCGCGCAACGTCGGCACGATCGGCCAGCTGTCGGCGATGCTCTCGTCCGATGTGCTGCCCTCGTTTGGCAAGACGAAGATGCCCGGGGAGTACTACCTCGATCGCGAGGGCTATCCGTGCAATGCGCCGCCTTGGGCAGAACTCTTCGGCATCAACGCCAACACGGGCGACATCGTGTGGCGCGTGCCGCTCGGCGAGTACAAAGAGCTCTCGGCGAAGGGGATTCCCAAGACAGGCACCGCGACCAATTCCGGGGCGCCCCTGTCCACCGCGGGAGGCGTCGTCTTCATCGGCGGGACATCGGACGGACAGTTCCGCGCGTTCGACGCACTCTCCGGCAAGGAGCTCTGGTCGGCCAGCCCCGGTTTCGACGTTGGCGGCACGGCCGTGGGCTACATCGGCGCCAACGGCAAGCAGTACGTCGCCGTTGCCGGTCCCCGCGTGATTGCCTATGCGCTGCCGTGATGGCGGCGGTCGCTCGCGTGCGAACGTCAATGTAACTGGACAGCTTCGGAGGATGTAATGGTGCGGAAGGTACTCGCCGGTGTCGGCATTGGCTGTGTGGCCGCGGTTCTCATATCCGCGCAAGCGGCGCCTCCGCAGGGAGATGCCACGGCTGGTACGCCAGGAGCCCCGGGGCGCGGTGCGGCCGGCCAGGCGCGTGGCGGCGGCGCCGCACGTGGTGGTGGGGCGAACTTGCCGACGTCGGAACAATGGCAGGGGATGTCGCCGAAGGCCAGGGAATATGTGGACAAGGCCCGCGCGCTCGCTGGCACCGATCCCGACCTGCAGTTCGACTTCGGCATCTTCTGCAAAGCAAGCGGCGGCGCGACCAATGAGGACCGCGCGACGATCGGCGTGCCCGCAAGCGAACCCCGGCTGCAGCCGTTCCCGGCACCGAGCCCGGCGCAGGTCGTCGGCGGCCAGCGGCTGTTCGACAACTTCTACTGGATCGGCAACACCGGAATTGGCGCGTGGGTGATCACGTCGAGTGACGGCATCATCCTCTTCGACACGATGAACAGCGAGGCTGATGCCCGCGACGTCATCATTCCGGAGATGAAGAAGCTCGGCCTGGACCCGATGAAGATCAAGTACCTCGTCTTCGGGCACAACCACTTCGATCACACGGGCGGCGGCGAGTACATCCAGCGGCTGACGGGCGCCAAGGCCGTCATGCACCGCGATGATTGGGAGATTTATGTGCGCGCCGCGGCGCGCGGCGCGGGCGGCGGCGGTGGTCGTGGTGCCGCTGGCGCGGCCCGTGAGGGGGGTGCGCCGGCCGCCGCGGCGGTGGCAGCCGCCGCAGCAGCAGCTGCGCCCAACCCCAAGATGAAGCGTGACATCGACGCCACCGACGGCATGAAGCTCACGGTGGGCGACGTCACGGTAACGATCTTTCAGATGACCGGCCACACGCCCGGATCGATCGGCATGGTTGTCCCGGTGAAGTTCCGCGGCGCGACCCACCCGATTCTGCTCATCACGGCCGGGTCCGACGTGCACAATCGCGAGTCGTTCGTTGGCGGGTACGAGCACATCTGGGACGAGGCCATCAAGATGAAGGTCGAGTCGGTGATGCAGTCGCATCCGAACACGAACATGAACATCCTCGCCAGGACGAAGTACGTGCACGAGCACTATCCGCCCGAGAAAAATCCGTTGCTCTACGGCGCGGCTCGGACCGAGAAGTATCTCAATATCGTGCGCAACTGCACGCTCGCGCGCATGGAGATTCTCAGCTGGTAGCTCCGCGGCAGGCCTGAAGGCCTGCCCTACGACGGTACGCAGATAGCCGTGACGGCCGTAGGGCAGACCCCTAGGTCTGCCGAAACATCTGCAGACACCGCGCGGTCATCTCGAATCCCAGGCGCGCGTAAGCTTCCGCGCCCATCTCCCGGGCTCGCGCCGGATTGGTGACTTCCACGGCATACGGCACGTTGGCGGGCAACAGCGGAATGACCCCGGCGAAATCCGCGCCGCCTTCGCCCGGAAGCAATCGCGCCTCTCTCGCGATCCGCCGCCGTTCCTCGATCGTTGCCGGCACATCGCGCGGACCATCGTCCATGTGGACGTAGGCGAGCCGGCCGGCAGGCAATCGCGCGAGGTCGGCCGGAGTGCCGTGCGTCGTGTGGAAGTGCAGCATGTCGAAGAGGATGCCGACCTCTGGCCGTTCGGCGGCCTGCATGAGGTCGATGGCGTCAGCGAGCGTCGCCACGGCGGAGAAGCTCACGAACTCGACCACCGGCGCGAGACCGAACGGTGCCGACAGCTCGCACAGTGTGCCGAGACCCTCGATCGCCGCGCCGCGATCGGCCGTGTAGACATTGGTCAACAAGTAAGTGGCGCCCAGTTCCGCGGACGCCTCCAGCATCGGGAGGTAGTCGCGCGGGTTCACACCTTCGCGAATGATGGCCACCTCGACGTCGAGCACGCGGATGTTCGAGTCGGCAATCAGACGCTTCACATCGCGCATGGCGCTGCTGCCCGCCGGCAGCAGGTGCCGCGGCTCACCGGGGCGATCGATCGGGATCAGGCGCAAGCCGACCATCCGGTAGCCGGTGGCGGCCGCCACACGGATGAGTTCGTACGGTGCGAGGTCGAGCAGGGTCGCATGCGCGAGCGAGAGCGGCCGGGATTCGGACATCGAACGATTCACTTGGGCGAAAGCGTCGCGAAATCTTGAGCGATGCGCTTGACCACAGCCGAATCAACCACGCGCGTCTCCGTTCGACTCGGCTCTTTCACCGACGACAACACGAGCGAGACCTTGCCGCACTGCGGACCGATCGCCGCGGGGTCGAAGACGTAAAGGCCTTCGTCGATTCCTTCGGTCTCCGACAAGCGCCGCTGAATCTTGAACGGATGGACGGGCGTGACTGTCCGCCCGTCGCACAACACCTTCATTGCCGAGAAGCCTGGCCTCATGCGCTTGATCGGCGGCAGTGCCATTCCCTGGGTCGAGGCTGCGCCGCGTGCAACCTTCATCCAGAGGTTCTCCACAACTCTGGGCGTGACGCGTACGAGCAGCAGCGGAGGGGCCTCGGCCACATAGTCCGACCATCCGCCGAAATCGACTAGCGTCCGCAGGCTGCCGTCGTCCTGTCCAACCGTTCGATCCTGTTGTGCCTCCGCTGCCGCGCGGAGCACGGGGGTGATGAAGACGATCTCGAAGTCCGAAGAGGTCATTCGGTAGGGACTCGGTGTGAACGCACGTCCGGCTACGGCTGCCGTCAGTGTTGCCACGGAAAGTGGGGCTCCGGTCTCGACCGGAAGATGCGTGCCGTTTGGTGGTGTCGAGCCCGGCATCTTCGATTCTGCCGATGCCAGGGCACTGCAAACCGCATTGGCGGCGACGACCTGCGTTTCGCCGCGCCGCGGATCGTTCCCACCGTCGAACGACGATGACGTGAGACCGATGACCGTACCGTCGGGAGCGAACACTGGCCCGCCAGGGCGCTCCGACGAGGGCACCGAGATCACATCCGTTGCCCGACGAAGCCGCACCTCGATCGTGAAAAGCTCCGACTCGTCAAACGAGGCCGCGGCTGCTGCTGGTCCACAGCCGAGCGGCACTGGCCGGATGCCGGCTACGGCTGAAGGGTCGATCCTGAGGATGGCGACATCACGCGCGGTTTCGGCGGCGAGGACGGTGGCCGCCACTTTGACCGTGGCTGAGACCTGCACCTCGATAGCCGTCGCGTTTCCGATTGCGCGCCGGCTTGTGGCGACAAGTCCTTTGGGATCCGCGATAAATCCCGACGCGTACATGTGTGGCGTCCAGATGGCGACGACGCTCTGCTGCCATGTGGCGAGGAGCGACGTCGGACTGGATTTCGCCGGAGGTGTATCGGTCGCCATCTCAGGTGTCGCGTCGGCGACGTGGGCGTTGTCGGCCGTCAACGCAAGCGTGGTCTCGCGGCCCGCTACGACCTCGACCATCTGACTCCACTCGTAGGAGCGGCCGCCGACCGAGGCGGGGCGATCGGATTCCACGATGTAGCGCCCGGGAGTGAGGTTGATGTCGGCCGTACCCTGAGTCGACGTGACCGCTCGATGCGGAGGGGCCGTGACGGGAATGTCGCTGATGAGCAAAGCATGGCGCGCCACGGCAACCGGTCCGCGTCCGGCGTCGAGAACGGTCACTCTGATGTGGAGGACAGCGGGTGCTTGAACCAGCACGCCGGCCGAGACGGCCAGCATGAGCGTCGCGAGTGCAAGCACGCGGAGCATGCTGTCATCGTCGTCCTGCTGCCGTGAGGTGTCAATCCGACGCCCGATGTGCGGCCGTTCGTCGCGCGACAGAGCGGAGCGTATTGACGGCTCTGCTCGTGCCGCCGTATCGTGCCAGCGTGCCGGGGATTTTGCCTTACCCCCGATCCCCGGAGGATTCTGAAGTCTTGTCCACCTCGCCTACGGTTGTTCGGCCGCGCTACACCTCCCTCGACCATTGGCGAGGGCTGGCCTGCCTGATGGTGGTGCTCTATCACGCCACCCTGCTCGAGAATGCGTCCCGGCCGGATGTCATGAATGGGCTGGCGTCGGGCCTCGGCGCCGAGATTTTGCGGGTGGCCTCCACGCTCAAACTCGGCGTGGCGCTGTTCTTCGTCATTAGCGGTTATTGCATCGCGGCGGCAGCAGATTCGGCGAGAAGACGGCCGCGCGGCGTACGTGAGTACTGCGTACGGCGTTTCCGGCGGATCTACCCGCCACTGTGGGCCGTGATTCTGGCGTCGGTGCTGTTCTTCCTGCTGGTCGACTACTGGCCTTTGTCCGGTTTGCTCTCGCAGCCGCCATGGGCCCAGCCGCGGCCGTTCTGGTATTCGATGTCTCAGTGGATTGGCAATCTCACGCTCACCGAGACCTGGCGGCACCATGTCTGGGGCGATCCGCGCGGCCATTTCCCTGGGCAGGCATGGACGCTCTGCTATGAGGAACAGTTCTATTTTGTGACCGGCCTGTTGGCATGGCTGCAGCCGCAGCGTTTCTTCCGCGGCATGTGTGGTGTCACCGCGCTCACAATGGCCGCGATGCTGATCGGACGGCGACTCGGCGTTGATACCTCTGGCTTTTTCTTCGACGGATCATGGTTGCTGTTCGCGGCCGGGGTCGGCGTGTACTACCGGCTCGTTCACGCCACGGCAAGACAAGCGCCGCTGATCGATCTGGCGCTGGTGGCCGCGATTCCGGCCTCGCGATACCTTCTTGTGCCCATAGAAGGCGCGACAGTCGCCTTTGTATTTGCGGCGGCCCTCCCCTGGCTCTATCGAGTCGATCGGCGAGTGTCGCGTTCCGCTTGGCTCAGGCCGCTCGCCGTGTGCGGCCAGATGTGCTACAGCCTCTATCTCGTTCATCAGCTACCGGTGAAGGCGGTGAGTGAGTTCCTACGACGGCTCGGCGTTACGGGCGAGTGGCCGACTCTCCTGGTGACGGTGCCCGCGTGCCTGGCGGTTTCTCTGGGACTCGGCTGGTTGTTCCATGTCGCAATCGAGCGGCGTTTCCTGAACCGGCCCATCGACTGCGCGCCGGCCTCGATGAAGGTGGCCGGGGTTCTCGCGAGACCGGCCATCTAGCCGCTCGTTGGCTTCGAGTGATCGCGATGCTCGATGTCTAGATCGATCCCGCTTCGACCATGTAGTTGTTGGCCGTGCACATCGCGGAATCGTCGGCGGCGAGAAAGAGCGCCATTCGTGCGACGTACACCGGCTCGATCGGATCCGGGAGGCACTGGGCGGCCAGTTGGCGTGTCATCGTCTCGGGGGTCACCCACAACTGCTTCTGCCGCTCGGTCATGGTCCAGCCGGGCACGAGGGTATTGACGCGGATGCGGTGGCGGCCGAGGTCGCGCGCCATCCCGCGCGTGAGGCCGTGCACGGCGGCTTTGGCCGTGGTGTAGACCGGAAATCCCCCTCCGGCACGCCACCAGGAATCCGATCCCAGGTTGATGATGGACCCGCCGCCGGCGGCAATCATCGCGGGTGCGACCGCCTGGATCGCAAAGAACATATGGCGCAGGTTCGTGGCGATTCGATCGTCGTAGAACTCGGGTGTCACCTCGGTCCACGCGTGACGGTCGTCGCGCGCTGCATTGTTGACGAGCACGCGCGCGGGTCCGTGCGCGACGGCAAGCGCATCAAACGCGCGTCGCAGGGCGGCGATGTCGCGCAGGTCGCACAGTTCGAATAGAACCCGTTCGCCGGCGGTGTCGAGCTCCAGTGCCAGCGCCGTCCCACGTTCGCGATCGAAATCGACGAACCCGACGCGCGACCCCTGCCCCGCAAAGGCACGCACCATCTCCGCGCCTATGCCGGACGCCCCGCCGGTGACGAAGACGCTCGTGTCTTTCAGGCTCGGATAGGTAGCGAACGCGGGTGCAGGATGAAGGGACATGGGAGTCGGCGCAGTCTAGCAGGCAGAGGCCGACATATAGTTTTAGAAGGCTGCTGAAAAACGCAGCCGCGTCAACTTTGAACTGCGGACTTCAAACTGCGAACTGAGGAATTGGCATTTCGGAAGGGGTCTCGAGCGTGGTCTCACCGTACGAACGCATCGCCGAACTGGCGGCCGAAGGTCGTCGTCTGGCGCTTGCGACCGTCGTCCGCACCCACGGCAGCACGCCGCAGGTCGTCGGCGCGAAGCTGATCCTGAGCGATGTCGAATCCGAGCGGCCCTTCGGCACCCTTGGTGGCGGGTGTGTCGAAGCGGATGCGATGCTTTCGGCTCGACACGTGCTCGCCGAGGGCGGGCGAGTGCTACGCGAGTACCAGCTCACCGAGGATCTGGCCTGGAACACCGGCTTGGTATGTGGCGGCACCATGTGGATCCTGGCCGAGGGACTGGACGAAGCGCGGCGTTGCGGCGCGGAAGATGTGCTGACACGGGCGGTCAGTGCCGCGCGCGGAGGGCCGCCGATGGCGCTCGTCACGCGGCTTATCCGCGATGGGCAGAAAACGAGCTTTGGCGCCCGCGTCGCGGTACTGGCCGACGGCCGCGTACTTGGAACGCTCGGCGATGCGGCGCTGGATCAGCTTGCGAAAGGCCTGGCTGTTGAGCAAATGCGGCATGGCACGGCCCGCCTCGTTTCCGCGGGTGAAGCGCAGGATCTGTTGATCGATCCGATCGCGGCGCGCCCCCGACTCGTCATTGCGGGCGGCGGCCACGTCGCCAAGGCGCTCGCGCGTCAGGCGCGGTTCGTCGACTTCGATGTCACCGTGCTCGAAGACCGGCCGGAGTTCGCGAATCCCGAACGGTTCGACGGCGCTGATGTCATTGGCGGGGACATCGTCGAGGCCATTTCCGCGTTCGACTACGGGTGGAGCACCTACCTGGTCATTGCCACGCGCGGTCATAAGCTCGACGCGGCGTGCGTCGAGGCAGCCGTCGCGACGCGCGCCCGCTACATCGGCTTGCTCGGCAGCCGCCGCAAGACGATCCTGATCAACGAGATGCTGCGCGAGGGCGGTGTGGCGGAAGCACGGATTGCTGCGATTCATGCGCCGGTCGGACTCGATCTCGGCGGACGGACGCCAGCCGAGATCGCATTGTCAGTCATGGCGGAGATCGCACAGGAGCGGTATCGAGGCACGGGCCGGCCGCTGCGGAGTCTCGGCGGATCTTGAGGCATTGCCGGAGTGCTCGAGGCCTCAATGCGTGAGGCCGTAGATCAAGTAATTCACACCGAGCTTGTAGGCCTCGTTCGTCTGATCGATAGGCCGGAGCCCGCGTTCGGACCACTCCCAGAACTGCGAGATGTCGGTGTTGTAGTTGACGATCATCTGCAGCCGCCGATTGGGATCGTTGTTCTCGTACAGTCCTTTGAAGACGGGGCGACCGGCGTTGTACGCCTGCGGGACGATGTCGAGGTTGTCGATGTCGAAAAAGACGTGGAAGATCGGGTCGGACACCTGCATGTCGACCAGCCGCGCCTCGGGAAGCACCCGCTGCATGTTCTCCGCGAACTGATCCCAGCCGCGCCCGCCCATTGAACCTGGCATCTTGAAGTCATCCACAATGACGAAGCCGCCCTTGGCCATGAAGGCACGAAGACTTGCGGCTTCCGCATCGGTAATCCGCCACCAGCTCGGCTCGATGATGTAGAGGATCGGATACTCGAAGATCGATTTGTCAGTCAGGGGGAGCGTGTTGACCTCATCCACGTGCGGCCCAAGCGCCGTGATGGCGTCCATGATTCGCATGAGGTTTCGCTCCGCGACCGGATATCCGTGCGACCAGGCCGGCTGGCCCCGATACCAGTAACCTCCAGGCAGGGTTTCGTAGCTCACGCGCACGAAGGTGAAACGCCCATCGTACGGTGCGTTGGCCTCGATTCGCTCCGGCGCACGAAGTTGACCGAACGGATCAGCGCCGCGGCCGAGGCCACGCCGGCCCTGCGCGGCAGTTGCGAGGCCGGTGGAGACCAGCCCGGCGAGCGCCAGAGCCGTCAGCAGACGGGCAAGGTGCGCACGTCGCATCCTCGAAGCTTACGCGATCCACCGCGGAGTATAGTCTTGGAATATCCCCAAGGAGACCGTATGCGACTGCTCGCTTCCATCGTCTTCGTCTCGGCGCTCGCGACGAGCGCGGCGGTTATGACGGCCCAGCTCCCTCCAAACAATGACGTCGTCCAGAAGACCTCACCGGCCAGCTTCATGCTGATGAGCACTGACCTCAAGGGCAACACATTCGCCATGCCGCAGATTCTGAACGGCTTCGGTTGCACCGGCGGCAACGTCTCCCCGGAACTGTCATGGCATGGCGCGCCGCAAGGTACCCGGAGTTTTGTGCTGACGATGTTCGATCCCGATGCGCCGACCGGATCCGGATTCTGGCACTGGGTAGTGGCGAACCTTCCGGCGAGTGCCGCCGGGCTTCCGACTGGCGCCAGCCGCACGAACAAGATGCCGGCCGGATCGCTCGAGACGCGCAATGACACCGGCGCGGTGGGGTATGCGGGCCCGTGCCCGCCGGCCGGACCTGCCCACCGATACATCTTGACGCTCTTTGCGATGAAGGTGGACAAGATCGACGTCACCGCAGACGCAACCGGGGGCCTCGTCGGGTTCAACACGCGCGCGAACGCGATCGGCGCGACGACGCTGACGACCAGATACGGGCGATAGAGACAGAACGCCAGCGCCCGCCAACGCGTGCTGGCCCGTCCACATCTTTTGTGACTTGATCGTTCCGTAGCGGCGCTATACTCGAACCACACAAACAGCAGGCGATGTGAGTTCCGGGGGGTGCGCATGGCGACTCGGCAGCACACAGAGACCGCGACAGGCGCGCCGTCCGGGCAGTTGACGCGCGACGAGATCACCGCATTGTTCGCCCGGCGGCAAGTCGCGTACGACGACCTCGACGCGGCGGCACTCTCGGCTGACTATGCCGACGAGGTGACGATCGACAGCCCGCTCAGCGGCTCGCACGGCAAGGCCGACGCCGCACGGAGTCTACAAGCGGTATTCGACGCCTTCCTGGACTTGAAGATGACGTTCGAGCCGCCAATCATCGACGGCAATTGCGTCTGCGCTTTCGCAACAGCCGAGGGGACCAACATCGGCGGACTGATGGGTCTTCCACCCAGCGGTCGATCCTTCAAGATGAAGACGGCATTCTTCTACGAGCTGGCGGCCGGAAAAATCGTGCGCGAGCAGCGCATCTACGACTTCACCGGTTTACTCGTCCAGGTCGGCGTTCTCAAGGCGAAGCCGGCCTGTTAGAACAGTTCCGACCGCCCTGAGGTGGCCGGACAGCGAGCCACCTCAGGGTACAGCGGTCACGCGACTTTCGCGGCCACCTGTCGCACGGCTTCGATTTCGATCTCGAGCTCGACCCGGTCCCCTACCATCACGCCTCCGGTTTCGAGCACCTGATTCCATGTCAGGCCGAAGTCCTTGCGGTCGAGCGACGTTTTTGCCGAGAACGCCGCTCGCTGGTTGCCCCATGGGTCTTTCGCCTGGCCGTGGATCTCGACATCGAGGGCGACTTCCCGCGTGATGCCCTTGATCGTCAGACTGCCGACCAGCCGTCCTTCCGCACCGTTCGCGGACTCGAACCGCGAGGCCTTGAAGACAATCTCGGGATACCGTGCCGCATCGAAGAAGTCCGGCGACTTGAGGTGCGTATCTCGATCAGCCACTCCCGTCTCGATGCTCGCGGTGTCGATTGCCACTTCGACCGCGGCTTGTCTGAAGTCGCCGCCCGGTACGACGAGCGACCCGTGCCATCGACTGAA
>Ga0190274_10001435_pt1 | contig 13986 bp, 10 predicted proteins | sample Popmic531T_FD_133002 | JGI IMG/M metagenome (GOLD analysis project Ga0190274, IMG submission 133002) | Populus adjacent soil microbial communities from riparian zone of Yellowstone River, Montana, USA - 531 T | ecosystem: Environmental > Terrestrial > Soil > Riparian zone | place: USA: Montana...
GACGGGCCGCTCCCGCTCACATCAACCTTAGACAAGGGCTATGAAATGTCGGTGGGCAAATTTGTAGTTCCTAAGAAGCTGATGGTCTATGGACGCGGTTCCGGGATCTTTGGACAGTTCAAGAACCCGTATGAGTATGGAGCAGGCGTCAAATGGCATTTCCTGCCGACCGAGCGTCTGTGGTTAAACCTCGAGCTAATGAAGGTCAAGGGCTCGGCATACAGCGGTGCGTTCAGTCCGTATACCTCCGGCATGAACGGCTGGATCCCGATGGTCCAGAGCGTCCTCGCTTTTTGACGATCGTCATTTTCTGACGTTCGCCTGACATTGGGATCGTAGGGATGATCGGGCAACTCACTAGTTCGGTCAGCGAACCAGGATGAGAAGCAATTCGAGTCAGTGTGAAGAACGCGGTACGAAAAATCCGTTCCTCAAGCCGGCTGTCTAAAGAGTACCGAGTGGTGGGAACAATTTGTTGAGTGTTGGCACGCCAGGCTTTGGAGAACAAAGAACCTGAGTGCCAGGAACTAAGGCTGACCTTAACCAAGGAGATAGAGATGCAATTACACAAATCGACACTGTTAACAATCGTTGCGATCGTGCTCACTGTGGGCGTATCGAACGCCCAAGTGAAGCAGAAGATTTCAGAAGAAGATCTGAAAAGCCTTCTGAGCCGCATTGACACGAGCGCTGTCCGTTTCGCCGAGAGTGCAGACAAGGCGATGGACAAGGCAGGTTTTGACGGCTCGACCAGAGAGGACGATTTGAATGCCAGCCTGGCGCGCTTCAAAGCCGCAACTGCGGCGTTGGCGAGCGATCATACGGCGGCAAACGCCAAAGACCACTTCACCACTGTGATACACCATGGTGTGGCCATCGAGAACTTCTTGAAGCGAAATCCACTGGACGGTGTGGAAGAGGATTGGACTGCTTTGCGGGCCGAACTCGGCGAACTGGCTAAAGGTTTTAACATTACCTGGGAGAAGGGACATGCACTGGGTGCTCCTATTGTAGAAGCCGATGTCAAGAATCTGTGCCAGCACATTGAAGACATGGCGGACAAGTACAAACTGACGCTCGATGCTGCGCTCGACAATTCGGTTTTGAATAACACCGCTACTGAGGACGAGATTAACCGCATCAACGCCGAATTTCGCGCAGCGACCCGGCGTCTCGAGGATAATCGCAAGAACGACGGCGCTTCGGAGTACGCCAAAGAAGTTCTCACTCAAGGGAAACGCATTGATAGTTTCCTGCAAAAACACAAAGAGAAACTTACACCGGAAGTTGCGAGTTCATGGTTAGCAGTACGGGTCGACGTGCAGCGGCTGGTGCGGCTCTACAGCCTTGAATACAAGTGATTAGAGCAAGGCGTTTGGGCAGTGGGTGTCAGGTTCTGGCCAACACTTCAGTAGAAACGGCCGAGTGAGCTCTCACGATCTCTCGTGTTCGCGGGCATCTCTCTTGCACGAGGGGGTTGGTCCGGACGAGTTAAGAGGAGAGCCTTGATGCCATGGCCAATGTTGTCAGGTTCTGGTGCACCATATTTTTGATTGCTGTCGTTTTACCTTCGCCGGCTTGCCGGCAAGGCAACGGCGCTAGCCGGACCGCTTCCGAAAAGCCAGGCGCAAGTAGCCAGGTCCTCGAACGCCCCTCTCAAGTCCTGGAGGACAAGGGGGATTTGAAGCTTAGCTACCGGCCCCGCAGCAACCGAGCCGTTGCAAATACGCTCGGCTCGAACCCCGCCGCCATCGAGCGCCTAATGACAGAGCTGAATCAGCGCTTGGTGCTTCCTTTTGACATTCAGCTTGCATTCGAGCATTGCGGAGAGCCGGATGCGAATTATGATCCGGAAACTCATCAAATAACCCTGTGCGATGAACTCATCGATGAATACCACAGCCTGTTCGCCCGAAAGATCAAGCACAAAGCGAAACTTGATGAGGCGGTGAAAGCTGCTGTGGCTTCGACATTCTTTCACGAGTTGGGCCATGGTTTGGTTGATGCCTGGAAGATTCCGGTAACCGGAAGAGAGGAAGACGCGGTTGATCAGTTAACCACGCTGGTGTTGATCGAGAGTACAGAAGACGGTGAGCAGATAGCGTTTGCGGGCGCGCTTTCGTTCGAGCTTTACGCGGAAATCGAATCAGGCGAGCAGGTGTATTGGGGCGAGCACTCACTCGATAGGCAGCGCTTTTTCGACAACATCTGCTTAATCTACGGACACGATCCGAAGAAGAATCAATACCTGGTCAAGGACAAGACGCTTCCAAATGAACGCGCGGAATTATGCGTTGAAGACTATGAAAGGATTAGTAATGCCTGGCAACAGTTATTAGCTCCGTATCTGAAACAAGCAGCGACCTCGCGGCCGAAGCTACGGATCCGGTGACTGATAGAAACGGTCAGGCGCTTCAATGGAACCTGGGGCACTGGAAGCTATTTGGAGGCTCTGATTAAGTCTTTTCGTCGCGTAGCGACTGGATGAGTTTAGCCCGGCCTTTCAAGGCCGGGACAGGGCAGCGAAAGATTCCCGTCGCGTAGCGACGATTGAATTGAGTGCCAGTTTCAGCCGTCGCTACGCGACGCAGATATCTTCTTGCGCTTCCCCGGCCTTGAAAGGCCGGGCTAAATTCATGCCGACGCTACGCGTCGAAGGCACTTGTTCAGAGCTTCCTATTCTTAATGTTTGGACGCGAAATCAATCGACAAACTGTTCTGCTAAGCGAGCAGTCCACATTTCAAGAACACGGGATTAACACCAGGCGCTGATCGCGCTCTTATGGAAAGGCAAGAGAAATGAAGCTAGCAATCATACTAAGCCTGATCGTTTTAGCCGGTGGAGTGTCCCAGGCGCAAAAAGTGTCCAGCCACCATGACACGGCAGTCAATTTTTCCGCTTTCAAGACCTATATGTTTTCCGGTACCGCGGGGTCGCGCAATCCTTTTGTCAATCAAATGATCATAGATGCGCTGGAACGCGAACTTGCCGCCAGAGGTCTAACCAAGGTCGATTCAAACCCAGACTTGAGCGTCACATATTTGGCGGCTACCGGCTACAACCTTCAGGTCGGGGAAGCCAAGTTTGGCTACAACTACAATCCGGCCTACATCGGGCTGGTGCCTTCCGGCATCGCAGCAACGTACGACGTGGCGACTGGAACATTGTTGATAGATGTGTCCGACTACAAAAAGAACCAGGTGGTCTTTCGAGGAACAGCCAAGGATGTATTGCAGCGGGCGCCGAGCACTAACCTGGCGGCGGACGCGAAGATGGTTTCGAAAACGGTAAATAACGCGGTCAAGAAAATCTTCAAGAAGTATCCGAAGGCTTAAAGCAGCCATGACATACTTCAGGAACCTCTGATTAAGTGTCTTCGACGCGTAGCGTCAGTATGAATTTAGCCCGGCCTTTCAAGGCCGGGAGAGCGCAACGAAAAATTCGCGTCGCGTAGCGACGATTGAATTTAGTCTCAGGCGTCGCTACGCGACGAGAAAGACTCCTAATCACATCCCGGCGTTAAAACGCCGGGCTAAATTCATAGCGACGCTAACGCGTCGAAAGCAATTGATCAGAGCCTCCTTCACTCACGGACTGCCTTGGTTCACCCTCCATCATTTCGTTAAGGCGTTTAAAAACCACTAATACGAATAAGGACACCTGTCATTTTTGCCAGTTTCGAGTTACTGCGAAGGCAATAAAGTAGGAAAGGTTCGCCCGAAATAACGCAAGGGTTCACAGCTTACTGAATCCAGATGAAAAGTGAGCAAGCTCACCAGAAATAAGGAAATTAGAAATCTGAATAGTAGGCTCAAAGCAAACGCGCGCGCGAGGCCGGTCTCGCTCTGTAATGCTTCGTTAATTGGCCGAGGCGATCCGAGGGGGGAGTGGAGAGATGGCCCAGGCGGCGGCAAAAATCGAGGCCAAACACGACGCTCTAAACAGCGTCCGGATAGTTGCTGTCGCCTGGCTGCTAACGGCGGTCTTCTACTTCTATCAGTACGCCATGCGTTCCGCGCCGGCGGTAATGATGACGCAGTTATCGGATGCGTTTGGAATCAGCACGTTGGGCGTAGCATCGATGGTCGGACTTTTCTACTACGGCTATTCACCATTCAGCCTGGTAGCTGGCGCCGCGATGGATCGTCTGGGGCCGCGCCGGCTTTTGCCGTTTGCCGCCGTCGTAGTCGGGATAGGTGCTCTGCTCTTTGCTACGGGCCAGCGTGAGGCAGCCAGCGCCGGCAGATTTCTTCAGGGCGCCGGCGGTGTCTTTGCTCTGGTTGGCGCTGTCTACATCGCTACCAAAAACTTCCCTGCTTCCAAGGCCGCTACGCTGATTGGAGCGACGCAAATGTTTGGAATGGCCGGCGGCTCAGCGGGACAGTTCATGGTGGGACCGCTAATCGGCCGCGGTGTTGCCTGGAGCAACTTCTGGATCGCGATGGGTATCGTCGGACTGCTGATCGGCGTCCTGCTCTTTTTCATAATCCCAAACGACGAACCCACGGAAGCGTCCAGCGGTGGGTTAAAGACAACAGTCGCCGGGTTCAAGACCGTGTTCATGAATCCACAATCGATCCTCTGCGGCTTGATTGCCGGGCTGATGTTCATTCCCACAACGATCTTCGACATGATTTGGGGGGTGCGTTACCTGCAGGAAGCTCACGGTTTCGACTACGCAACTGCGGTGTTGCGTTCATCGACAGTTCCCTTCGGATGGATTATTGGCTGCCCATTGCTTGGCTTTGTCTCTGACCGGTTGGGCCGGCGCAAGCCGGTTCTGTTCGGCGCAGCAATTGTATTGCTCGCCTGCATGACATGGATTCTGTACGGCCCCACGAACGTGTTACCGCCGTACGTTCTGGGCCTGGTAGCCGGTATCGCATCGGGTGCGGCGATGCTGCCTTACACAATCATTAAGGAAGTAAACCCACCGCAGTTTGGCGGCACCGCGACCGGGGTCGTCAACTTCTTGAATTTCACGTTCAGCGCGCTGCTGGGTCCTGTGTTCGGCTGGATCCTGTTGAGCGTTTCGGGCGGTGCGGAGCGCCTGGATCTCCACCACTACCAGGTGACCTTCAGGCCGCTTCTTTATGGAGTCGGAATCGCTATGGTGCTGACACTGTTGTTGAAAGAAACGGGTCCAGCAGTCAGGCAACCCACAACGCAGGAGGTTTAACGATTGAAGCAAGCAACAGCTAAAGGAAGCGGAAAATACGAACGACTGCTGGAGCGCTGTCTTAGTTTGGAACCGGTGGCGGCAGCGGTCGCATATCCGTGTGAAGCCTCCGCGCTTATTGGGGCGGTTGAAGCTGCAGAAAAGGGACTGATCGCACCGATCCTGGTCGGCCCTGCGGACCAAATAGCTGCTATAGCGAAGTCCGCCGGACTAGATCTCGGCAGTTTGCAGATTGTGGATGCTCCTGACGGCCCTGCGTCTGCGAAAAAGGCAGTCGAACTCATTCGCGAGGGCAAGGCTGAAGTCCTGATGAAAGGCAGTCTGCACACCGACGAGTTGATGTCGGCGATTGTCTCTCGCGAAGGGGGCTTGCGCACCGGACGTCGCATCAGTCATGCCTTCGTGATGGATGTGCCGACCTATCACAAAGTGCTGATCATCACTGATGCAGCAATCAACATCGCTCCGACGCTGGAAGATAAGGTCGACATTTGTCAGAACGCCATCGACCTTGCCATCTCACTGGGACTGGAAAGACCCAAGGTCGCGATTCTCGCGGCCGTTGAGACCGTAACCTCAAAGATGCCGGCGACGCTCGACGCAGCGGCGCTCTGCAAGATGGCCGAGCGTGGCCAAATCACGGGCGGACTTCTCGATGGACCGCTGGCTTTCGACAACGCAATCAGTAAGGAAGCGGCGAAGACAAAAGGTATCAAGTCGGAAGTGGCGGGCGATCCCGATATTTTGCTCGCTCCCGATCTCGAAGCCGGAAATATTCTTGCCAAGCAGCTCAGTTTTCTGGCCAACGCTGACAGTGCCGGTATGGTGCTTGGCGCCCGTGTGCCGGTAGTCCTAACCAGCCGAGCTGATAGTGTCAGATCACGCATTGCCAGTTGTGCAGTCGCGAAGTTAGTAGCTCATGCGCGGCGACGAGCGGCCACATCGGGGTGATGTGTCCGGACAAGAAATCGATCGATCTTGGTGGCACGGCCCGGGCCACGTTGGGCATTGCGGGTGGCAAATGTCTCAGAAAGAAAACAGCGCGGGATTAGCAGAGGTCGGAAACAGCGCAGAACTAAAACTGAGCGATAGGCTCGCGGTTGAACGAACAGTGCTGGCGGCGGACCGAAGCATGCTGGCCGGAGTGCGAACCTCGTTAAACTTTATTGGCTTCGGATTTGCGATTTACCAGGTGCTGCGCTACTTGCAGGAGCAGTCTTCAGTGGGATTCATGCGCCCTCAAACGCCGAGGAATTTCGGCATGTTCATGTTACTGGCGGGAACCGCTCCGTTGTTTGTGATGATGATTCAGTATCACCGGACACTGAAGCGAATAGGCACGAAACAAAATATAGTTAGTAACCCTTATTTCCAAATGGCCTTCGCAACGGTCTTGCTTGGAACCGTTCTCCTGGCCACGTTCACGGTGAACATTCTGCTGCGCTAAAGACCAAACTGGCGGTCTGGGATATGTCAAACAACGCCGTTCGTCACGCGGAGCGATCTCATTAACACCGTGGCTTCAGCCCGGTGTAGGGACGGAAGATAAGAATGGAGAACCGTTTGAACGGTTTTTCTTAGGGCCGGATCAGAAACCGTTAAAACGGTTCGAGGATCGTTTCGGGAATCTTAATCACCGGGCTGAAGCCACGGTGCTAATGAGATCGCTCCGCGTGACTCAAGGTGTAACCCGTCTGGACTCCTGGTCGCTACTTAGTCGTCCTCTACGGTCTCCCCGGGTTTCTGCAGCACTGCTGAAAGGAAAGTGATCCTGTGGTCAATGTGAATCGCATCACTGTCGATGCAAACGAGGCAGCGGCGTCAGTCGCTTTTCGTCTGAGCGAAGCCATCGCCATTTTCCCGATCACGCCAAGCTCAGCTATGGCTGAATCTTGTGACGAATGGGCCAGCCACGGCAAAACAAATCTTTGGGATGTCGTTCCCGAAATTGCCGCGATGCAATCAGAAGGCGGCGCAGCCGGAGCGGTTCATGGAGCGCTGCAAGCCGGAGCCCTCTCAACCACCTTCACTGCGTCGCAAGGCCTCCTGCTGATGATCCCAAACATGTACAAGATCGCGGGAGAGCTTTCGCCTTTTGTGATGCACGTAACCGCGCGTACCCTGGCCACCCACGCGTTGTCGATCTTTGGGGACCATTCAGACGTCATGGCTTGCCGGCAAACAGGCTTTGCCTTGCTGTGTGCAAACTCGGTGCAGGAAGCGCATGACTTTGCGTTAATCGCTCACGCCGCCAGTCTCGAATCGCGAATTCCCTTCCTTCATTTTTTTGATGGTTTCCGCACCTCGCATGAAGTTGGCAAGATCGAAGAACTCAGCGACGACGACTTGCGCAGTCTGATTTCAGAATCGGCAATCGAAGACCATCGCCGGCGCGCACTGACGCCCGATAAGCCGGTTGTGCGTGGCACAGCGCAGAACCCTGATGTGTTCTTCCAGGCGCGTGAGGCAGCAAATCCCTTCTATGACAGTTGTGCAGATATCGTCGAGCGCTCGATGCGGCGTCTCGCCGAACGCACCGGGCGTGAATACAAATTGTTTGATTACGAAGGTGATCCGGAAGCCGAACGCGTGATCGTGATTATGGGCTCGGGGGCCGAGACAGTGCAGGAGACGGTGGAGGCGCTGGTGAGTCAGGGCGAAAAAGTAGGCGTGCTTAAGGTCCGACTGTACCGGCCTTTTTCTCAGGATGCCTTTTTTGCAGCGCTACCGAAGACGACGCGCCGGATCGCCGTGCTCGATCGGACCAAGGAGCCTGGGGCTCCAGGTGATCCCCTCTACCTTGACGTGATGACCGCGCTGGGAGAAGCGCGCGACGGAACAAACCCACCTTTTGCGGTTGAGCCTCGGGTGATTGCCGGACGGTATGGACTGTCTTCCAAGGAATTTACACCGGCCATGGTGAAGTCGGTCTTTGATGAGCTGGGCAAAGAGAACCCCCGTCGTCACTTCACCATAGGCATCGTTGACGATGTCACGCATCTATCATTGGCCTGGGATCCGTCATTCCGCACCAGTGCCGACGATGTGTCCACCTCGCTGTTTTATGGACTGGGGGCAGATGGAACTGTCGGCGCCAATAAGAATTCCATCAAGATTATCGGCCAGGAGACTGAACGCTTCGTCCAGGGATATTTTGTTTATGACTCAAAGAAGTCGGGCGCGATCACCGTTTCGCATCTGCGCTCGAGTCCAAGGCCGATCCGCTCAGCCTATCTGATTGACCAGTCCGGTTTCGTCGCCTGCCACCAATTCGAATTCATCGACAAAATCGACGTGCTCGAGTATGCAGCTCCGGGCGCTGTGTTTCTCCTGAATGCTCCGGGAGATGCCGCAGACGTTTGGGATCGCCTGCCCCGAGAGATGCAGGAGCAGATGATCGAGAAACAGATTCGCTTCTTCGCAATCGATGCATATGCGCTCGCGAAGCAAGTCGGGATGGGCGGGCGAATTAACACGATCATGCAAACTTGTTTCTTCGGGATTTCCGGAATCCTGCCACGCGAAGAAGCGATCACGCATATCAAGAAATCGATCGAGAAAACCTATGGCAAGCGCGGGCCGGAAGTAGTGAAACGAAACTGCGAAGTTGTCGATCTTGCTTTGGCCCACCTGCACGAGGTTCCGGTACCCGGCGCGGTGAGCTCCACCCGCGTGCGGCCGCCAATTGTTTCTGAACGAGCGCCGGATTTTGTCCAGAAGATCACGGCTGTCATGTTGGCCGGTAAGGGTGACCTGCTGCCGGTGAGCGCGTTTACCGTAGACGGCACCTGGCCGGTCGGCACGGCGAAGTGGGAAAAGCGGAACCTGGCGTTGGAAATCCCGGTGTGGGACGCGAAGGTCTGCATTCAGTGTAATCAATGCGCGTTGGTCTGTCCGCACGCAGCGATTCGCGCCAAGGTGTACGACGAACCATCGCTGGCAGGCTCACCGTCAACCTTCAAATCGACTGACTACCGGGCGCCTGAGTACAAAGGAAAACTGTTTACCATCCAGGTTGCGCCTGAGGATTGTACCGGCTGCAACTTGTGCGTGAACGTTTGTCCCGCCAAGGACCGAACTAATCCGAAGCACAAGGCGATCAATATGGAGCCGCAAGCTCCCCTGCGCGACAACGAACGCGAAAACTATGAGTTCTTTCTCGGTTTGCCCGAGCTGGACCGCGGGGGTGTGGTGCGGCTCGATCATAAGGGTTCACAATTCCTCGAACCGTTATTTGAGTACTCCGGCGCCTGCTCGGGTTGCGGCGAAACTCCCTACCTCAAAATGCTGACGCAATTGTTTGGCGATCGTTTGCTGATTGCGAACGCGACGGGCTGTTCTTCCATCTACGGAGGCAACTTACCGACGACGCCTTATACCACCAACAGCGACGGTCGCGGTCCGGCCTGGTCCAACTCGCTGTTTGAAGACAACGCCGAATTCGGTTTTGGTTTTCGCCTGGCCCTTGATGCTCACGTCAAGGCCGTTAACGGGTTAGTCGAACGACTGGCATCTGACCTTGGCGACAATCTGGTTTCGGAACTGATGAATGCGGACCAGAGTGGCGACGCCGGAATCATTGCGCAGCGCGAGCGAGTAAAGATTCTGCGCGAAAAGCTGTCTGGATTGGATTCCGCCGAAGCGCGCCGTCTCGATCTACTCGCGGATTATCTGGTTAAGAAAAGCGTCTGGCTGGTCGGTGGCGATGGCTGGGCTTATGACATCGGTTATGGAGGACTCGATCACGTCCTGGCCAGCCGTCGCAATGTCAACATTCTGGTAATGGATACGGAGGTTTATTCCAATACCGGCGGCCAACAATCAAAGGCCACCCCGCTGGGAGCGGCCGCAAAATTTGCCTCCGGAGGAAAGGCCAGCGGGAAAAAGGACCTCGGCTTACTCGCGAACATGTATGGCCATGTTTACGTGGCGCGAGTTGCCTTTGGCGCCAAGATGGTCCAGACCGCGCAGGCCTTCGTTGAAGCGGAGTCTTACGACGGGCCTTCGTTGATCATCGCATACAGCCCGTGCATCGCTCACGGCTACGACCTGGCCAATGGTGTGTCGCAACAGAAACTGGCGGTTGAATCGGGTGTCTGGCCGCTCTATCGATTTGATCCCCGCCGCCTGGTCAAGGGCGAGGCGCCGTTAAATCTCGATTATGGCCCACCCAAACCCAAGGTCGCCGAGTATATGCGCAACGAGTCGCGCTTTCGGATGATCGAGCGGGCTGACCCCGCCCGATTCAAAGACTTCCTCGAGGAAGCTCAAGCCGCCGCTACCCGCCGTTATGCGGGCTATCAGCAGCTGGCGCAAATCACTTTGCCTTACCCCAAAAAGGAAAAGGAAGAGCCGCCATCGGGAAATGGAAACAGCGGAGCATCGAAATGAGTCTCAATACCACCTACTTAGGCATCCCCTTGTCTCATCCGCTGATTATCGGTTCGAGTAAGCTGACCGACGATCTCGATATGGTCAAGGAACTCGAAGACCACGGTGCCGCAGCCCTGGTGCTGCGTTCACTGTATGCCGAAGAAATCGCCGGCGAGCAGATGTCGGCTTTCTTTAACAGCGAGAGCTACGGCAATTCTTCTCCTGAGGCTGGAAGTTATTTCCCCGAGCCTGAAATGGCGCTGGGACCTGAGGAATATCTCGAACACTTACGCCGCATAAAAGAAACAGTCGGCATTCCAGTAATCGCGTCACTCAACTGCGGCGCGCCCAGCAGTTGGTTTTCCCATGCCCGACTGCTTCAACAGGCCGGAGCCGACGCATTGGAATTGGATCTTTATCACTCAGCCAGCGATGCGACCACGACCGCAGCCGAAATCGAGAGCCAGCTGATTGAGATCGTCCGCGACGTAAAGCTGGCAGTTAAGATTCCAGTTGCTGCCAAACTATCCCCACTCTTTACTGCGTTCGCAAACTTCGCAACCCAACTGGATTGGGTGGGCGTCGACGGACTGGTTGTCTTCACTCGCTTTCATAAGGTCGATATCGATGTCATTGACCTTGAAGTGCTGCGCTTCGCGGAATTGTCTGACTCTTCCGAGTTGCAGTTACGGCTCCGTGCGGCGGCGGTTCTGGCCGGCAGAGTCAATGCCGACATCGCCATCGCCGGCGGCGTGCATACAGCATTGGATGTGATTAAGGCAAACATGGCCGGCGCCAGCGTGACGCAAATGGTTTCGGCCATCTTAAGAAACGGCCCAGCGCATCTGCGCACGATACTCCGGGAGCTGGAAGTTTGGATGACGGAGAACGAATGGGCATCTCTGACGGAAATGCGGGGCAACATGAGCTTTGAGCGGATTCCTGATCCGGCGGCGTACGAACGAGCCGCGTATTGCAGGTTCCACTAAGGAGCGGAATTGCTCAGTGGATACCGTCCACTAGATTAATTGTTGGGTAAAACTTGAAGTTGAATGGGTCAAGTTTTGGGTCTGCAGTAGACAGAGAGTCAGCCGCGGATGGACGCGGACAAACGCAGATCAGAAGGGTTTCTGTTGTCTTATTTCCGATCCGTGTTTATCCGCGTGAATCCGCGGCCAAAGACAACCGCAGGTTTCGTCGGTCTGAGGCAGAGCCTCGAAACGACTCACGGTCGGTTCATCAAGTCTCAAGTTCTGGTTTAGCAAATCTTGTAACTCATGCACGACGAGCCAGCGCGTCAAAGTTACAGAGGCAGTGAGAGATAGAGAATGCGAATCATCACATCGATGACCTTCATATCTGCTTATTTATTTTTTCTCGGTTTCTCTGTGTCCGGGTTTTGCACAAGACGTGTGCGATCAGAAACAGGCGTTTTTCGTCAACGTAAACATTACCGCGTAGCCTCGGTTGGCATCGCGACGGGTCGAGGATCGGACATCGCATGGCGGTCTGCCTTATCCACCTTTTGTTCAAAGGCCTGTATCTCGGAGCCCACATCGAAGGAGGAGCGTGATGGATGACTATGCACTGGTCCTAAACGCAGGCTCTTCAAGCTTGAAGTTCTGCGTTTTTCAACGGTCACTTGGTAAGCAATGGCGATTGGAGGCGAGGGGGCAGATCGAGGGCCTCGGGACATCCCCCCGCATGTCCGCTAAGGGCGCTAACGGTGAAACATTGATCGATCAGGAGCTGGCCCCCTCAGTTCGCGATGGTCGGAATGCCATCGAGGCCCTCGCTACCTGGTTAAGATTGAGATACAGCGGAGCACGAGTCCTGGGCGTTGGCCATCGCGTCGTCCATGGAGGTCCGTCGTTTGACGGCCCAACGATCTTGTGTAAACGAGTGGTAGCGGAACTGTACGATCTGGTTCCATTGGCTCCTTTACATCAACCCTACAATCTGGCGGCAATTAACGCGGTGTTCGAGCGCCTTCCCTCGGTCCCGCAAGTCGCTTGTTTCGATACCAGCTTTCATCGCGGTCATTCAGCAGTTGCGTCCTTAGTGCCCTTGCCTCGCGAACTATGCAAGTCAGGAATCGAACGTTATGGCTTCCATGGCATTTCTTACGAGTACATTGCTTCGATCCTGCCGGAGGTTGCCCCGGAGATTGCCGACGGCCGAGTCATCGTGGCCCACCTGGGCAGTGGTGCAAGTTTATGTGCGTTGCAAAATGGAAAAAGCATAGACAGCACCCTGGGCTTCACTGCTCTCGATGGACTTTGCATGGGGACGCGACCGGGAGCGCTGGATCCGGGTGTCGTTCTCTATCTATTTCAGAGCCTCGGCCTTTCAAGCAAAGAAGTAGAGACCATCCTCTACAAGAAATCCGGCCTCCTCGGAATTTCCGAAATCAGCAACGATATGCGTGACCTGCTCGGCCGCACTGAACCCGAAGCCCGGTTGGCAGTTGATTATTTTGTATATCGCGTGGCCAAAGAGATCGGGGCACTGACTGCTGTCCTGGGCGGCCTGGATGCGTTGGTCTTTACGGCCGGTATTGGGGAGAACTCACCCGAGATCCGCAAACGAATCTGTGAAGCGTCCGCGTGGCTGGGAATAGAGCTTGATGAAGAAGCCAACAACCGACGAGATTCACTGATTTCGACTCAACAAAGTAAAGTTTCGGCCTGGGTGATTCCCACTAACGAAGAACTAATGATTGCTCGGCACACGGCGAGACTACTGCGGTTGAATGAACCACCGGCAGCACCACCCTCGTGTGAGGATGTGAGTCTCGTGCCACAGTTGAACGCCATTAAGGAGACAGGGTTATGACTAAAGCCGGATCAAAAAAGGCGACTGACAATCAATCGGTTGACGGTTGGAAAGGCTTCAAGACTGGTCTCTGGCAAAAGGAGATTGGCGTTCGCGACTTCATCCAGCAGAACTACCTGCCGTATGACGGGGACGAATCCTTTCTGGCGCCGGCGACCGAGCGTACAAACAAACTCTGGGCCCACCTGAGCGAACTCTTTATTGAGGAGCGCCGCAAAGGAGTCCTCGACATCTCGCAAATTCCCACCTCAATCACCGCGCACGCGCCGGGTTACATCGATCAGGAAAATGAAGTCATCGTTGGTTTGCAAACCGAGGCTCCTCTCAAGCGGGCGATCATGCCCAATGGCGGCTTCCGCATGATCGTCAATGCTCTCAAAACCTATGGCTTCGAGCCTGATCCCGCCGTCGTCGAAACCTTCACAAAATATCGCAAGACGCACAACGATGCGGTCTTTGATGCTTACACTGCCGACGTCAGACGCTGTCGCAGTTCTCATATTCTTACCGGGCTGCCGGATGCTTATGGGCGAGGGCGCATCATCGGCGATTACCGGCGGGTAGCGCTTTATGGTGTGACCCGGCTGATCGAACGAAA
>Ga0190274_10001436_pt1 | contig 13983 bp, 11 predicted proteins | sample Popmic531T_FD_133002 | JGI IMG/M metagenome (GOLD analysis project Ga0190274, IMG submission 133002) | Populus adjacent soil microbial communities from riparian zone of Yellowstone River, Montana, USA - 531 T | ecosystem: Environmental > Terrestrial > Soil > Riparian zone | place: USA: Montana...
GGACGACATACAAACTGTCGACCACGAACATCGGCAGCGAAACCGCAAGCCAGCCCGGGATGTCATAGCTCTTCTCACCGATAGTGACCGCGGCTGCGAGCTTGCGGTTCAGCACCAGGTATTGGCCGATCGCGCAGACCCAGATCGAGATGGCCGCTATCACGATGCCGGCGGTGGCGTCCGTGGGCCATCCGAGTGCCCATACCGTTCCCATCAACGCGATCACGAGCAGTTGCCGGATGATGTAGGGCGGAAGGAATGCGAGGTTCGGCCAATTGTATGAACGCGCGATGCCGTCCTGCACATGCATGACGCCGTAGACCGGAAGGATGAGGCAGGCGATGGCCAGCGGGATGATGGTGTTATCGTCGAGCCAGTCCCGGAGCAGGTAAATGAGCAGCAACGCCGCGATTGCGGACGCCGTTGCAGACCAGAACACCAGCCAGCAGCGACGATGCGCCTTTCTCGGAATAATGGGGGATAAACCTCTGCGCCGAAGAGGCGAGGCCGAAATCTACCACCGCGCCGATCACCATCACCCAGGTGAAGACATAGACAAAAATACCGAATTCGAAGGTGCCCATCCAGCGCGCCAGCAGGACTTGCGAGAAGAAAGCCAGACCGGCGGCAAAAATGCGAATGAAGAAGGTGGTCGAGGCGACGCGCCGCGCCAGCGAGCGGTCGTCGCGATTGTTCAGCCACGCCCGCAATCGGGCGAAGGGGCTGCCCTGTACCAGAGCGGCCGATGCTGGCTCGCGTTCTCTTGAGCCGATCGAAGCCAACGCACGTCTCCACGCCGCGCCGTCATGCGGCACGGTCCCTGGGGAGGCCGTAGCAAGGAACTGTTAAGATTCAGTTCGGCGCTGCAGTAGCGCTAGTCTTCCTGTGCGCCGAACCGGGACAGCCGGCTCATCACAAATGGCGCGATCAAGGCTGCGGCTGCGATCGCAAGCAATATGGCCGAAAAGGGGCTCTGCACCAGCACCAATGGATCGCCGAGACTTATCGACAGCGCGCGGCGAAGCTGCGCTTCCGCAACCGGCCCGAGGATCAGCCCGACGATCACCGGTGCGATCGGGTAATCGTAGCGGCGCATCAGGTACCCGAGGAAGCCGAACACGGCGAGCATGCCAAGCTCGACCACCGAGGGCTTCGCTGCGATCGTGCCCATGGTCGCGAACACCAGAATTCCGGCATAGAGCCAGGGCTGCGGGATCGAGAGCAGGCGCACCCACAAACCGACCAGCGGCAGATTGAGAACGAGCAGCATCGCGTTGGCGATGAACAGGCTCGCGATCAGGCCCCAGACCAGGTCCGGCCTTTCGGCGAAAAGCAGCGGACCCGGATTTAGGCCATATTGCTGAAAGCCCGCGAGCATCATCGCGGCTGTAGCCGAGGTCGGCAGCCCGAGCGTAAGCAGCGGCACCAGCGTGCCGGCGGCGGAAGCGTTGTTGGCGGCCTCCGGGCCGGCGACGCCTTCGATTGCGCCGTGGCCGAATTCCTCCGGGTGTTTGGCGAGCCGCTTCTCGGTCGAATAGGACAGGAAGGTCGGAATTTCGGCGCCGCCCGCCGGCAGCGCGCCGATGGGAAATCCGAACAGCGTGCCACGCAACCACGGCTTCCAGGAGCGCGCCCAATCCTGCCGCGTCATCCACAGCGAGCCGCGAATGGGCTCGAGCGTTTCGACGCTATGCTTGTGGCGCGAGCCGACGTAGAGCGCCTCACCGACCGCGAACAGCCCGACTGCGAGGGTCGTGACTTCGATGCCGTCGAGCAATTCCGGTATGCCGAAGGAGAGCCGCGCCTGCCCGGTCAGTTTGTCGATGCCGACAAGGCCGAGCGTCAGTCCGAGAAAAAGGCTCGTCAGTCCGCGCAGCGGCGAATTGCCGAAGGTGGCGGACACCGTGACGAACGCGACGCACTTCAGCGCGAAGTAATCTTCAGGCCCGAACCGGACCGCAATCTCGACGAGAGAGGGCGCAAGAAAGGCGATGCCGGCGGTCGCAAGGGTGCCGGCAACGAAGGAGCCGATCGCCGCGGTCGCAAGCGCGGGGCCGCCGCGCCCGGCCTTGGCCATCTTGTTGCCTTCGATCGCGGTCGCCATCGAAGCGCTTTCGCCCGGCGTGTTGATCAGGATGGCGGTGGTCGAGCCGCCATACATGCCACCGTAATAGATGCCGGCGAACATGATGAGCGAGCCTGCGGGATCGAGCTTGTAGGTGACGGGCAGCAGGAGTGCGACGGTCAAGGCCGGTCCGATGCCGGGCAAAACGCCGACTGCAGTGCCAAGCAGAACTCCAATGAGCGCGAACAGAAGGTTGTGCGGCTGCATCGCAACCAGCATGCCTTGGCCGAGGGCGATGAAAGTATCCATCTAGCTTAACAGCCGTTCGATCGGCCCGGCCGGCAGGCTGAGCGTCAGGAGCTTGTCGAAGATCAGGAACACGATGACGGCGAGCACGAACCCGATCGCAAGATCGGCGAGTATCGCGCGCCGTCCGAACGCGGCGGCGGTCGCCACAAACAGGATCGTGGTCGCCGGAATGAAGCCGCCGCCCAATCCTATTGTTGCGATCAGCGCCGCAAGACCGCCCAGGATGAGCAGGATCGCCTTTGGATCGCCCGGCTCGGGCTCCGGCCAGATGCCGCGAAACGCCATGATGACATGGCCGATGCCGAGAAGGACGAGCCCGGTGGCGATCACGAACGGCACCGCCTTGGGCCCAAGACCGTAGGTCGAGGTGATTTCCAGCCGGTTGGCGTCGATCACGATTGCGGCCGCGACCGCAAACAATGCTGCAGCGACGACCAGCGCCGAAACTTCCGGGCGCTTGCGGGCGGCGGGCTCGGTCACTGCTTTACTAGGCCTGCGGACTTCAGCACCGCAGCGATGCGTTCCTGCTCGGCCTTGAGAAAAGCGACGAACGCATCGCCGGTCATCAGCGCGTCGTCCCAGCCTTTCTGCTTGAGGATGTCTTTCCATGCAGGTGACTTCGCCATCTTCTCGACCAGAGCGGTCAGTTCGTCGCGCTGTTGTGGCGTCAGTCCGGGTGGCGCCATCACCGAACGCCAGTTGGAGATCACCACGTCGACGCCCTGTTCTTTCAAGGTCGGCCCGTCGATGTCGGCCATGCGCTTGTCCGACGTGACGCCGATCAGCCGCAGGCGCCCGGACTTGATCTGCCCTTCATATTCACCGAAGCCGGAAATGCCGGCGGTGACGCGTCCGCCTAAAATCGCTGCAAGCGATTCACCGCCGCCGGAAAATGCGATGTAGTTGATCTTGCTCGAGTCGGCGCCGACCGCCTGTGCGAACAGCGCCGCTGTGATGTGATCGACGCCACCGGCAGATCCACCGGTCCATGTCACCTTTGCCGGATCGGCTTTGACGGCGGCTGCAAGGTCCTGCGCATTCTTGATCGGGGAGGCGGCCGGCACCACGATCACTTCAACCTCTTCGGTCAGTTTCGCGATCGGCGTCGCCTGATCGAGCCGCACCGCGGACTTGTTGGTAAGAAGCGCCCCCACCATCACAAGCCCGTTGACCATCAATTGCTTGCCGTCGCCCTTGTTGTTGATCAGCTGCGCAAGGCCGACGCTGCCGCCGGCGCCGGTGACGTTGAACACCTGCACGCTCTTCGCAAGCCCTGAAGAAATCAGCGCCTGCTGCATCGAACGTGCGGTCTGGTCCCAGCCGCCGCCGGGACCCGCGGGCGCCATGATCTTGAGTTCGGTCTGGGCCGTGGCGGGAAAAGCTGCGAGCGCGGCAAAAAGGATTGCACCGATGACGGTGAGCGGACGCATGTGACCTCCCAAAGGCTTGAAATTATGGGCCCTTTGTCCGCCTCTGCGGCGGTTGGTCGCAGATGCTAGCCGCCGAAGCCGCCGCTGTCGAGAAAGGCCTGCTCTTCCGGCGTCGTGGCGCGGCAGAGCACCGGGTTTCGATGTGGAAAGCGGCCGAAGCGCTCGATGATATCGCGGTGGATCTCCGCGAATTTCAGATTGTTGTCGTTGCCATAATCGCGGAACAAATCCACGCAGCGAAGCTGGTCGGCGACGTTCTCCGAATGCATCAGCGGCATGTAGAGGAACGGAATCAGTTCGTGCTCGATCTCCTTGTCGAAGCCGGCGGCGACGGCCTGCCGCGTCGCTGCCAGGGCGAGCGGATCAGTGGCAAAGGCGCGCGCGTCGTTGCGGAACAGGTTGCGCGGGAACTGGTCGAGCACGATGATGAGCGCAAGCGCGCCGTCCGGAGTCTTCTCCCAGCCGCTCAGGTTTCCGGCTGCGGCGGCTTCATAGGTAGAGAGAAAATTGTCGCGGATCGCGCGATCGAAGGCATCGTCCTTCTCAAACCACTTGTCTTCGCCGGCTGCACGCCAGAAGGCCAGCACATCGCTTGAAGATTTTGTCTCACTCATGCGGAAGCTTTTACCAATATTTGCTTTGCGCGCTCCAGGATGCGCTCATACAGGGGACGATCGATCGGAACGAACGCCTTTGCGCTTGAATCGTTGAAATACAGCGGATCGGTGATTTTGTCGGGATTGAAGCCGTCCTTCACCAGATCGCCCTTTTTCTGCTTGAAGGTGGTCGTAACGTCGATGTCTTTGCGCATGCGCAGGAACAACGGCCGCGCATATTCCGGCAAGTTTTCCTCGATATGTCGGTGCAGCGCCTTCAAGTCGCAATTGTTGCATACGATCACAGCCATGCCGGCGCGGCCTTCGTAGCCTTCCACACCGACACCATAGACGGTGGTATCCTCGATGCCCGGAAAGCGGTTGATCGCTTCCGCCACTTCCAATGTCGAGACATTCTCGCCCTTCCAGCGAAAAGTATCGCCGATACGGTCGACGAAATAGAAATAGCCGTCTTCGTCCTTGCGCATCAGGTCGCCGGTGCGGAACCAGATGTCGTTCGGCTCGAACACATGCCGCAGGATTTTCCGTTCGGTTTCTTCGCGTCGCGCGTAGCCTTCGAAGCGCCCGCCGGGCTTGTCGGCATCGTTGACGATCTTGCCGATCGCTTCGCCAATTTCGTTCGGCGCGCAGGGAATGCAGAATCCCTCCGCGTTGCGTTCCGGCTGTTCGGCCTCGACGTCGAAGCGCACCAAAGCGGTCGGGAAGCGGTGCTCGAGATACCAGGGCAGGCGGCCGATGGCGCCGGTCTTGCCCTCGAAATTGAACATCAGCACGTTGCCTTCGGTCGCCGCATAGAATTCGAGGATGAGCGGGATGCGAAATCGCGTCTTGAACTCGTCCCAGATGTCGGGACGCAATCCATTGCCGCAGGCGAGCCGCAGCTTGTGTTTCGTCTCGTTCGGCTGCGGCGGCGAATTGACCAGATAGCGGCACAGTTCGCCGATATATTGCATCATCGTGCAATCGTTGTTGACGATGTCGTCCCAGAAAGTTCGCACCGAAAACCGCTCGCGGATATAGACCGAGCCGCCGGCGACCAGGAGCGAACCGATCGCGCAGAGCCCGCCGGCGGTGTGATACATCGGCAGGCAGACATAGTTGCGGTCGGATGCGCGCGTGCCCATCACGCCGGCAAAGCCGAAACAGGCGAGCATGACGCGATAATGGTTGATGTTCGCTGCCTTTGGCATTCCGGTGGTGCCGGAAGTGTAGATATACAGCGCATGGTCTTCGATGGTGAGCGGAGCGCGCTGCGCCGCGGCTAGTGCGTCGCCGGGCAATGCCTCGATCGCAAGATCGATGCGCGGCTCGGAACTGTTGCTTTCGCCGTGCATCCAGATCTTGGGTGATCCCTTCAGATGCGGGCGCACGCTGTCAAACAGGCTTGCGAGCTCGGCCGCCACGATCACATGTTTCGGCGAGACGATATTGATGCAATGCGCGAGCGAGGGGCCGATCAGATTGGTGTTGAGAAGCGCGGTGACGCCGCCGACGCGGGTAATGCCGAGCCAGATTGCCATGAATTCGGGCCGGTTGGGCATCAGCAGGCAGACGGTCTCGCCCTTGGCAAGTTTCTCGCCCAGCGCCCAGCGCGAAAAGCGGTTCGAGCGCTCGTTCAGGGTGCGATAGCTGAAAGTCTCGTTTGGCGACAGCAGCGCCGGTTTGTCACCGTATTTCTCCGCCAGTTCCTCGATCACGTTCGGAAAGATGCGGGCCGGATTGCGCGCGATATGCGTTGTCATCCGCAGCGCCCGCAAGGCGCCCCAGATAAAAACAACATGGCCTTTCAGCTTTTCGAAGAAACCCATTCCCGGCTCCGATGGGGCTTCAGTCTAACATCGAGGAGTCGCGGATGGGTTTCAAGGGATGGTTAATCGTTTGCGTCGCTCAGCGGTCCAGCCCGCCGAACGGAACCAACGGATTGTCGACCAGCGCCCTCGCATCGGGCCGGTCGGGCGCAGCGTAACCCAGGAAGGCGTCGAACAACTCGCGAATGACGCATGGCTCGATGTCGCGGACGATGAACACCATGCGAGTCCGGTGGTCCTCATCCGGCCAGGATTCGAGCTGGCTCGCCGGATGCAGCACATGCTGGACGCCATGCAGAACCATCGGCCGGTCCGGCGTCTCCTCGATATTCACGATTGCCTTCATGCGAAGAAGATTTGGTCCATGCGTCGAACGCAACAGTTCCAGGAAAAGGTCGAGCATCGCAGCCGGGATCGCGCGCTCGGTCGAAAGCGTGAAGGCGCAGATGCGGTCGTCATGCCGGTTGACGTCGTGATGGTGATGATGGTCATGCGCCTGCGCGGCCGCGATCGCCTCATCCGCAAGCCACCGGCCAACATCGGGAATTTTACGTGCGGGGTCGTACAATCCGCAGCCGAGCACGGCCAAAGCCGTGGCTTCGCCAGCCGCCGCATCGATAATCGGCGCCGCCGGATTGAGCTTGTGGAGCCGCCTCAGCAACGCATCGCGCGCTGCCTCGCGTTCCGGCGTATTGACAAGGTCGGTCTTGGTCAGAACCAGCCGATCGGCGACGGCCGCCTGCTTTACCGCTTCCGGATGATGGTCGAGCGTCGCATTGCCGTTCACCGCATCGACCAGGGTAATGACGCCGTCGAGCCGGAAGCGCATCACCAAATAGGGATGCGACATCGCGGTCTGTAACAGCGGCGCTGGATCGGCGAGGCCGGTGGTTTCCACGACCACGCGCTTGAACGAGGCGCGGCCATTGTCGAGATTGCGGAGAAGCTTCTCCAGCGCGGTCACGAGATCGCCGCGCAAATTGCAGCACAGGCAGCCACTCGACAGCACCATCATGTCGCCGTCGATCTTCTCGACCAGCAGATGATCGAGCGCGATGTCGCCGAATTCGTTGATGATGACGGCGGTGTCGCGCAATTCGGGATCGCGCAACAGCTTGTTCAGGAGCGTGGTTTTCCCGGCCCCGAGAAAGCCGGTGAGGAGCGTCAGCGGGATCGGCGCCGGCGGACGCTTCGCCTGTATGCCCTCTGTCACCGCGCAGCGGGCTGCGCGGCTGCAGCCGGCTTTTGCGCCGGAGGCTTGGCGGTGGCTTCGGCATTTGCCGGTGCGCCGCTGGGCGTGGATTTCTTTTTCGCGGCTTTCTTGGCGGGCGGCGCGCCGTCGCCGGTTGCAGCAGCCGGTTTCGGCGCCGCTGGGCCGGAGCCAACAGCCGCTTGCTTTGGAGCCGCCGGCTTGGCGGCAGGCGCCGGTGCGATCACCTGTTGCGTTTGAGGCTTCGCGGCTGTGGCCTGACCGGCCGCAGCCGGTGCTGCTGCCGCCGCTGCCGCTGCTACCGGTGCCGCGGCGACAGTCTTCTTTTTGGCTTTCTTCTTCGGGCCGTCAGCGACCTGGACCGGAACCGCGCCCTTAAAGGCGCCGAGGAAAACCTCGACCGGTTCCATCGAGGGCGTGAGCGGGCCCAGCAGCGCCGACGGCTTGTTGTTGGCCGTGCGCAGGCTCGACAATGCAACCGCCTGGGGCGAGTTGGGATCCATGCCGGGCGGCAGCGCGGCTTCGGTATGTTCCTCCTCGTCGAGGTCCTCGGATTCGGCAGCGGGGCGCTTGCGCTTCCTGCCGCAGATTTCGTCGCGCAGATTAGGCGGCGGGTTATCTAGCGCCCTGAGCTGATCGACGGTCGTTCCGGCCGAAGTCAGCCAGTTGAAACCGCCACTCTGGAATCCGCGCTCCAGCATCTGCGCGACCTTTACCGCGCGAACCCCGCCGGACGGCGCGCCCAGCATCACCGCGATCAGACGGCGACCATTGCGCTTTGCGGTCACAACGATGTTGAACCCGGAGGCGCAGATAAACCCGGTCTTCATGCCGTCGGTGCCGGGATAGCGATCGAGCAGCGTATTGTAATTGCGCATGACGCGCCTGCCGTACTTGATCGCCGAGATGCGCCAGTACATTTCGTATTCCGGCAATTCGCGGTATACGGCGCGGGCAAGGATGGCGAGATCGCGCGCGGAGGTGATCTGTTCGTCGGCCGGAAGTCCGTTCGGGTTGACGTAAGAGGTCTGCGTCATGCCGAGCCGGGCGGCGGCCTTGTTCATCTCGTCGGCAAAGCCTGAAATCGATCCGCCAACGCCTTCGGCGAGAACGACCGACATGTCGTTGGCCGATTTGACCATGATGGTCTTGATCGCGTTGTCGACGGTGATCTGCGAACCGGCCTTGAAACCCATCTTGGTCGGCGCCTGCGCCACCGCATTGGGCGATACCGTGAGCAGCGTGTCGAGCGACAGCTTGCCCGCTTTCACCGCCTTCAGCGTCACGTAGGCGGTCATGATCTTGGTGACCGACGCCGGATACCATTTCTGCGTCGCGTTCTCCTGATGCAGCACGCGGCCGCTATCGGCCTCGATCAGAAGCATGGCCTGCGCCTGGGCCTTGCCGGACGGCAGCGCCGTGAGACCCAAAAGTAGGGCCGCGGCGATGGCGGATTTCGGAACATCGAAGCAGCGGGCCGAAAATGACAATTTCACGAGATGCGGTCCGGTTTGAGGGGGCGGCCCATCGGAACTTCTGTCGACGGTGAGATGCCGCAATTTAGGCCGAACGAGGCCAGAAACGCAAAGCACAAGGCTCCGGGCAGGTATGTTTTTGCGGCCCCCGCCTTGCTAATTCCCCAAGAAAGCGACCAAAGTTCGGCGAATACCATTGCCGTAAAATCGGCGACAATTATCGAGGAAGGCCCGCCATGACAGCCTGTATCGTGGGCTTCGCCCATAGCAAATTCGGAAAGCTGGACGCAGAGACCGTCGAAAGCTTGATCGTGCGGGTGGCGACCGACGCCCTCGCAGATGCCGGCCTCGAGCCGAAAGAGGTCGACGAGATCGTGCTCGGCCATTTCAACGCTGGCTTCTCGGCGCAGGACTTCACCGCCTCGCTGGTATTGCAGGCCTCGCCGGATTTGCGCTTCAAGCGCGCCACCCGGGTGGAGAATGCCTGCGCCACCGGTTCCGCCGCCGTGCATCAGGGCATTAAAAGCATCGAGGCCAAGGCGGCGCGCATCGTGCTGGTGGTCGGTGTCGAACAGATGACCACGACGCCCGCGCCGGAGATCGGGCGCAATCTCCTGAAAGCATCCTATGTGCGCGATGAGGCAAATATCGAGGGCGGCTTTGCCGGCATTTTCGGCAAGATCGCAGGGCTGTATTTTCAGAAATACGGCGACCAGTCCGATGCGCTTGCGATGATCGCCGCCAAGAATCACAAGAACGGCGTCGGCAATCCTTACGCGCAGCTTCGCAAGGATCTGGGTTTCGAGTTCTGCCGCCAGGAAAGCGACAAAAATCCGTTTGTCGCCGGCCCTCTGAAGCGCACCGATTGCTCGCTGGTGTCGGACGGAGCTGCGGCGGTTGTCCTTGCCGACGTCGAGACCGCGCTTCGCCTCGACAAGGCGATCGCGTTTCGTGCTGCCAGCCATGTGCAGGATTTCCTGCCGATGGCGAAGCGCGACATTCTGAAATTCGAAGGTTGCAGCCTTGCCTGGAAACAGGCGCTGGCACAAGCGGGCATCGGATTGCACGATCTTTCCTTCGTGGAGACGCATGACTGTTTCACCATCGCCGAGCTGATCGAATACGAAGCGATGGGGCTCGTGCCGGAAGGGCAGGGCGCGCGTGCAATCGCCGAAGGTCTGACGCAGAAAGACGGCAAGCTGCCGATCAATCCGTCCGGCGGGCTGAAGGCCAAGGGCCATCCAATCGGCGCGACCGGCGTGTCGATGCATGCATTGACCTCGATGCAGCTCATGGACACGGCCGGTGACATCCAGGTGAAGGGCGCCAAGCTCGGCGGCATCTTCAACATGGGCGGCGCGGCGGTCGCGAATTACGTCAGCATTCTCGAGCGGATCAAGTAGCTATTCCGCGGCGTCCTCGGCCTGCGTTTCCTGCTTCTCGCGGACCAGGAATTGCGAGCGCGCGAGATCGGCAAAGGCGCCGTCCTGTTGCACCAGTTCCTCGAAGCTTCCGGCTTCGATCACGCGTCCTTCGCGGAACACGACAATCCGGGTAGCATTGCGGATGGTTGCGAGCCGATGCGCGATCACGAAAGTGGTGCGGTCCTTCATCACCTCGTCGAGCGCGGCCTGCACTTTGGTCTCGGTTTGGGCGTCGAGCGCGGAGGTGGCTTCGTCGAGAATCAGGATCGGCGGATTTTTCAATAGCGCGCGCGCGATCGAGAGCCGCTGGCGCTCGCCGCCGGACAGAAAGCGTCCGCGCTCGCCGACAATGGCGTTGAGCTTGTCGGGATTGCGTTCGACAAAGTCGATCGCCTGGGCGCGGCGCAGCGCCTCCAGCATTTCGGCGTCGGTGGCGTCCGGCTTGCCGACGGTGAGATTCTCGCGAATCGAGCGATTGAACAGCAGCACCTCCTGGAACACCACGCCGATATTCCGGCGCAACGCCGACAGCTTCATTTCGCGCAGATCGACGCCGTCGATGGTGATGCGACCGGATTGCGGATCGTATACGCGATGCAGGAGCGCGAGCGCGGTGGTCTTGCCGGCGCCGGTCGGGCCGACCAGCGCGATGACTTCGCCGGGTCTCGCGCGCAGATTCAGATCGGCGATGGCCGGGCGCTTGCCGTCATAGGAAAACGAGACGTCCTCGAAACTCACTTCGCCCTTCAGGCGGCCGGGGTCGATGGCGTTTGGCGTGTCGCGAACGGCGGGTGTGGTGTCGAGTACGTCGAAGAATTCCTGCAGGCGCGGCGCCACCATGAACACGCTGTTGATGAAGCCCGATACCTGTTCGAGCTTCTGCACCAGCATGGTGGCGAAGCTCATGAACATCACGATCTCGCCGATGGTTGCGAGCCCGTGGAAGAACAGCCAGGTACCGAGCAGGAAGATCGAAAGCAGCGTGATGGTGGTGGCGGCGCGTGTCAGCACCGTCATGATCGCCCACCACGACAACACCGGCATCTGCGCGCCGAGCAACCGCTCGACCACCATGCGCAGCCCCATCACCTCCGCTTCCACGCGCGCGAAGCTCTGCACCAGCGCCACGTTGCCGAGCGCGTCGGACGCACGCTCCGCGAGATCGGAATAGTATTTCTCGACCGAGGCCTGCATCTCGCCGGTCTTGCGCAGCACGTAGGTCGTGAGCAGGGTAAAAATCCCGCACAGCACGATCAGCAGCAGCGCAAGTCGCCAGTTCAGATACAGCGACAGCGGCAACAGTACGAACAGCGAGACCACGGCGGCGAAATTTTCGCGGAAGAAGGACAGCCACAGGCCCCAGAGCGAATCGGTGCCGGTCAGCATCACCTTCATCAGCCAACCGGAATGCGAGCCGCCGTGATAGGCGAGTGGCAATTGCATCACGTGCTCGAAATATTCGGTCAGCACCGCCTGACGCCTGCGATGCGACAAGCGGTCGGCGTGCAGGGCTACGAATACGCCGCAGCCGATGGTGAACAGCCCGAAGGCGGCCCAGGCCGCGAGCAGCGGTACCAGGTTCTCGAAGGTGAGGGTGGAACCCGCCTTCTGTGCGCTGGCGAGCGTATCGACGATGCGTCCGAACAGAACCGGCTCTGCGAATTGTGCGGCTGCGAGCGCTATGTTGGCGAGGGCCAAGAGCCAGCCCAGCCCGGCTTCCGGACCGAGCAGGGCGAGCACGCGGCCGTAGAGATGGATCAACTTCATTTCGCTGGCCGTTCGCTATCTGAATTCGTCATGGAACTTTGTGGGCGTCATCCGGCTCCCTGACAAATTCCAGCCATTCCTGATCATGTTCATAAGACGCAAGAATCGGCTCAAATTTTGCGGGCAATAAACTAGATGTGATCGCGGCCACCACAATCCACAGGCAGCCCATGTCAGAATAGCCCTAACAAGCATACCAAAAATAACACCTTCCAAGATTTGGCGAATGATCAATATACCTACCGAACTGCTGCGAACGCTGGTCGCAGTCGTTGAGCTTCGCAGTTTCACGAAGGCTGCCCATGCTCTCGGTGTCACACAGCCCGCCGTCAGCGCGCAGATCAAGCGTCTGCAATTGTTGCTGGACTGCGAACTCTTCGACAAGAGCGCGCCCGGCGTGAGCCTGACTCCGTCCGGCGAATTGCTGATCAATTACGCGCGCCGGATGCTCGCGATCAACGACCAGATCGTAGAGATGACGGTGCCCAGGCTGGGGTCGCAGCCGCTACGGCTCGGCGTGCCGGGCGAATTCACAGGGCCTTCGCTGCCGCCGATCCTGGCGCGCTTCCGCACGCGCTATCCTGAAATCCGCTTCAACGTGCGCAGCGAGCATTTCGACACGATGTCACGGGATCTGAGGCAAGGCGAACTGGACCTGATGATCGGGCTGTCCGAAAGCGGCATTGTGCTGGATGCCCGCCATCAATGGATGGAGCCGATGGTGTGGGTGCGCGAGCCGAACTTCGATCTCGATCCCGATGCGCCGGTACCGCTCGTCAGCTATGGCGAGGACTGCGCATTTCATCGCGCCGGCATCGCGACGCTCAATGCGGTGCGGCGGCCATTCGAGGTGGTGTTCGTCGGGCCGAGCGAAGCGAGCATCCTCGCCGCGATGAAGGGCGGCCTCGGCGTCAGCGTCATGGCGCGTAGCCGTGCGCGCGCGGCCGGTATAGATATCTGGGAAAATCCTCCGCTGCCGCCAGTTGGCGATCTTTATTGCGGAATCTATCTGGGCGAGACCGGCGATCGGCCGGTCCTGGAGGAGCTCGCCGATGCCATCTTCCATAATCTGGCGCCGAAATCGGCAGAACTGCGGACCCTCGCGTCTGCCGTCGCGACCGGAACGATCGGAAGATTCTGACCGTAGTCGTTATGCGCTAGATTAGTTCTGTGCAAAGCCCGAGCGCTGTGCCCATCCGGTCATGCGCTGCTCCAGCACGGCCATCACCCAGTACATCACGATGCCGAGGACCGCGAGCGCAAGCAGGCCTGCAAAGATCAGCGGCACGTTGAACTGCGCCTGCGCCTGCAGCATCAGGTTGCCGATGCCGTTGTTGGAGGCGACGCTTTCGGACACCACAGTGCCGACAAATGCGAGCGTGATCGCAATCTTCAGCGAACCGAAGAAATAGGGCAACGAGCGCGGGATGCCGACCTTGCGCATGATGTCGAGCTTGGAGGCGCCAAGCGCTTTCAGCACGTCCTCCAGTTCCGGCTCGATGGTAGCGAGACCGGTCGCGACATTGACCACGATCGGAAAGAACGAAATCAGGAATGCGGTCAGCACCGCCGGGATAAAACCGATGCCGAACCACAGGACCAGGATCGGAACCACCGCGACCTTCGGGATCGCGTTGAACCCGATCATCAGGGGATAGATGCCGGCATAGATCGTGCGCGACCAGCCGATCACGAGCCCGAGCAGGAGCCCGAATCCGATCGCCAGGAAAAAGCCGACCATGGTGGATTCAAGCGTAATCCAGGAATTGCGCACGATCGCGGGCCAATAGTCGATGGTGGCCTTGAATACGGCGGTCGGCGGCGGCAGGAAGAATTCCGGGATCTTGAACGCCCGGCAAATGATTTCCCAGATCAGGA
>Ga0190274_10001437_pt1 | contig 13983 bp, 12 predicted proteins | sample Popmic531T_FD_133002 | JGI IMG/M metagenome (GOLD analysis project Ga0190274, IMG submission 133002) | Populus adjacent soil microbial communities from riparian zone of Yellowstone River, Montana, USA - 531 T | ecosystem: Environmental > Terrestrial > Soil > Riparian zone | place: USA: Montana...
AGAACTTAATGCTCGACATGACAAAGCTTGGGTTTGAACCTGAGTCACTTGTTAAGTTTCAGCGAAATATCTCTAGACCATATGGAATGGTGCTGGTCACGGGTCCTACTGGAAGCGGCAAAACGAACACCCTTTACTCTGCCCTTCAGTCCCTCAATACGGTCCAGACCAATATCATGACCGCCGAGGATCCGGTTGAGTTCAATTTGATGGGCGTCAACCAGGTCCAGATGAAAGAGCAAATAGGATTGAATTTTGCTGCTGCCTTGCGCTCCTTCCTACGTCAGGATCCCAACATCATTCTGGTGGGTGAAATCCGAGACTTCGAAACCGCTGAGATCGCAATTAAGGCAGCATTAACCGGCCATCTCGTTCTCTCTACCCTCCATACAAATGATGCGCCGTCTACGATTTCCAGGCTTATGAACATGGGTATTGAGCCGTTTCTCGTGGCCACTAGCGTCAACCTGATTCAGGCCCAGCGTCTTATCCGCCGCATCTGCAAGGATTGCAAACGCGAACACCCTATGCCCCCCGAAGCCCTTATGGAAGTAGGCTTTACCGCCGAAGATGCCAAGACATTAAAGTCTTTCAAGGGAAAAGGTTGTTCGACTTGTAATAACACTGGTTACAAGGGCCGAATTGGACTCTACGAAGTGATGGAAGTAAACGACGAAATTCGTGAGCTGATCTTGATCGGAGCTTCCTCTCTTGAGTTAAGGAAGAAGGCGATTGAAGACGGTATGATCACATTACGCGAATCTGGTTTGCACAAGATTCGCGCCGGATTAACTACGCTCGAGGAAGTAGTCCGCGAGACGGTTGCCTAACAGAAGGAAGGAATACTATGGTGCGAACAGTAACGTTGTCACTCTTAATGTTGGTCTCGGTTTTGGTCATGCTCCCGTTTGCCAGCTCCACGGCGCATGGCATTCGACAGAATTCCGCCTCACAACAACAGCGACGATATCGTCGTCATTCGCGCGCCTGGTGGCGACGACATCGCGCCCGAATGCGGTTGCGGCGCGCCGCTGCACAGGCACATCGACAGTCGCCCCTCGGGCCAACTCTCGGCACAGCTAAGAATGGGACTGCTTCCGTGGCCCTGCTCACCAGCCTTCCTGCTGGTTGGAACAACCCTACCGTCGCCAACAACGGTGAAGTTAAATTTCAAACCGACGCCAAATCTGTGACGCCCAGCCAAGCCACTCTTTCGGTTGTGGCTAGAAGTAGACCCAATCCGACGTATATGACTCACCGCGAGCAGGGTCGCATGTTATCCGGCGTGGCTTTCTCTGACTTACGGCGGATCGTCATTGAGAAGATGATTAACGCGGGCGGATGGGTGATTAACGATTATGAGCGCCAGGTGAATGGTGCGCGTGTTTTTGTGGTGATTGCGCAAACTCCTGGCGATGGCCGTTCCCCGGAAAAGTCGTGGAACTTCTACTTTGCTGAAGTTGATGGAAACATCTACAGCTTGACCTTGAACACACCTTTGCAGTTCTCTGGTTCTCTTGCTGCTGAAGGCCAAAAGTTTCTGGCTTCTCTTCGTTCAAAGTCTAACCAAATCAGCCAGACCGCAACTCAACAGCAGCCCTAAGTTAACGTTCTCACTCGCGGACTCTTCGAGAAAACTAAAACGCGTCTCCTGCAGGAGCAGCCCTGAATGGCACAAAACGACACAACCCCACAAATTTCGCTCTCCGAGTTATTACGAAAGCTCTCCGAGCTGGGTGGCTCCGACCTACACATAACGACCGGCTCTGCGCCGCAAGTTCGCGTCGACGGACACCTCGCGCCGCTCGAAGGGTATCGCCAGATGACGGCGGCGGATACCAAGCAACTGGCTTACTCAGTCCTCACCGACGCGCAGAAGCATCGTTTCGAAGAGAACCTTGAACTGGACTTCTCGTTTGGTGTCAAAGGTCTCTCACGTTTTCGCGCTAACCTGTTTAATCAAAGGGGCGCGGTAGGAGCGGTCTTTCGTGCCATACCATATGAGATCAAGCCTTTTGAACAACTTGGTCTCCCTGAAGTCGTGAAGAAATTGTGCGAAAAACCGCGCGGACTGATCCTGGTAACCGGACCGACCGGTTCGGGCAAGTCCACCACGCTGGCTGCAATGGTTGATAAGATCAATCGAGATCGTCACGAGCATATACTTACCATTGAAGACCCAATCGAGTTTCTTCACAACCACAAGAGCTGTTTGGTAAACCAGAGAGAGGTTAATGCTGACACTCACGGGTTCGCCGAAGCTCTGCGAACTGCTTTGCGCCAGGATCCGGACATTGTTCTGGTTGGCGAAATGCGTGATCTGGAGACTATTGAATCGGCGTTACGGATAGCTGAAACAGGCCACTTGACTCTCGCAACACTGCACACTAATTCTGCCGCATCTACGATCAACCGTATTATTGATGTCTTTCCTTCGGACCAACAGTCACAGATCCGGGCACAGCTTTCGCTGGTCCTCGAAGGCATTTTGTGTCAGGCACTTCTACCGCGCGCAGAGAAAACCGGACGCGCAATGGCGCTTGAGGTTCTCATTCCTAACGGCGCAATCAGAAACCTGATTCGCGAAGATAAGGTTCATCAGATTTATTCGATGATGCAAACCGGTCAAGACAAATATGGAATGCAGACCTTCAATCAGTCGCTCGCAACGCTTTATCACAAGCGCCAAATAACGCTGGATACAGCTATGCAGAGATCCTCGAATGTTGACGAGCTCAAAGAACTAATTGACCGAGGGTCCGGACTCAACACCGGGAACGGCACCAAAAGCCCCAGTCCGTATGCTCAGGGACGACCCATCGGTACTCGACCAGCAGTCTAATAGCTAACTTCAGACTCCGGAGCTTCCAGTTATGCCTACCTACGTATTCAAAGGCCGCAACAGACTAAACGAGATTATTGTTGGCGAACGCGTCGCTGATAACCGGGATGCCTTGCGACAGATTCTCCGTCGCGAGCAAGTAACCCTCACGTCCGTTAAGGAAAAAGGACGCGAAATCGGCATCCCGAAGATTGGTGGCCGGAAGAAAGTCAAAGCCAAAGACCTCTCGATATTCACGCGTCAGTTTTCAGTAATGATTGACGCGGGTCTGCCACTGGTTCAGTGTTTGGAGATTTTGGCGCAACAACAAGACAACAAATATTTCCAACAAATCCTGTCGCAGGTGCGTCAGGATGTAGAAGAAGGCTCAACTCTTGCTGCCGCAATGGCGCGTCACCCGAAGGTCTTCGATCAACTCTACTCAAACATGGTAGAGGCTGGTGAAACGGGAGGTATTCTCGACCTTATCCTGCAGCGTCTCTCAACTTTCATTGAGAAACTGGTCAAGTTAAAACGTGATGTCCTCTCGGCGATGATTTACCCGGCGGCGGTGATTTTGCTCGCCATCGTAGCAGTTGTAGTGATCATGGTTGTCGTGATTCCTCAGTTTCAGAATATCTTCATGGGCTTGCTTGGTCCAGGCGAACAGCTACCGTTACCAACACGAATTGTCGTAGGGATAAGCAGTTTCCTGGCGGGTTGGGGTGGACTCCTGATCCTCGTAACGATAATTGCCTCTGCAATTGGGTTTAGGTTCTACTATAAGACTCCTGGGGGCAGGCATGTCGTGGATCGCCTCACGCTCAAGATTCCGATTCTCGGCGACATCATGAGGAAGATTGCAGTGGCAAGATTCTCTCGTACGCTTTCGACTCTACTCTCCTCGGGAGTGCCGATCCTACAATCACTCGACATTACAGCTCGAACTGCCGGTAATATAATTATTGAGGAGGCCATCACGAGCGTCCGGACCGGAGTGGAACGAGGCGAGAGCTTTGTCGACCCGCTCAAAGCAACCGAAGTCTTCCCTCATATGGTGGCACAGATGATTGGCATCGGTGAACAAACCGGCGCACTGGATGCGATGCTCGGGAAGATAGCTGACTTTTATGAACAGGAAGTGGATGCCGCAATTGCAAATCTCCTGACGCTTATTGAGCCGATACTAATTGGGTTTCTAGGCGTAACCATAGGTTCAATAGTTATCGCGATGTATTTGCCACTATTTACACTTATCGGGAAGCTCTCCCAGGGACACTAGCCCGATTATTAGCTTTGTTAAGAGGTCTTTCCCAGGGAGGTCGAAATCGGCCTCCCTTTTCTATTGCCGCATAAATAAAAGGGTATTAATGTCCGTCTATACTACTTTCGGAGACGGAGGATAATAATGTCCATAGAGGAGCACCTTCATTTTGAGCAGGCGACGGAGAGAGATATACCTTTGATTTTGCAGTTCATCCATGAATTGGCGAAATATGAAAAAGCACTGGACAGAGTATCTGCAACTGAAGAGAGTTTGCGTACGACGCTCTTCGGACCAAAACAATATGCTGAAGCGCTTATCGTACGTGAAAACGATGAGGCCGTAGCATTCGCACTTTATTACTTCAGCTATAGCAGCTTTTCAGCCCGGCCCGGGTTATACCTTGAAGACATCTTTGTAAGGCCGTCCGCCCGCAAAGTCGGAATCGGCCGCCAACTGATCGGATTTTTGGCACACAAGGCGTTAGAGCTTGATTGTGTTCGGATGGAGTGGTCTGTTTTGAATTGGAATGCACAGGCGATCCGTTTCTACAACAAACTTTCGGCGGAGCCCGTCAACGACTGGACAGTCTTTCATCTTTCCGAAGACAAGATGGCAGATCTAGCAAACGAGGTAATAGCGTAGTTCTACTCATTCCTCACTAATCCACCATTTCCCTTCAAATATAGAAAAATCGGTTTGCCTTTACTTTTGCCCTCTGTGTTAGCCTTGAGGTAGACATGTCGCAGGAAGAAGCAACCCCACAACAGTATTCTCTGGCTCAAAAGCTTTGGTGGCTTATTTTAGGCCGTCTGACGGCAGGACTCGCTTTGTTTGCCGGCCGTCTAATTTGGTTAACTGGCAATACTCAGACGGCCTGGAAACAAATGCTTCCGGCGTTCCTCATAGTCGGCGGTCTCACCGCCGTGTATTTGATTGCTCACCGGTTCTCCAGGACTTATCTATTACAGGCTAGAGTTCAATGCCTGTTAGACATCGTTCTGGTGACTTGGTTAGTCTGGACGACTGACGTTATTCACTCACCATACATCGCGCTCTACATTCTTATTATTTCGGCTTCAAGTCTGTTTCTCGGCCCAAGAGATGCCATCGTCGCTTCCGTTGGTTGTGCAGTCGCATTCACGGCAAGCGCAATCGCAGTTCTCAGTGGTCTGGGCCAACATTCTAGCCATGCCTTGCTGGATGCCGGCCGATCTCAGACCTTTCAGTCCATCGGTCTTTTCGATGTAGCTTTTCTCATAGTCGGCTTGCTCTCGTCGCGGCTTGCAGAAGGCCAATCACGATCTGATGTGCGACTGATTGCCGCCACTCAATCGCTCGCGAATTTGCGAGCTCTCCACGAGAGAATTGTAGAGTCAATTCGATCCGGTGTGGTGACAACGGACCTGCTCGGTCGTATCTATACCTTCAACGCCGCAGCTGGAGAGATTACCGGTTACAAGGAAGAAGATGTTAGAGGGCAGGATGCTTCAATATTCTTCGGTGAAATCAAGGGGATAATTGCGCACTCACTCGATACGCGGAGTCTGGCGAATACGGGACCACGGTTCGAAGCGGATTGCCTGACGGCGGATGGCCTTCGTTTACGCCTGGGCTTTAGCGTCTCTCCCCTTTTTTCGGAAACCGGGGATACGACAGGAACAGTAATCACTTTTCAGGATCTAACTCAGATTCGCGGCCTTGAAGAAACCGCCCGACGTCAAGATAGATTGGCGGCCATAGGGCGTATGGCGGCTTCAATTGCCCATGAAATCCGTAACCCGCTAGCTGCGATGCGCGGCTCAATTCAGATGTTGCGGGCGGATATGGATGGAGACTCAGCGCAAACAGAATTGATGGAGATCATCCTTCGTGAATCCGATCGGCTGAATCGGATCATCAGCGATTTCCTGAGCTATGCGCGCCCGCGCTCAATCATTCAGTCGAAAGTCGATGTTGGAGAATCGTTGAAACAAACATTTACGCTGTTGCGGCATAGTTCAGAAATGAACGAAACTCAGTCGATTGAAGTAGAGCTGCCTGACAGTCCCCTACTCATTAGTGCCGATTCGGAACAGCTCCAACAAGTTTTCTGGAACCTCGCGCGCAATGCATTGCAGGCGATGTCCTCAGGTGGAACACTACATGCCAGCGTGAAGCGAAGTTCGAACAGCCGGTTGCGAATAACGTTTTCCGATACTGGTCGCGGCATGTCGCCCGAACAGGTGGAGCACCTCTTTGAGCCTTTTTCATCTACAACGGGCGGAACGGGTCTTGGTCTGTCGATTGTCTATCAAATCATTCGCGATCATGGTGGTACAATCAATGTTCGCAGCCGTGAGGGACAGGGAACCAAAATTACGATTGAGCTGCCGGACGAGTTTCGAGTCGATGGTTCGGACATTTCCTCTGGCGGCCACTGATCTTGACCAAAGATCCATCCCACGTTGGAAATTATTTGTCGCAGTTAACCACCACTGCATTGCGTAGTGTACTAGAACTCTGACGAAGTAATTATGGCTAACCTTCTAATAGTCGATGACGAATTAGGGATGCGACAGTTCTTGACGCATCTTTTCCAACGCGAAGGACACAGCGTTCGTGCGGCTGACAGTGCGCGGTTAGCGATTGAATCACTACGCGATGCCCCCGCGGATCTGGTTATCTCAGACATTCGAATGCCGGATATGAATGGTATCGAACTGTTGCGAACTGTGCGCGAACTCTTGCCCAACATCGAAGTAATCATGATGACGGCGTTTGCGAATGTAGACACGGCTCGCGAGGCGTTCATGCTTGGGGCTTACGATTTCATTCAGAAGCCTTTTGACAACGATCTCTTGAAGGAGACGGTCGTTCGCGCTCTGGAGAAGATCTCGCTAGTCAAAGAGAAGGATGCGCTCCTCGAAGAGAATAAGGTCCTTATTCACGAACAACGCACTCGTGGGCGCCTCAATAACATTATTGGGCGCTCTCCCAAGATGCAGGCGCTTTATCAAATGATTGAAACCGTAGCCCAGGTTCAGTCAACTGTATTGGTAACGGGCGAATCGGGAACTGGGAAGGAGTTGGTTGCTCGGGCAATCCATGATCTCAGCCCTCGGGCCGAGAAACCCTTTGTTTCCATTAACTGCGGCGCCTTTACCGAAACACTCCTTGAATCGGAGCTCTTTGGTTATGTAAAGGGTTCATTCACGGGCGCCAATACAAATCGCAAAGGTCTTTTTGAGGCAGCTAACACCGGCACTATTTTTCTCGATGAAATTGGTGAGATGTCTCCAGCAATGCAGGTAAAGTTACTCCGCGTCTTGCAAGAACGAAAACTTAGACCCGTTGGGGCTACAGAGGAGACTCTGGTTGATACGCGGGTTATTGCCGCAACCAATCGCGACCTGGCCAGCATGGTGAAGGACGGAACTTTCCGCGAGGACCTCTACTATCGAATTTCTGTAATTCCTATTGAGTTGCCTTCGTTGCGCGAAAGAACTGAAGATATCCCGGAACTTGCCAAGCATTTCGTCGAGAAGTTTCGGGTTGACACAGGTCGACCTTTGACCCTTAGTGAAAGTGCAATCCGATTGTTGGAGAACTATTTTTGGCCGGGGAATGTTCGTGAGCTTGAGCATGCGATCGAGCGGGCAGTGGCGTTGGAAACTACCAGCTCGATCGAGCCAGAGCGTTTTCCAGAGAAAATCACTAACTACAACCCCTATCGCGTGGCCGAAAGCTTTGAGTTTCCACAGGAGGGCGTAAATCTAACCGCCCATTTGGACCAGCTGGAAAAAACATATGTTCTGGAGGCACTCCGCCGAACTACAGGAAATCAGACTAATGCAGCGGAGTTGCTATCACTTTCGGTAAGATCACTACGTCATCTACTGGATAAACACGGAATCCGAGGCCTGACTGCCCAGATGCGGGATGATCGACGCACCACTGACTCAACTCCTCGACGCCGCGCATCCGACCCATCACCACGCCGAAGGGATGAGGACGAAACCGAGTTGGCGTCCAGTGCAGGCGAAAGTTAGATTACAGCGTGGATTAGGAGTTTACCTTGTGTCCCTTCTAATCATTTCTATTAGCCGCTTGCCTTTTTGATAGTCCCGCCTAGAGATCTAATTCGCTCGTCCTGAACACAAACTGTCCTTCGTTTACTGTCGTTGTTTTGTTAGAGAGTCAGTGCCGTCGGGGGCGCAGGTGTCGTCGCCGGCGACGGTTCGGCTAACCTCTTAGGTCAAAGCCTGGTCGATCCAATTCTGGGTAGGTGTCAAGAGTGGTTATAACTTCACGATCGTTGGCACCGTCGCGCCAGCCGTTGGCCTCCAGGATCAGTTCACCCTCAAGCGGATCCTCAGGTTGACGCAGGCGTTGGTCGGGCACATGTCGTTTGTATCAATGAGGATGGCGTAATGAGAGGAGCACCTGGAACAACTCCCGCGGCCAGGCGCGATGATTGCGAAGCTCTTACCGCCCTCGGCAACTCGTAATTTGTCGAATCTAACTTTGTTACTTGGGGATGGAGCCGTGCTCCATCCCCCTTTTGCTTTTGGAAGCACAAGACGCGAGCTTCCATCAGTTTGGGTTTTGGCGTAAGGCTGACCAGGTTTGTTTGACGAAAACCGTCATTAGCGTGCTGCCGAATTTTGTCATCCAAGCCAGTTCTTCTCATCATCAGGTGACGCTTTTGACCAAGAAACTCTTCAAATCATGAGTCTTTTCTGGTTTTTTCTCGTGGCACACGCCTTGTTATTCAGCTCCCCGACAAGTTCGCGCTCTGCTCGGCAACATCGTGAGCGAAGGCCGTTGGCGCGAGGCACAACAAACACTAACTTTCTTAAGGAGCACGAATGAAAATGAAAACCAACCGTCAACAGGGCTTCTCCCTGATAGAACTTCTCATCGTCGTCGCGATCATCGGTATCATCGCCGCCATCGCTATCCCTAACCTGCTTGCTTCACGTCGCGCCGCTAACGAAGGCTCGGCTCAATCATCTCTTCGCACCGTCCACAGCTCAGAGGCCACCTACCAAGCCACGATCGGCAACGGCGCCTTCGGAGCTTTAGGGACCGCCGCTTTACATGGTCTCGGCGGAGCCACACTGGCGGGTCAGAGCCTGGTTGATCCCGTTCTTGCCTCGGGCATAAAGAGCGGTTACAACTTCGCAATTCCGGCTGCGGATATGGTTGCTCCGGCTGTCGGCGTACAGGCACAGTTCATGGCCCAGGGGGATCCCCAGGTTGATTCTGGTGTTTCTCAGTCTGGAACCCGTCAGTTCTGCGTCGCCGAAGACGGTGTTATGAGAGGTGCGCCAGGAACAGCAGCGGTAGCCAATCGCGGTGCATGCGATCTTCTGACTGCTCTCGGCAACTAACAAACCTGACGAAACTGTACCTTTGTTAAATATGGGGATGGAGGAGTTCTCCATCCCCATCCTTATTAGAGGAGTCAAAATGAGCAAAGAAAACGAAATAGGCTTCTCTCTAATTGAACTGCTCATCGTCGTCGCGATTTTGGGCATCCTCATGGCCGTCGCCGTTCCCAACCTCTTAGCGGCGAAGCGAGCAGCTAACGAAGGGTCGGCAATGTCCTCCCTACGCACTATCCATAGCTGCGAACTAACTTATCAGGCAACAACAGGCGTCGGTACCTACGGCGATCTGCCCGCATTGGCCGTTGATACTTTGACCGATTCGGTGCTGGGTTCAGGTAGTAAGAGCGGTTACAACTTCGTAATAACACCGACCCTTCCAGGAGCAGTACCTCAGCTCTATCACGCCAGTGGCGTGCCCATCGTCCCCGCCGGAATGTCCCGAACGGGCACGCGACGTTTCGGTATCACGGAAGACGGCGTACTTCACGGCGACTCCATCGCACTAACACCTTATGCCACCAATGCAGCAGTAAAGGCTGCTCAGGCGATTGGCAACTAAACACAGCAATCAAATCACACCCTGATCAGGGCTCGAGCAAAAACTCGAGCCCTGAAACTTTTTCCAGAGTCTCTCGCGTACGCACTAACAGGGGGGGCCAGAGATACCTGGGTCAGAGATACCTGCTGACACGAAATCCGCTCACGTGTATATTCAGACACATATGCTGGGTCGCATCGCTGCAATCGCCGGTAACGCGTTTCGGGAAGCCGTGCGAGATCGCGTTCTTTATAATCTAGTCTTGTTTGTGCTGCTGCTCACGGGCGCGGCAATCTTTATTGGCGAGCTCTCGGGCGGGCAAGAGCGCAAGATCATAGTCGACTTTGGGCTCAGTGCAATGCTCTTGTTTGGGGTCTTCATCGCGATTTTCGTTGGAGTTGGACTTGTCTACAAAGAGATCGAGAGACGAACGATCTATGCGATTTTTTCCAAGCCTGTGGGTCGAGGCGAGTTTGTCATTGGCAAATATTTAGGACTTTGCCTCACGCTATTTGTCAACCTTCTGTTAATGGGTGCGGGCGTTTCGCTTGCGCTCATGTATGTAAGCCGCGGATGGGAACCGCTTGCACTTAGCATCTGGCCGGCGATTCTCCTGATTTATTTTGAGTTGCTGATTCTGACAAGTGTGGCGCTGCTCTTCTCTTCTTTCTCTTCACCAGCCCTTTCGGCCCTTCTGACTTTCTTTGTCTTCATTATTGGGCATTTCAGTTCTGATCTGAAGAGTTTGGCTACATCCCTGGGAGGCACGGCGGCACGTTTCTTTTTTAGGGCCATTTACTACGTTCTTCCAAATCTCGCCAACTACAGCTTCATTACGTCTGCGGCGCACGGTCAGAGGCCGACCGCCGCTAATCTCCTGGCCGCAGTTCTCTACGCTCTCATTTACGTCATCGTGATATTGGCTGCCACAACACTCGTTTTTAGTCGACGCAACTTTAAGTGATTATAGCCGGCGAAAATATGCTCACGACTGCACCGGACCAATCGCGACGCACATTCGCGCTATTGCTGGTAATGATCGTAGGGACCATCGGAATTGTGTTCATGGCTCGATGGCTTGACTCTCGCCGGACAAAACCAGACCCGACTTTTGAACAGGAAAAGCTATACGTCACCGGGCAAACTGTTAGGCGATTGAGTTTGTCATTCAATGGTTTGGTGGCAGATTGGTACTGGATGCGAGCACTACAATATGTTGGCAACAAAGTCTTGAACACTCCTGAGGATGTGCAGTTCGGCGATCTGAGCCAACTCGATCTGCGCTTGCTCGCTCCCCTCCTTGATACGGCGACCACTCTCGACCCGCAATTTATGGAACCGATGGAGTATGCAGCCATTGTTCTTCCTGAAGTCGATATGCAGGAGGCCATTCGCATTACCAAAAAGGGCATTGCGGCAAATCCCTCGGCATGGCGTCTCTATCACCTTCTCGGGTACATCTACTGGCGACAGCGAGAATTCCAAGCGGCTGGAGAAGTCTATGGGCAGGGTGCGACACTTCCAGGTGCGCCTCGATGGATGGAAGCCATGAAAGCGCGTATGGCTACTGAAGGTGGAAGCCGTAACCTTGCCCGCGAGATTTACACGCGTATGTACGAAGAACCTGGAGACAGCAAAGTAAAGGAGATGGCCCGGCGGCGCCTGATGCAGCTCGATTCACTGGATGAGCGGGACGAAATACGGCGGGTGCTGAGCCTTTTCCAGTCTAAAGCGAACCGATGTCCCTCGTCCTGGCGTGAGATTGAGTCAGTCATGCGCTCTTTGCGTTTGACCTTGGATTCAACCGGCGCACCACTTGACCCGTCGGGAGCACCGTATGTTCTGATTAAAGCTAACTGTGACGTTGACCTGGGTGCGAAGTCAGAAGTAGGTTTCAAGTAGTCGTTCGTAAGAGTATTTCTCGTTGTGGGATTAATAGGGCTGCCAATGACGTAGCGCTTTTCATCCAAGTCCCCCACGCGCATAAATATTCGCGGAGCGGCACCCGAGCGCTAGCACAGTGGCATTGCATGAACCCAACAAATCATGAATGAAATCGTTGAAATCAACAACCTAACCAAAGACTACGAAGTCGGATTCTGGCGCAAAAGGAAAGTGCGCGCTCTGGACGGGCTTTCGCTTACTGTCAATCAGGGGGAGATATTTGGATTCCTGGGAGCCAATGGAGCCGGAAAGACCACTACGCTTAAGCTGCTGATGACCTTGATCTTTCCCACTGCCGGTACCGCGCGCATTCTGGGTCACGACATCGGAAAAACTTCAATGCATAGTCGAATTGGATACCTTCCCGAGAATCCTTATTTCTACGACTACCTGACAGCGTTGGAATTTCTAAACTTCTGCGGACAGCTATTTGGTTTTTCGAAGGCCGAACAGAGTCGTAGGGCAAAAGATCTGCTCACACGGGTGAAACTCAACGAGACCAAGTGGAACACGCAGCTGAGAAAATTCTCCAAAGGTATGTTGCAACGAGTTGGTTTGGCTCAGGCTTTAATCAACGATCCCGAAGTCGTTTTTCTCGACGAACCAATGAGTGGCTTGGATCCAATCGGACGACGCGAGGTGCGCGATCTGATTTCAGCCCTGCGTCAGGAAGGCAAAACAGTCTTCATGTGTTCTCATATCTTGTCCGACATCGAAGTCCTCTGCGATCGTGTCGCGATTCTAAAGAGCGGGCGGTTAGCTCAGGTAGGGTACCTGGATGATCTTCGACGCCAGTCAGATGGCAACAATCAAGTGGAAGTGGTAGTAAGTGGGACGGACGAATCTAACCTCAGACCATTTTTGCCCGAAGGAAACGCATTCAGGATTAGTTCAACGCCGGCGGGATTGCGGATCGAAGTAGCAGAAGAAAGAGACGTGGATCAGGTAATTACTGCTCTCAGAAAAGTGGGAGGCAAACTTGTCACCGTGCAGCCTCTACAACAATCACTCGAAGATTTGTTTATGGATCAGCGCTAATCGCTCGGTCACAAGCTGAAGTCAGTTCTTGAACTTAAAGCCGGTGACCTCCATCTTAATGTTGGCCCGATCATCCGAGTCTGTCATTCCTTCAAGTCTTATCCGCACCGCCATGGAATGGTTGGGGCCCAGTTCAGGTTGTCTGGAAGGAATAACAACCACGGTTTGTTGCCTCACCGGTTTTCCCTGATGGTCGACGACACTACCTCTGATTTCGAGGCCATTTAGCGTCTTGCCGGTGAAGTTACGCACCGTTGTCTGAAGATTCATTATTATGTCGCCCAAGGCCCGCTTCGCTTCGTCAGCCTCCGGAGCCTCGACGAAAATCTTTGGCGCATACTCGGCGAACTCCGATGTACCGGCCCGAATAGCACCTTCCAGCGTCGGTTCAACCGTCGGGCTACTGCTCGCTCGCATCAGAAAATAGAAAAGTGCACCAATTGCTAATGCGGCGACGATCGCAACAACAATTATGACGTTGCGGCGCGAGTCATCCTTCTCGGTAAGTGGTCGTTCGGATGTGGCCATGGTTGATTGCATCGAATTCTAGTGTCGGAGTGGTCAAGTTTGCAATGATGGAGTCATACTTCATCACGGCTGCTGTTGATTAGACAAACGCGGCGGCTAAAAGTTTCAACAAACTGAGGGAAACACGTGAGGCGGCGATCTCGATCAATGACCCTTCGATAGCAAGGTATTGACAATCTCCTCGAGTTCCGGGTAATCGATGGGTTTGGTGATGTACGCATCGCACCCGGCGGCCAGAGCGTCGCTGTGAAAGTCCGCTGTGTCATGTGCCGAAACAGCCAGAATGGGGATCTTGCTTAAGTTGGGAATGCTGCGAATGCGGCGGGTGGCGGTGAGACCATCAATCAAGGGCAAACTAAGATCCATCAAAATGATTTGAGGCCGCTCTTCTGAAGCCAGCCTTACAGCTTCCTCGCCATTAATTGCCTCCACGACCTGGTAACCGCTCATCTCAAGCAACCGCCTCATCATTTGG
>Ga0190274_10001438_pt1 | contig 13981 bp, 18 predicted proteins | sample Popmic531T_FD_133002 | JGI IMG/M metagenome (GOLD analysis project Ga0190274, IMG submission 133002) | Populus adjacent soil microbial communities from riparian zone of Yellowstone River, Montana, USA - 531 T | ecosystem: Environmental > Terrestrial > Soil > Riparian zone | place: USA: Montana...
GAGAAAGACTTCGCCGACGTTCTCAACGAAGACTTGAAGATCCGCGAACACATCGAAAACAAGCTCGCCCACGCCGGTCTCTCGAACATCACGATCGAGCGCCACGGCGAGATCGCGGTGGACATCCACACCGCCCGCCCGGGCATCGTGATCGGCAAGTCGGGCAGCGAAGTCGATGCCCTGCGCAAAGACCTGCACAAGCTGACCGGGAAACCGGTGAAGGTGAACATCCGCGAGGTCAAGCGCCCCGAGCTCGACGCAAAACTGGTCGCCCAGTCGATCGCCGAGCAGCTGCAGAACCGGGTTGCCTTCCGGCGGGCGATGAAACGCGCCCTTACCTCGGCGATGCGCTCCGGCGCCCAGGGCTGCAAGGTCCAGGTCTCCGGCCGCCTCGGTGGCGCTGAGATGGCGCGGACCGAGGGCTACTCGGACGGCAGGGTGCCGCTGCACACGCTGCGGGCGAACATCGACTACGGCTTCTTCGAGGCGCGCACGACCACCGGCCGGATCGGCGTCAAGTGCTGGATCAACAAGGGCGAGGTGATGCCCGAGGGCTTCCGCACCAATCAGCTTGAGGAAGAGGACGGCGGGCCGCAGGGCCAGCGTGGCGGACGTCCGGGCGGAGATCGTGGAGGACGCGGCGGTGACCGTGGCGGACGTGGCGGTGGCGGACGCGGCGGCCCCGGTGGCGGTCGCGGTGGACAGCAGCGCGGAGGTGGTCGTTAGCGATGATTCCTCCCAACACAGCACACCTCAGCCGGCTGCAAACCGGCGCTGGATCTTCGTCCTCGGGTTTGCCTTTGGCTCCACCAAAGGCTGCACCCTGCGTCCTCGCTCAGCTTGGTTTTCGCTCGGCTGAGGCGCACTGTGCCGGAAGGAGGCATCGCTGATGCTGATGCCGAAGCGGGTCAAGCACCGCAAGCAGATGCGCGGCCGGATGCGCGGCAACACCAAGGGCGGCAGCACGGTTGCCTTCGGCGAGTACGGGCTGAAGTCGCTCGATCGTGGCTGGATCACCAACCGCCAGATCGAGGCCGCCCGCGTGGCGATGACCCGCAAGATCAAACGTGGCGGCAAGGTCTGGATCAACGTCTTCCCCGACAAGCCCTATACGAAGAAGCCGGCCGAGACCCGGATGGGCTCGGGCAAGGGCAACCCAGAGGGTTGGGTCGCGGTGATCAAGCCCGGCAAGGTGATGTTCGAGTTGGCCGGCGTCCCCGAGGATCTCGCCCGCGAGGCGCTGCGACTGGCAGGCCACAAGCTCCCGGTGCGGACCAAATTCGTCATGCGCGAGGGGGTCGAGGGACAGTGAAGGCCGCCGAGGTGCACGACCTCAAAGACGATGAGCTGATCGTGAAGCTGATCGAAGCCAAGCAGGAGAAGTTCAACCTGCGCTTCCGCCAAGCGACCGGCGAGCTGGAGAACACGGCTCGGATCGCTGTCGCGCGGAGGGACGTTGCCAAGCTGCTGACGGTCGCCAAGGAGCGCGGGATCGACGTTGAGAAAGAGCTGAAGAGATGACGGACGAGGAGAAAAAAGACGTGACTGACGAGACGCCCAAGGACGAGGCCGCTGAGGACTCCGCGCCCGTTCCTGAGGCTGAGCAGGCGGAGCCCGCTGCCGCGGAGGCCAAGCCTGCTGCGGAAGATGCGGAGCCTAACCCTGAGGACGATCTCCCTTGGAAGGAGAGGCGTCGCCTCGAAAGGTCTCGCCGACCGCATAAGGCTGGATCTGCCCTCAGCACGGAGGAGCGGATTGCGAAGCGGGCTGAGGAGCGGAAGCTCAAGGCTGAGTCGCGGCGCAAGGAAAGGGCTGCGGCGAAGCAGGACAAGACTGCTGGGACGGGCACGCCCCCGGCCGAGAAGGACGCGGTTGCTGCCAAGACTCGGCAGGGGCTTGTCGTCTCCAACAAGGGCGAGAAAACGATCACCGTGCGGATCGATATCGCTCGGCGCCATCCGACCTACGAAAAGGTCGTGCGTCGCTCGCGGACGCTGCACGCTCATGACGAGCGGAATGAGGCCGGTGAAGGCGACACCGTGCGGATCGTCGAGACGCGGCCGCTGTCGAAGACGAAGCGTTGGCGGCTCGTTGAGGTTTTGGAGAAAGCCAAGTGATCCAGCAGGAGTCGAGACTGAAGGTCGCCGACAACTCCGGCGCCCGCGAAATCCTCTGCATCCGCGTCAAGGGCGGGTCCCACCGCCGCTATGCCGGCGTCGGTGACGTGATCACGGCCACTGTCAAACAGGCGAGTCCGCAGGGAGGAGTGCGCAAAGGCGAGGTCGTGCAGGCCGTCGTCGTGCGCACCAAGAAGCAGCTCGGCCGTCCCGACGGCACCTACATCTCCTTCGACGAAAACGCTGCCGTGCTGATCGATCCGGCCAGCAACAACCCCCGCGGCACCCGAATCTTCGGCCCTGTCGCTCGCGAGCTGCGCGACCGCAACTTCATGAAAATCATCTCGCTCGCACCCGAGGTCCTCTGATGGCCAAGGGAATGCGCATCCGCAAAGACGACCAGGTGGTGGTGATCGGCGGCAAGGACGCGGGCAAGACCGGCCGTGTCGTGCGAACCGATCCGAAGAAGGACCGGGTCTACGTCGAGCACCTCAACATGATCAAGCGCCATGAACGCCCCCGCTCGCAGACTGATCTCAAAAACCCCCAGGCCGGTGGCATCGTCGAGAAGGAGGGGCCGATCCACGTCTCCAACGTGATGCTGCTCGACCCCAAAGACAACAAACCGACGCGGGTCGGCGTGCGCCGCGACAAAGGCGGCAAGCGCGAGCGCTTCGCCAAGCGCAGCGGGGTGTCGTTCTGATGGAGGCCGCCACCGCACAGAGTCAGGCCGCGCCGCCGCCGCGCTTGCGCGAGCGCTATGAGCAGGAGATCCTGTCGGCGCTGACCAGCAAGTTCGGCTACTCGACCCCGATGCAGGCGCCGCGCCTGCAGAAGATCACCCTCAACATGGGCTTGGGCGAGGCGAAGCAGAACAACAAGATGCTCGAAGCGGCCCAGACCCAGCTCGCGACCATCGCCGGCCAGTACCCCAACATCCGCCGCGCCCGCAAGTCGATCGCTTCCTTCAAGGTGCGCGAGGGAATGCCCGTCGGCCTTTCCGTGACACTGCGCCAGGCCCGCATGTGGGAGTTCCTCGACCGTCTCTGCTCGATCGCGATCCCGCGCATCCGCGACTTCCGCGGCCTCAACCCGCGCTCCTTCGATGGTCGTGGCAACTACTCGATGGGCGTCAAGGAGCAGCTGATCTTCCCCGAAATCGACTACGACTCGATCGACGAGGTGCGTGGTCTCGACATTACGATCACCACCTCCGCCCAGACCGACGAGGAGGCCTTCGAGCTCCTCCTTGGGCTGGGCATGCCCTTCGCCAAAGAGGGCCGGCCCGGCAAACCCGATGCCGACATCGAGGCGCAGGAAGCTGCCGAAGAGGAGAAGCGCAAGGAGGAGGCCCGCCTGCGGGCCGAAGCCGAGCAGGCCGCGCTCGAGCAGCTGAAGGAAGAGAACCCCGACGCATACGCGAAGCCCGAGGCCGAGGACGAGGGTGAGGGCGGAGAGCCCGCAGCGGAGGGCGACAAGGACGCCGAGAGCTCGGCCGACGAGGAGAATCAAGAGAATGGCTAAGACTTCGCTGAAGGTAAAGCAGGGCCGCAAGGCCAAGTTCAAATCCCGCGAATACAACCGCTGCCGCCGTTGTGGACGCCCCCGCGCCTACTACCGCAAGTTCGGCCTCTGCCGGATCTGCCTGCGCGAGGCCGCTCACGAGGGGTACATCCCCGGCATGACCAAGTCGAGCTGGTAGAGAGACCGAGATGCTGACCGACCCGATAGCCGATTACCTGACCCGAATTCGCAACGCGCTTGGCTCCGGCCACGACGAGGTGGAGATCCCCGCCTCGCGGCTGAAGGTTGAGATGTCGCGGATCCTCAAGGAGCAGGGCTACATCACCGACTTCCACAAGAAGCCGGCGACCGTCGGCGAGGCGATCGAGATCCGTCTCAAGTACACGGAGGATCGCCGCCCGGTGATCGCCGGGCTGGAGCGGGTCTCGCGTCCGGGCCGCCGCCGTTACGTCGATCACAAGCAGGTGCCCCGGGTGTACGGCGGCACCGGCACCGCGATCGTCAGCACCTCGGTCGGCGTGATGACAGGCCACGAAGCAAAGGCGAAGGGCGTCGGCGGCGAGGTCGTCGCATACGTCTGGTGACCAACTTATGAGCCGGATCGGAAGAAAGCCCATCTCTGTGCCCGAGGCCGTGACGGTCGAGATCGCCCCTGGGCTTGTTGCGGTCAAAGGCCCCAAGGGCGCGCTTGCCCAGCCACTCTCGCCCGACATGAAGGTCGAGCAGTCCGATGGCACCCTCACCGTGGCGCGCCCGACCGACCGCGGCGAGCATCGCGCCCTGCACGGCCTCACCCGCAGCCTGATCGCCAACATGGTCGAGGGCGTCACCGATGGCTTCGAGAAGCGCCTGGAGATCCAGGGCGTCGGCTACCGCGCTCAGCTCAAGGGCAAGAACCTGGAGCTGGCGCTCGGCTACTCGCACCCGGTCCCGGTCGAGGCGCCGGAGGGGATCGAGTTCGAGGTCCCGCAGCCGACCGAGATCATCGTGCGCGGGATCGACAAGCAGCTCGTCGGGCAGGTCGCCGCGGACATCCGCAAGCGCCGTCCGCCCGAGCCCTACAAGGGCAAGGGAATCCGCTACCGCGGCGAGCACGTCGCGCGGAAGGTGGGCAAGCGCGCATGACCGTTCTCACCACGAGGCAGCGCCGCCTGCGCCGCCGCCGCCGTGTTCGCGCTCGCGTCACCGGTACGGAGCAGCGACCGCGCCTCTCCGTCTACCGCTCCAATCGCGGCATCTTCGCCCAGCTGATCGACGACGGCAAAGGCCACACCGTGGCCGCCGTCAACTGGATCGAGCCGGAGCTGCGCAAGCTCAACGCCAGCGAGCAGGCCAAGCGTGCCGGAGAGCTGCTGGCTGAGCGCGCCAAGGCGGCCGGGGTCGAGACCTGCGTCTTCGATCGCGGCGGCTACCAGTACCACGGCCGGGTCAAGGCACTCGCCGAGGGAGCGCGAGAGGGGGGCCTGGTCTTCTAGCGCTAGTTCGCTACCTTGGACCGCTCGCTATGAAGGGAATGGACACAACCAACGTCGAGACGGTGAGCCCGCGCGGGCTCGACCTGCAGGAGCGCGTGATCGAGATCAACCGCGTCGCCAAGGTGGTCAAGGGCGGCCGGCGCTTCTCCTTCACCGCCCTGGTCGCCGTCGGCGATGAAGACGGCGTGGTCGGGATCGGCTACGGCAAGGCTCGCGAGGTGCCTCTGGCGATCCAGAAGGGCGTCGAGAACGCCCGCAAGAACATGATTCGCATCCCCAAATACGGCCAGACGATCACCCACAAGATCATCGGCCGCTATGGCGCCGGACACGTTGTCCTGCGCCCGGCAAGCCCAGGTACCGGCGTGATCGCCGGCGGTGGGGTTCGCGCGGTGCTCGAGCTCGGTGGCGTCAAGGACGTGCTGACCAAGAGCATTGGGACGCAGAATCCGATCAACCTTGTGAAGGCGACTATGGACGGGTTGATCCGGTTGCGGAGGCCCGAGGAGGTCGCTGAGTTGCGCGGTCTGACGGTTGCGCAGGTGCTTGGGGTTCAGAAGAGCAATGGGAATGGTGCTTCTGCTGAGGGTGCAGACCTCTCGGCCGCGGGTCCTGCCGCGGCCTCGGAGGGGCCTGCGGGCGGGGGCGGGGCCTCCGTTCTCGGCCCCTCCGAGGCCACGCCACCCGCGGGTGAGGCGCCTGAACCGACGAAGGACAATGCTGCTGCCGAGCCCGCCGAGGCGCCGGCCACCGAAAGCGCGAAAGCTGCGGAGGCTCCGGCGGCCGAGGTTGAGCCCGTCGCCGAGGAGGCGAAAGCTGAGCAGCCCGCTGCCGCTGGAGATACGCCTGCTGCCAAGGAGAAGCCAGCCGAGGAGGCTCCCGCCGCTGAGGGTGGTGCGTCGTGAGTGCTGTGAAGATCAAGCAAGTTCGGTCGGCCAATGGGACCAATCCCGCTCAGAAAGCGACGCTTGCTGCTCTCGGGCTTGGCCGGATTGGGAAGGCCGTCGAGCGGAAAGACTCTCCCCAGCTGCAGGGACAAATTCGCACCGTCTCCCATCTGGTCGAGGTGGGTGACTGATGGCTGAGGAGACGCCTCGGTCCGAGGAGATCGGGCTGCACAACTTGAGGCCGAAGCCTGGCTCGCGCAAACCGCGTAAGCGGATCGGTCGCGGCGAGGGCTCTGGGCTGGGCAAGACTTCAGGGCGCGGGCACAAGGGTGCCGGCTCCAGGTCAGGGTCCAAACGCAAGATCGGCTACGAAGGCGGGCAGAACCCGATTCACATGCGGATGCGAAAGCTTCGCGGCCCGCACATGAAGAAGTCGATGCCGTTCGAGAACTTCAGGACGAAGTCGCAGCCGGTCAACCTCGCCGACCTGGACGAGCGCTTCGACGATGGCGCCGAGGTGACGCTCGAGGCGCTGAAGGAGAAGGGCCTCGCCAAGCGCTCCGATCCGGTCAAGATCCTCGCTCGCGGCGAGATCTCGAAGAAGCTGACGGTACGAGCGCACGGTTTCAGTGCCGCCGCCAAGGAGAAGATAGAAGCGGCAGGCGGTTCCTGCCACACTCTGGAGCCCTAATGCTCCGGACTATTGCGAACGCCTTCAGCGTCGCCGACATTCGCAAGAAGCTCGCCTTCACCGCGGCGATGCTGCTGCTCTACCGGCTGGGCGCTTACATCCCCGCGCCGGGAGTCAGCCTCGATGCGGTCAAGGAAGTCGAGAGCAACTTCGGTGGCTCCGGCATCCTCGGCTTCCTCAACACGTTCTCCGGCGGCAGCCTCTCGCGCCTCTCGCTCTTCGCGCTGGGGATCATGCCCTACATCACGGCCTCGATCATCCTGCAGCTGCTGACCGTCGTCCTGCCTTCGCTGGAGAAGCTGCAGAAAGAAGGCGAAGTCGGCCAGCAGAAGATCACCCAGTACACGCGCTACCTCACCGTCGGCCTCGCCTTCGGCCAGTCCTTCGGCTACGTCTTCCTCTTCCGCTCCTTCGGCCAGCAGGCCGGCGGCGGCAACCTGCTCGGCAACCTCAGCGGCGCCAAGGTGCTGCTGATCGTGACCTCGCTGACGGCGGGCTGCACGCTGCTGATGTGGTTCGGGGAGCTGATCACCCAGAGGGGCATCGGCAACGGCATCTCGCTGATGATCTTCGCCTCGATCGTCTCGGGCCTGCCGCAGGGCATCGAATCCTGGTGGAACAACCCGGATCAGGTCTTCGTCGTGATGATGCCCTTCATCGCCCTCGCCGTGATCGTCGCGATCGTCTTCGTCCAGGAGGGGCAGCGGCGCATCCCGGTGCAGTACGCGAAACGGGTGGTCGGCCGCAAAATGACCTCCGGTGGCTCGACCTACCTGCCGCTGCGGGTCAACATGGCCGGCGTGATCCCGGTCATCTTCGCAGCCTCGATCATGGCCTTCCCGTCGACGATCGGACAGATGCTCAACACGCCGGCGGCCCTCGACTTCTCCGCCTTCTTCGGCCCCAACACCTGGGCCTATGTGGTCGGCGAGGTCTTCTTCATCGTCATCTTCACCTACTTCTATACGGCCGTCACCTTCAACCCGGTGGATCAGGCCGACAACCTGAAGAAGTACGGCGGCTTCATCCCCGGCGTGCGGCCTGGACGGCCGACCGCCGAGTACCTCGATCGCATCCTCTCGCGACTCACCTTCCCCGGTGCCCTCTACCTGGGTGCAGTGGCGGCGCTGCCGACGATCCTGATCAGCCAGACGTCGGCCAACTTCTTCTTCGGCGGCACCTCGATCCTGATCGTGATCGGCGTCGCTCTGGAAACCGTGAAGCAGCTCGAGGCGCAGCTGATGATGCGCAATTACGAGGGCTTCCTCAAATAGGCTGCGGCCGATGTCAGAGCTGAACCTCGTTCTCCTCGGTCCACCCGGGTCAGGCAAGGGAACCCAAGGCGAGCGCCTGCAGGAGGAGCTGCGGCTGCCGTACTACGCCACTGGCGACATTCTGCGAGCGGCGGTCCGGGAGGGAACCGAGCTCGGGCGCGCGGCGAAGGGGTACATGGATCGCGGCGATTTGGTGCCCGACGAGGTGATCGTCGGCATGATCGGCGAGCGGATCGACTCCGCGGAGGCCGCTGACGGGTTCATCCTCGACGGCTTCCCCCGCACCGCGCCGCAGGCCGAGGCGCTGGCGGCGAAGCTTGATGAGCTGGGCAGGGAGCTGACCGCGGTGCTGCTGATCGACGTCAGCGACGAGGAGGTCGTGCGCCGGCTGGGCGGGCGCCGCACCTGCGTCGAGAATGGGCACGTCTTTCACGTCGAGTTCAATCCGCCCGAGCAGGAGGGGGTCTGCGACGTCGACGGCAGCGAGCTCGTCGTTCGCGACGACGACAAGCCCGACGTGATCCGCCACCGTCTGGAGCAGTACCACGAGAAGACTGCGCCACTGATCGAGCACTACGACAGCCAGAGCCTGCTGCGGCAGATCGACGGCGCCTCCTCGCCAGAAGAGGTCGAAGACGAGATCCGCCGAACGCTGGCGACGCTTCGCCTCGAGAGCGACGAGGCGATCTAGCCTGTGTACAAGATGATCGTCAAGAAGTCCCCCGAGCAGGTCGACAAAATGGCGGTCGCCGGCGAGATCCTGGTCCGTTGCCTGCACATGCTCGCTGCCAAGGCACGCCCCGGGGTGACCACAAAGGAGCTCGACCTCGCCGCCGAGAAGCTGATCCGCTCGCAGGGGGCGGAGCCCGCTTTCAAGGGGTACAGGGGTTTCCCCGCCTCGATCTGCGCCTCGCCCAACTCGATGGTCGTGCACGGGATCCCCGGCAACTACGAGCTCAAGCGCGGCGACGTGCTCGCGGTCGACGTCGGCGTGATCAAGGACGGCTGGGTCGCCGATGCGGCGATGACGCTGCCGATCGGGTCGATCGACCCGGAGGCGGCCAAGCTGCTCGAGGTCACCAAGGCGTCTCTCTTTGCGGGGATTGAGCAGATGCAGCCGGGCAACCGCCTCGGCGACGTCTCCGCGGCGATCCAGCGGGCCGTCGAGATCGAGGGCCTCTCGATCATCCGCACCCTGGTCGGCCACGGGATCGGCCGCGAGATGCACGAAGACCCCCAGGTCCCCAATTTCGGCACTCCGGGAAAGGGTCCGCTGTTGGAGGAGGGGACGGTGCTGGCGATCGAGCCGATGGTCAACGCCGGCGGGCCCCTGGTGCGGATGGGGGAGGACGGCTGGGCGGTCTACTCGCAGGACGGATCGCTCGCCGCGCACTTCGAGTTCACCGTCGCGGTCACGGCCGGCGGCCCGCGGATCCTCACTCCTTGGCATCTGGAGTCGGCCTAGAAATTCATCGCCCGCGTCTGACGGCGGCGGACGCTGCGCGTGACGGCGTCCTCAGTCGGCCAAATAGCTCTGCTATTCGGCCTCCCTGCGTCCTTGTCCCGCTTGGTCCGGCGCTCGTCAGCCACGCACGCTGAATTCCCAGGCCGACTCCAGTCGCCAGCTACTCTTTTTTTACGCGTCGTCTACTGACACTTTCCTCTCTGATCGTGGCATTGGCGGTGTCCGCTGCACAGGCGGCGCCTCAGCCTTATGGGATCAACGACGCGGGGGGATTCCGAAACGTCTTGCCCCCGGGTGAGAACGGGCTCGACACCCTCTCCCAGATCTTTGCCTTTCGCGGCCTCGGCACGGTGCCGCCTCACTTCGCCGACCAGCAGCCGCTCTACGAAAACCTGGTCTACGGCTCGCCGGAACTGAGCGACGAGAGCGTCTCGGCCTACTTCAAGGACGCGACCTTCGGCGTGCCGGCGGGAGAAGTCGCCTCGACGATCGAACCACGTCCGGGAGTGACGATCCTCCGCGATGCGGCCTACGGGGTCCCGCACATCTACGGGGACACCCGCGCCGACACGATGTTCGGTGCCGGCTACGCCGGGGCGGCGGATCGTCTCTTCCTGATGGACGTGCTGCGCCACACCGGCCGCGCCGAACTTGCCTCATTCCTCGGCGGCTCAAACGCCGGCGCCGACGCTTCGCAGTGGGCCTTTGCTCCGTACACCGAAGCCGACCTGGAAAAACAGCTGGCGCAGACGCCGCAGATCTATGGCGAGACCGGCCAGCAGGCGATCGAAGACATCCAGAGCTACGTCGACGGGATCAACGCCTACATCGCCGCCGCGGGCGCGGATCCGACGCTGCGGCCCGGTGAGTACGCGCTGCTGAACAAGCCGATCGAAGCGTGGAAGCCAACCGACGTGGTCGCGATCGCCTCGTTGATCGGCGGCATCTTCGGCCGCGGCGGTGGCAACGAGCTGAGCTCGGCCCTCACCATGCAGTCGTTCGTCGACCGCTTCGGGCCCAAGGCGGGCCGCAGGGCCTGGCTCGGCTTTCGCTCGAAGAACGACCCCGAAGCCCCCACGACCCTTTCCAAGAGCTTCCCGTATGAGACGCGCAGCGCCTTTGTCAAGCGGGGGCTGGCACTGCCGGACCCCGGCTCGGTTCGCGAACCGCCGGTGGCCACCGCCTCGAGCGCGACCCCCGGCACGGCGGATTCTTTCGGCGCCGCGATCGAGCGCAGCCTGCGCGAGGGCGGCCACGCCTCCAACTGGGAGTTGGTCTCCGCAAAGCACTCGGCGACCGGGCATCCGATCGCGGTGATGGGCCCGCAGGTCGGTTACTTCATCCCCCAGATCCTGATGGAGGAGGACCTGCACGGCCCAGGTATCGATGCCCGGGGCGCGGCCTTCGCCGGCGTCAACCTCTATGTCGAGCTGGGTCACGGCCGCGACTATGCCTGGAGCGCGACGACCGCGACCTCCGACAACGTCGACACCTTCGCCGAGGTGCTCTGCCGCGACAAGCTCCACTACCTCTACCGGGGCAAGTGCAAGCCGATGGAAACGCTGGTCCGGACCGAGAGCTGGGCGCCGAACGCGATCGACCCGACCGAAGCCGGCTCGCAGACCTTGACCGCCTACCGGACCGTCCATGGCATCGTCTTCGCCCGCGGCAAGGTCCACGGTCGCAAGGTCGCCTTCGTCCACCAGCGCAGCACCTACTTCCACGAGGCCGACTCGGTGATCGGCTTCGGCCAGCTCAACGAACCCGGCTTCGTCACCGGCGCCGCCGGGTTCAAGAAGGCCATCTCCCACATCAACTTCCTCTTCAACTGGGCCTACGTCGATTCCGAACACATCGCCTACGCGCTCTCGGGAGCGATGCCACAGCGCCAGGGAACCTCACCCGACTTCCCCGCCCTCGGCACCGGGCAGTTCGACTGGAAGGGCTTCAAGCCGGCAACCCAGACGGCCGACTACCTGCCGTTCGCCAAGCACCCGCAGGCGGTCGACCCGCCCTTCCTCGTCTCCTGGAACAACAAGCAGGCGCCCGACTGGGCCGCTGCCGACGATCAGTACGACTACGGGCCGCTGCACCGCGCGCAGATGATCTCCGACAAGGTTCGCGCCGGCACTCGAGGCAACTCCAAGATGACGATCGCCCAGCTGGTGCGGGCGATGGAGGAACCGGCGACCCAGGACCTGCGCGGCACCAAGCTCCTGCCGACGATCCTAGACGCCGTCGGCAGGCCGAAGCAGCCGGCGCTGCGCAAAGCGCTGGCCACCCTGCGCGCCTGGCACAAGGCCGGCGCCCATCGGCGCGACCTCAACCGCGACGGGGTCGACGAGGAAACCCCGGCGATCGAGTTGATGGACGCCTGGTGGCCCAAGCTGGTCGCGGCCGAGTTCAAGCCCTCCCTTGGCAACAAGGCGTTCGAGCGGCTGCAGGGAATGCTCGCTACCGGCGACCACACCGGCGGCTCCCCCGACGCCCCGGACTTCTTCGACGGCTGGTGGGGCTACGTCTCAAAGGACCTGCGCACCATCTTCGGCCCCCGCCCCAAGGCCCCCTACAGCCGCCCCTACTGCGGCCACGGATCGAAGCGAGCCTGCCGCCGCGCCCTACAGCGAAGCCTCGGCCAAGCCCTGAAGGTGAGCCCGGCGGCCCTCTACGGCGGCGGCAACGGCAACTGCGCAACGGACCCGCAGCCCGCCTGCTTCGACCAAAACCGCCCCCAGGTCACCTCCGGCATCGACCTAGGCCCCTTCCCCTTCCAAAACCGCCCAACCTTCCAGCAGGTGGTAACGCTCAGCCAGAAGCTCCCCCGCTAGAACCCTTAAAGCTCTTCTTTGCCTTTGGAGCGCTGGAGAGGCGGGGAACCCATCCCAAAACACTCAAGCGCGGCTCCGCCGCGCGTTTTGGGATGGGTTCCCCGCCTCTCCCCACCACGCCCCAAAGCAAGCCCCCTGCTATCTTTCCCGGTCGGCCCAAGTGCGCCGAAGGTTGTGCCTGCCGCCCAACTCCTGGGGCGCGCAGGAGTCCTGTATTCGATACGAGACCGGAGCAATGAAGGTTCGAGCTTCCGTAAAGCCGATGTGCGAAAAGTGCAAGATCATCCGCCGCCACGGCGCGGTTTTGGTGATCTGTCAGAACCCCCGGCACAAGCAGCGTCAGGGCTAGGGTTATGGCACGGATCGCAGGCGTCAACGTACCGGTCGGCAAGCGCGTCGAAATCGGGCTCACCTACATCTTCGGGATTGGGCGCTCCACCGCGCAGAAAATCCTCGAAGAAGCCAAAGTCGACCCCAACACCATGGTCAAAGACCTGACCGAGGACGAGGTCATTCGCCTGCGCGACGCGGTCGACCAGCGCGAGGTCGAGGGCGATTTGCGCCGCGAGCGCTCGCAGGACGTCAAACGGCTGATGGAGATCGGTTCCTACCGCGGCCTGCGCCACCGCCGCGGCCTCCCGGTCCGCGGCCAGCGGACCAAGACCAATGCGCGCGGCCGCAAGGGCCCGCGCCGGATGAGCGTCGCTGGCAAGCGCAAGGCGCCGACGGCGAAATAGGGAGAGACAGTGGCCGCTGCAAAAAAACCCGCCAAAGGGCGCTCCCGGCGCCGCGTCAAGAAGAACGTCACCTACGGGCAGGCGCACATCAAGACTTCCTTCAACAACACCATCGTCACCTTGACCGACACCGAGGGCAACGTGATCGCTTGGGAGTCGGCCGGTTCGGCCGGGTTCAAAGGCTCGCGCAAGTCGACGCCGTTCGCCGCCCAGGTGACCGCCGACGCCGCCGCCAAGAAGGGGATGGAACACGGTCTCGAGAAGGTCGAGGTCTTCGCCAAGGGCGCGGGCTCCGGCCGCGAGACGGCGATCCGCTCGCTGCAGGCCGCTGGCCTCGACGTCACCACGGTCAAGGACGTCTCCCCCCAGGCCCACAACGGCTGTCGTCCGAAGAAGCGGAGGCGCGTCTAGTGGCTCGCGATACCGGACCGCAGTGCAAGCAGTGCCGCCGCGAGGGCCAGAAGCTCTTCCTCAAGGGCGAGCGCTGCTTCACCGACAAGTGCGGGGTCGAGCGCCGCTCCTACCCGCCGGGTGAGCACGGCCGCGGTCGCATGCGCCAGTCCGAGTACCGGGTGCAGTTGCGCGAGAAGCAGAAGACCCGCCGCTACTACCAGGTGCTGGAGAAGCAGTTCCGCGCCTACTACGACAAGGCCTCCCGCCAGGACGGCGTCACCGGCGAGAATCTGCTGCGCCTGCTCGAGTCGCGCTTCGACAACGTGCTGGTCCGCCTCGGCTTTGCCGCCTCGCGGCGCCAGGCCCGCCAGCTGATCCGCCACGGCCACTGGTTGATCAACGGCCGCCGTGTCGATATCCCCTCCTACCAAGTACGTCCCGAGGACGTGATCTCGATCAAGTCGAGTTCGGCCGCCGGTGACACGATTCGCAAGGCAACGGAGCTCGTCTCCACCGTGCCGGCCTGGCTGCAGGCCGACCACGACTCCCTTACCGCCAAGGTCCTGCGCTACCCAGAGCGCGCAGAGATC
>Ga0190274_10001439_pt1 | contig 13980 bp, 17 predicted proteins | sample Popmic531T_FD_133002 | JGI IMG/M metagenome (GOLD analysis project Ga0190274, IMG submission 133002) | Populus adjacent soil microbial communities from riparian zone of Yellowstone River, Montana, USA - 531 T | ecosystem: Environmental > Terrestrial > Soil > Riparian zone | place: USA: Montana...
CTGGAGGGCTACCGCGAGGTCCGCCCGATGGTCTTCTGCGGCGTCTTCCCGATCGACACCGACCGCTTCGAAGACCTCCGCGACGCGCTCGAGAAGCTGGCCCTCAACGACGCTGCGCTCTCCTGGGAGCCGGAGACCTCGGAGGCACTCGGGTTCGGCTTCCGCTGCGGCTTCCTCGGTCTCCTGCACATGGAGATCGTGCGCGAGCGGCTGGAACGCGAGTACGGCCTCGACCTGCTCTCGACGACCCCGAACGTGCGTTACGAGGTGCACCTGACCAACGGCACCTCGAAAGAGGTCCGCAGCCCCACCGACCTCCCCGACCCCGGCACGATCGAGTCGGTCGAAGAGCCCTATATCCGGGCCACGATCATCTGCCCGTCCGAGCAGGTCGGGGCGGTGATGGAGCTCTGTCAGGGGCGCCGCGGCACGCATGTCGACATGCACTACCTGAGCTCGCAGCGGGTGCAGATTCGCTACGACATGCCGCTGGCCGAGATCGTGCTCGACTTCTTCGACCTGCTCAAGAGCAACACTCGCGGCTACGCCTCGCTGGACTACGAGCCGATCGGCAACCGCGCCTCCGACCTGGTCAAGGTCGACATCCTGCTCGCCGGCGACAAGGTCGACGCGCTCTCGATCATCGTCCACCGCGACTTCTCCTACGAGCAGGGCAAGCGCCTGGTCGAGCGGCTGAGGAAGACGATCCCGCGCCAGCAGTTCGACGTCCCGGTGCAGGCCGCGATCGGCTCCAACATCCTCGCCCGCGAGACCGTCAAGGCGGTGCGCAAGGACGTCACCGCGAAGCTCTACGGCGGCGACGTCACCCGCAAGCAGAAGCTGCTGAAGAAGCAGAAAGCAGGCAAGAAGCGGATGAAGTCGGTGGGCCGGGTGGAAGTGCCGCAGGAGGCGTTCCTGGCGGTCCTGCAGATCGACGAGTAGGAGCCGTCGCCTGGCCGGGCAGCCGGATAAAGTCCCGCCGATGCCGATTAAGACCGATGCCATAGGTAAGGAATGGCCCGCGACGACCTACCAGGTCGGCCGGGAGAAGATCAAGGAGTACGCGACCGCGCTGGGGATCGACAATCCGGTCCACTTCGAGGTCGAGGCCGCCCGCGCGGCCGGCTTCCGCGACGTCGTGGCGCCGCCGATGTTCGCCGTCGTCTACAGCGGCCCGGCCCTGGGCCCGGTCCTGTCCGACCCCGACGTGGGGATGAACTTCGCGGCGATGGTCCACGGCGGCCAGGTCTTCGAGTGGGGCGAGCCGGTCTGCTCCGGCGACGAGATCGCGACCAGCTCCAAGTGCCTCTCGATCGAGGAGAAAGACGGCAAGGGCTTCTACGTCTTCGAGACCGTCTCCGTCAACCAGGACGACGCCGAGGTCGTGCGCGGCACCTGGACCAACATCGTCAGGGGAGTCTGAGATGAGCGATCTGAACGTGGGGGACGCGGTCCCCGAGCTGAGCGTCACGCCCGACAAGTACCTGCCGCACCGCTACGCCGGCGCCTCGGGCGACTTCAACCCGATCCACATCGACGACGAGTTCGCCAAGGCCGTCGGCCTGCCCCGCAACATCCTCCACGGCCTCTACTCGATGGGCCTCGTCGCCAAGGCCAACGCGGCGATCGCCGGCGGCGACCCGTGCTCGCTGAAGCGGCTCTCGGTCCAGTTCCGCGGCATGGGCATGCCCGAGCAGGAGATCGTCGTCTCCGGCACGGTCAAGTCGGCGGATGGCGACCGCGTCGTCGTCGACACCGTCGCCCAGCAGGGCGAGACGGCGATCATCAAGAACGCCGAAGCGGAAGTTCAGCTGTAGGAGCGGTGGGTGACCCCTCCCAAAACGCTCGGCGGGAGCCTCGCTTGAGTGTTTTGGGAGGGGTCACCCACCGCTCCTCCTAGACTTCAGGGAATGCTTTCCGAGCGGCAAGAGCTGATCCTGCAGCTGGTGGTCGATGCCTATCTGGCGTCGGCGAAGCCGGTGCCTTCGAAGGAAGTCGCCGAGCGTCCCGAGGTCGCCTGGGGGCCGTCGACTGTGCGCGCCGAGCTGGCCCTGCTGGAGGCGGAGGGGTATCTGACCCATCCGCACACCTCGGCGGGCCGGGTGCCTACGGACGTCGGCTACCGCCACTATGTCGACCTACTGCTGGAGTCGGGCGCGCCCCCGCCCGAGACGCGGGTCGAGCTGGAGCTCTCGCGGCTGCGGCGCGAGGTCGACGAGGCGATGCGGGAGACGACGGCGGCGCTGGCCCAGGTCACCGACCTGGTCGCGATGGCGACGGCGCCGGCGCCCAGCGTGGCGGCGACGATCCACCGGGTCGAGGTCCTGCGCCTGCAGCCGGCCAAGGTGGTGGTGATCGCGATCGCCTCGACCGGCGACGTCGCTCGCCGGATCTTCGAGTTCGAGCGCCCCGTCGACACCGGCCTGATCGAGTGGGCCTCCAGCTACCTGAACGAGTCCCTGGCCGGGCTCGGCGTCGGCTCGCGGATGATCGCCGGCCGCCTCGCCGATCCCGAGCTGGACCGGGTCGAGGCCGAGTTCGTCGCCACCCTCAGCTCCGCCTTCACCGAGCTGGAGCGCGAGACCGCGGCCGACCTCTACATGGACGGCGCCTCGCGGCTGCTCTCCGAAGCGCACCTCTCCGACCTGCCACGGGCCGACGAGCTGATGACGGCCCTGGAGCGCCGCGCCGGCGTCCTGCAGATGCTCCGTTCCTCGCTGGAGGAGCGCTCCGTCTTCCTCTGGATCGGCGACGAGAACCCACAGCCGGAGCTGCGCTCGGTCAGCGTGATCGGCGCCAACTACGGGCTCGGCCACCGCAACCTCGGCGCCGTCGGCGTCGTCGGCCCGCTGCGGATGGACTACGCGACCGCGATCGCCTCGGTCCGCGGCGCCGCCCGCGAGCTCTCGCGCTACTTCGAGACCGTGTACGACGCCTAAGCCGATGCCGCGCGACTACTACGAGGTGCTGGGTGTCTCCCAGGAGGCCGGCGAGACCGAGATCAAGAAGGCCTTCCGCGGCCTCGCCCGCGAGCTGCACCCCGACGTCAACGACCACGACCCCGAGGCCGAGGAGAAGTTCAAGGCGGCGGCCGAGGCCTACGAGGTGCTCTCCGACGCCGAGCGGCGCCGTACCTACGACGCTTACGGTCACGAGGGCCTGCGCTCCGGCGGCTTCGACCCGCGCAGCTCCTCCTTCGGCTCGATCGACGACATCTTCCAGGCTTTCTTCGGCGGTGGCGGCGGAGAGGCTTTCGGCTTCGGCGGTGGCGGCCGTGCGGCCGGCGGCGACGTGCTCGTCGCGGTCGAGGTGGATCTCGAGGAGGTCGCCTCCGGGGTGCGGCGCGAGATCTCCTTCGACGCCGTCACCGCCTGCGAGCACTGCCACGGCAACGGCGCCGAGCCCGGCACCCCGATCTCCACCTGCGAGCGCTGCGGCGGCGCCGGGCAGCTGCGCCAGGTCTCGCGGACGCCGTTCGGGCAGATGGTGCGGGGCGTCGCCTGCGACGCCTGTGGCGGCGCCGGCAAAATCCCGGAGACGCCCTGTGGGGAATGCGGTGGCAGCGGCCGCACCCGCGGGCAGAAGACCCATGCGGTCGAAATTCCCGCCGGAATCGAAAGCGGGCAGCGGCTGCGGGTCTCCGGCGCCGGTCACGCCGGCGACCCCGGAGCGCCGGGGGGAGACCTGTACGTCGAGGTCGAGGTGAGCGCGGACGAGCGCTTCGAGCGCGACGGCACCGACCTCGTCAGCGTCGTCTCGATCCCCGCCACCGAGGCGATGCTCGGGACCTCCGTGACCGTCCCGACCCTCGAGGGAGAGCGCCAGATCGAGGTTGCGGCTGGAACCCAGCCCGGTCACGAAGATGTTCTACGCGGTGCCGGGCTGCCGCGGCTCGGCGGTCGCCGCCGCGGCAACCAGCGGGTGATCCTCAACGTCATCGTCCCCACCAATCTCAGCGAGGAGCAACGCCAGGCGGTCGAGCGCCTCGACGAGTCGCTCGAGGAGGACAACCTCGACCCCAAGCACGGCGAGGGGCTCTTCGGCCGCGTCCGGCGGGCCTTCGGTTGATCCGCCTCGCGGTCCGCTGCCCGCCCGAGCAGGCGGACCTCGTGCTCGCCGAGCTGACCGTTCTGGCCCCCAACGGGGTCGAGGAGGAGCGCGGGCCCGGCTACGTCGAATACGCGATCTACGGTGGCGAGGGCGAGCTGCCCGAGCTGGGGGAGATCGACGCCGCGGTCGGCAAGAGCAGGATCGAGGTCAGCAGCACGGAGATCCCCGACGACTGGGCCGACCGCTGGCGCGACTTCCACAAGCCGCTGCTGGTAGGGGGGCGGCTCTGGCTGCGTCCGTCCTGGGAGCCGGCTCGCGAGGGCACGATCGACGTCGTCGTCGACCCCGGCCGGGCCTTCGGGACCGGTGCCCACCCGACGACCCGTCTCTGCCTGGAGTTCCTGCTGGAGCTGGAGGCGGCCGGGGAGGCCGGCGGCCCGCTCACCGACCTCGGCACCGGCTCCGGCGTCCTCGCGATCGCCGCGGCCAAGCTCGGCTGGGACCCGATCCACGCCTACGACCATGAGCAGCCGGCCCTGGAAGCCGCCGCAGCGAATGCGGGCGTCAACGAGGTCGAGCTGGAGACGGAGCGGATCAACCTCCGCGAACGCCTCCCCGAGCTCGCCCCGACGGTCGTCGCCAACGTGACCTCGCCGATCCTGCTGGCGGTGGCCAGGCAGCTCGAGGCGGCGCCCACCACCCTCGCCTGCTCCGGCATCCTCCCGGCGGAGCTCGACGAGGTCGCCGCCGGCTTCGCGGCGGCCGGCCTGGCCGAGACCGAGCGGCGCCAGGAGGGCGACTGGGCCGCGCTCCTGCTGCGTCGGGCCTGAGAGATAGGGTTCTCGCCGATGCCCTTCGGCTCGATAGTCGACCCCGGCTACAAGATCGCGCTGTTCCTGCACATCCTCGCGGTGGTGCTGGCTTTCGGCCCGACCTTCGGCTACGCCTTCTTCTTCTCGGTCGCACCCCAATACCCGCGGGCGACTCCGGCGATCCTGGCGGGAGTGCAGAAGGTCGACAAGTACCTGGTCACCCCGGGGATGATCGTGCTGCTGGTGGCCGGCCTCTGGCTCCTCTCCGCCAGCGACAGCGTCTGGGACGTCAACGACGTCTTCGTCAGCGTCGGCTTCTTCGCGATCATCGCCCTCTTCGCCCTCCAGCACGCCTTCTTCCAGCCGCAGACCCGCAAGGCGAAAGAGCTGGCCGAGCGTGATCTCGATGCCGGCGACACGCTCGGGCCGGAGTTCGAAGCGGTCTCGCAGCGGCTCGGCAAAGTCGGCAGCCTGGCCGGGCTGCTCGTCGTCGTCACGACCTTCTTCATGACGTACAAGCCCTTCCTCTAAGGCGCCCGAGTGGCCAAGCTCGACGCCTTGCTCCCGGTGGCGATGTTCGATTCCGGCGTCGGCGGCCTCACCGTGCTGCACGAGTGCCTGGTCTCGCTGCCGGAGGAGGACTTCGTCTACCTCGGCGACACGGCCTGGTTCCCCTACGGGACCCGCGATCCCGATGCCCTGCGCGCGCGGATCGCGCGGATCGCCGAGCTGCTGCTCGGGCGCGGCGCCAAGCTGCTGGTGATCGCCTGCAACACCGCCACCTCGATCGGCGTCGACGTGGCCCGGGAGGTCGGGGCCTTGAGTGGGGTGGAGGTCGTCCCGGTGGTCGAGCCGCAGGCCGAGATCGCCGCGGCGATCACCGACAACGGCCGGGTCGGGGTGCTGGCGACGCCGAATACGGTCGCCAGCGGTGCCTACCGCCGCGCCCTCGAAGCCGAGGGACGGCCGTTGGCGGTGACCGAAGTCGAGGCTCCGAAGCTGGCGCCGTTCATCCAGGAGGGGTCGCCCTTCGACGAGGACGTGATGGCGATGGCGCGCGCTTACTGCGAGCCGCTGAAGCGGGCCGAGGTCGACACCCTGATCCTCGGCTGCACCCACTACCCGCTGGTGGCGCCGATGCTGCAGCGCATCCTCGGCCGCGACATTCGCCTGGTCAGCGGCGGCCACGCGGTCGCCGCCGCCGTGCAGCGCACCCTGGAGCGGGCCGGAATCGCCCGCGAGCGCGATGGCGAGGGTGACTACCGCTTCCTCTGCACCGGCGACACCGGCTCCTTCCGTGACCTCGGCACCCGCTTCCTGCAGATGCCGCTGGGCGAGGTCGAGCGGATCGCGATCGCCGCCGGTCGCTAAGTCGCAAGCGCGAAGCGGCAGAGTTGGCACGATCTGCGCACCATCCGCGCAAAGAGATCCGCGAGTCTCTCCGCATGCCCGTTCTGACCGCCGGACATACTGGATATACTAAGTCCGTGGCAAAGGTCCTCGTCTCAATTCCCGATCTGCTTCTCGAGCGCGTCGACGCGCATGCGAGAGCCGGCGGCGAGACCCGCAGCGGCTTCCTGCAGCGGCTCGCCGAGCGGGAGATCGAGGCTGTCGACAGCCACGTTCGCGATGAGGTGGGGCGGCTGTTGGACGAAATAGAACCCATCGATCTTGGCGGGATCAGCGCCGCACAGCTCATTCGCGAAGACCGGGAATCGCACTGAGAGTGCTGCTCGTCGATGCAAGTGCCTGGGTGGCCCTGGTCGACTCCGCGAGCCCGTATCGGGAGTCGACGGCGAGCATGATCCACAAACACCCGCGCTCGCTCGGGGCTCTCGACCTCACTCTCTATGAGATCGCCAACGCGGTCGGCGTCAAGCAGGGCAATCCCGGCGAGGCCGGCAGGATTCTGCGACTCGTGGAGGTCAGCTGTCGTGAGCGCGTCCTCGCCGTCGATCGGGGCCTGCTGGACTCGGCTCTCGAGGTCGCCGCCGAGCACGACCTCACCGCGTACGACGCCACCTATGTCGCGGCGGCCCGGCGCCATGGCTGGACCCTCGTCAGCACCGACATTCGCGACCTCGTCTCCAGGGGCCTTGCGGTGACGCCGGACGCCGCCGACTACCCTTAGCGCCATGAGTGTCTTGGAGCAGGTGCAGAGCGACGTGCGGACGGCGATGAAAGCGCGCGACCGTGAGCGCGCGGCGGCGCTGCGGATGGTCGTCGACGTGCTCCAGCAGGACGCCAAGCTGGGCAAGGGCGACGAGGTCGCGGTGCTGCAGCGCGAGCGCAAGAAGCGGGTCGAGGCGGCGGAGGCCTACGAGGGCGCCGGTCGCACCGAGCAGGCGGCTGCCGAGCGCTTCGAGGCGGAGCTGATCGAGGGCTACCTGCCGCAGCAGCTCTCCGACGAGGAGCTGGCTTCGCTGGTCGACGCAGCGGTGGCCGAGACCGGCGCCAGCGAGCAGCGGCAGATGGGCGAGGTGATGTCGGCGCTGATGCCGAAGCTGGGCGGTCGCGCCGACGGCAAGCGGGTCAGCACGGCGGTGCGTGAGCGGCTTGGCGCGTAGGCAGCTGACGCTCGACAACACGGTCGCCGCCGAGCTGGCCGGTTCGGAGGACACGGCCCTGCGGGAGCTGCGCAGCCGACTCGACTGCGATCTGCACCTGCGCGGCAACGTCCTCACGCTGGACGGAGAATCCGGCGACGTCGAGCAGGGGGCCACCATCGTCGACGAGCTGGTCGAGTTGATCGAGCAGGGTCACGACGTCGCACCCGGGACGATCGAGGCGGTCACCGGCGCCCTCGACGCCGAGGAGAGCCCGGCCGAGATCCTCGACGACGTGGTCTGGCGCCATCGCAACACCAAGGTGGCGCCGAAGACGCTGAACCAGAAGCGCTACGTCGACTCGATCCGCCGTCACACGATCACCTTCGGGGTTGGGCCGGCCGGCACCGGCAAGACCTTCCTCGCGGTGGCGATGGCGGCGGCGGCGCTGACCGAACGCAAAGTGCAGCGGATCATCCTCACCCGGCCCGCGGTCGAGGCCGGCGAGCGGCTGGGGTTCCTGCCCGGCGACATCCAGGCCAAGGTCGACCCCTACCTGCGGCCGCTCTTCGACGCTCTCTACGACATGATCGACCCCGACCGCGTCAACGGCTATTTCGAGCGCGACGTGATCGAGGTCGCACCGCTCGCCTTCATGCGCGGCCGCACCCTCAACGACTCCTTTGTCATCCTCGACGAGGCCCAGAACACCAGCCCCGAGCAGATGAAGATGTTCTTGACCAGGCTCGGCTTCAACTCGCGCATGGTGGTAACGGGCGACATCACCCAGATCGACCTGCCGCCGGACCAGCGCTCGGGCCTGATCGTGGTCCGCGACATCCTCGACCGGGTCCAGGACATCTCCTTCGTCGAGTTCGGTGGCGCCGACGTGGTTCGCCACAAACTGGTGCAGCGCATCGTCGCCGCCTACGACGCCCACGGCAGCGGCGAGCAGGCGGCGCGAGCCGAACACGGCCCGACGCCGCGCTCTTGAACCTGGATCTCGCCGACGTTCCTGTCGAGTTGCACGAGCCGGTCGCGGCTGCCCTGGACGCCGCCGGGGTCGGTGACGGCCACCTCGCCGTCGAGCTGGTCGACGGCGGCCGCATCCGCGCGCTCAACCGCGATCATCGCGGCAAGGACGAGCCCACCGACGTCCTCTCCTTCCCGCTCGACGGCAGCGGGCCGGTCGCCGGCCCGCGCGAGCTGGGCGACGTCGCGATCTGCCCCGAGCATTGCGCCGACGTCACCGAGGCTGCCGTCCACGGCGTTCTCCATCTCTGCGGCTACGACCACGAGACCGACGACGGCGAGATGCTCAGTCTCCAGCGCCAGATTCTGAGCGCGCTGCCCCCGGACGCGGGAGCGAGCGAGCGAGATCGCCGGTGACCATGAGCGCGAGCGAGCGGGAGCAGAGGGGGCAGCGCAGTGGCTTCATCGGCTTGGCGGGCCGTCCCAACGCCGGCAAGTCGACCCTGGTCAACGCGATCGTCGGCTCCCACGTCGCGATCGCCTCGGTGCGGCCGCAGACGACCCGGCGGGCGATCCGTGGCGTCGCCACCGACCTCGAGAGGGAGCGGCAGTTGATCCTGGTCGACCTGCCCGGCGTGCAACGACCGCGCGACGTCCTCACCGAGCGCATGCAGGAGCGCGTCAAGCGCGAGCTGGCCGACTCCGACGTCGCCCTTGTCGTCGTCAACGGCGAGGAGGGGGTGGGCCCCGGCGACCGCTTCATCGTTCGCTCGCTGCTCGGCGCCGGGGCGGCGCTGCCGGTGATCTGCGCGGTCAACAAGGCCGACCGCCTCGGTCCCAACGAGATCGTCCCGGTGCTCGCCGCCGCGGCCGAACTGCCCGGGGTGGACGAGGTCTTCCCGATCAGCGCCCGCACGGGGGAGGGGCTGGAGGTGCTGGTCGAGCGGCTCGGGGAGCTGATGCCGGAGGGGCCCTACATGTACCCGCCGGAGGACAGCAGCGACCAGTCGAGCGAGCTGCTGCTGGCCGAGCTGATCCGCGAGCAGGTGCTCAACCGCACCCGGCAGGAGATCCCGCACTCGGTAGAGGTCGCGGTCAAGGAGGTCGAGCCGCGCGAGGACGGCCTGGTCGTCGTCCGCGCCGAGATCTGGGCGGAGACCGAGTCCCAGAAGGGGATCCTGATCGGCAAGGGCGGCGCCAAGATCGGTGAGATCGGGACCGCGGCGAGGCGCTCGCTGGAGCACGAGCTGGAGCAGCGGGTGCACCTCGACCTCAGCGTCCGCGTGCGCCGCCACTGGCGCCGCGACGAGGACCTGCTGGACCGCCTCGGGATCGAGTGACCGGCCGGCCACTACGATTGCAGCGATGTTCGGGGAAATCGAATTCGATCAGCGGGGGCTCGCTCCCTGCGTGGTTCAGGACTTCGCCACCGGCGAGGTGCTGATGCTCGCCTACGTCAGTTCGCAATCGCTGGAAATGACGCTCGAGACCGGCGACCTCCATTTTCACAGCCGCTCCCGCGACGAACTCTGGAGGAAAGGCGAAAGCTCCGGCAGCTTCATGCACTTGCGCCAGCTCCGCTACGACTGCGACGGCGACGCCCTGGTGGCGATGGTCGACCCCGCCGGGCCGGCCTGCCACACCGGCCAGCGCAGCTGCTTCTACCGCGAGGTGCTGGGCTCGGCCTCGAGCCGCAAGGACGCGCCGCCGGCTCCGGGCGAGCCCTTCCCGGTCACCTACGAAGCGCTGCCGGCGCTGGAGCGGACGCTGCGCAGCCGCGCCGTCGAGCGGCCCGACGGCAGCTACACGGTCAAGCTCCTCGACGACCGCGAGCTGATCGGCGCCAAGGTCGAGGAGGAGGCCGAGGAGGTGATCCGGGCGGCCCGCGAGGAGTCCAACGAGCGGGTCGCCGAAGAGGCGGCCGACCTGCTGTACCACCTGAGCGTGCTGCTGGTCTCGCGCGGGGTCTCGCAAGCGGCCGTGATGGAAGTGCTGAATGCCCGTAGCGGCTGATTCGGAGCTGCGGCTCGAGCCCAGCCTGGAGCTGGCTCGCGAGCTGGCTCGCGAGGGCAACGTGGTGCCGGTGCGCGCGCGCCTCGTCGACGACTGCGAGACCCCGGTCTCCGCCTTCCTCAAGCTCCGTGCCGGCGAGCCCGAGGGAGCCCCCTGCTTCCTGCTCGAGTCCGCCGAGCAGGGGCAGGTCGGTCGCTACTCGTTCGTCGGCCTGCGTCCCCGGGCGCTGCTGCGCTGGAGCGACGGGACGCTGTCGGAGTGGAGCGGGGAGGAGGCCGCCGCCGGTGGGGGCCCGAGTCGCAGCGAGCCGGCGCCCGATCCCTACGCCGCCGTGGCTCAGCGCCTCGCCGACTTCCGCCCGGCCCCGGTCGAGGGTCTGCCGCCCTTCGCCGGCGGCGCCGTCGGCTTCTTCGGCTACGACCTGGTCCGCACCGTCGAGCCGCTTGGGGAGCCGAATCCCGACCCACTCGGCCTGCCCGACATGGCGCTGATGGTGACCGACGCGATGGTGATCTTCGACCACCTGCGCCACGAGTTGACGATCCTCGCCTGCGCCTTCGCCGACTCCGAGGGCGGCATCGACGCCGCCTACGAGCGCGCCGCGGCGACAATCGCGGAGATGCGCGAGCGCTTGCGCGGCGCCGTCCCCGCTCCGGCGGCCCCATCGGTATCCGAGCCCCCCGAGTTCGTCTCCAACATGGAGCGCGAGGAGTTCGAAGCCGCGGTCGCGCGGATCGTCGAGTACGTCCACGCCGGCGACGCCTTCCAGGTCGTCCCCTCCCAGCGCTTCTCCGCTCCCGCCCCGGTCGAGGCCTTCTCCGTCTACCGCGGCCTGCGCGCGGTCAACCCCTCGCCCTACATGTACTTCCTCGAGTTCGGCGACTTCCAGATCGCCGGGGCCTCGCCGGAGCCGCTGGTCAAGGTCAGCGGCAGGCGGGTGGAGACGCGGCCGATCGCCGGCACCTCGCCGCGCGGGCGCAGCGAGGACGAGGACCGGCGCTTCGCCGAGCGGCTGATCAACGACCCCAAGGAGCGGGCCGAGCACGTGATGCTGGTCGATCTCGGCCGCAACGACCTCGGCCGCGTCTGCGAGTACGGCTCGGTGTCGGTCGACGAGCTGATGATGGTCGAGACCTACTCCCACGTGCTCCACATCGTCAGCCAGGTCTCGGGGACGCTGCGCGAGGGGGTGAGCGCGATGGACGTGCTGCGCTCGGCGCTGCCGGCGGGAACGCTCTCCGGGGCGCCGAAGGTGCGGGCGATGCAGATCATCGACGAGCTGGAGCCGGTCAAGCGCTGCTCCTACGGCGGGGCGATCGGCTACCTCTCCTGGGACGGCGACCTCGACACCGCGATCCACATCCGCACGGTCGTCTGCAAGGACGGCCAGCTGCACGTGCAGGCCGGCGGTGGCACCGTCGCCGACGCCAAGCCGGCCTACGAGTACACCGAGTCGGTGAACAAGGCCCGGGCCGTCTTCCGCGCCGTCGAGGTCGCCTGCGAACAGCCGGACTGGAGCTAGGCGTGCGCGTCCTCGTGATCGACAACTACGACTCCTTCACCTACAACCTGGTCCAGTACCTGGGCGAGCTCGGGGCGGAGGTGGAGGTGGTGCGCAACGATCGCGCCGAGGTCGGCGAGCTGCTAGAGCGCGGGCCCGACCGGCTGGTCGTCTCGCCGGGCCCCTGCACGCCCGCCGAGGCGGGGATCTCGGGCGCGGCGATCCGTGCCTTCGCCGAGGCCGGCACGCCGACGCTGGGCGTCTGTCTCGGCCACCAGGCGATGGTCGAGGCCTTCGGCGGTCGCGTCGTCCAGGGCGAGCCGATCCACGGCAAGGACGCCGAGATCGGCCATGACGGGCGGACGATCTTCGCCGGGCTGCCGAGCCCGCTCGTGGCCGGTCGCTATCACTCGCTCGTCGCCGACCCCGACCTTCCCGACGAGCTCGAGCTGAGCGCCTCCCTGGGCGACGTGGTGATGGGCGCCCGCCACCGCGAGCTGCCCGCCGAGGGCGTGCAGTTCCATCCCGAGTCCGTTCTCACCCCGCAAGGAAAGTCTCTGCTCGCCAACTTCCTCGGAGTGCGGTCGTCATTTCAACCGGATAGCGGTGGAAATGACTACCGCGGGGGAAGCTGATGCCCAACGACGTCGTCAGCCGGGCGATCGACGCGGTCTGCGCCGGCGACCATCTCACGGCTGATCATGCCGCCGCGGTGCTGGCGGAGATCATGGAGGGACGTGCCGACCCGGTCCAGACCGGGGCCTTCCTGATTGCGCTGCGGGCCAAGGGGGAGACGGTCCCGGAGCTGGTCGGCCTGGCGCGGGCGATGCGGGCTCTGGCGACCCCCGTCTCCAGCGCCCGCACCGATCTGGTCGACACCGCCGGCACCGGCGGCGGGCCCTCGACCTTCAACGTCTCCACGACCGCGGCACTGGTCGCAGCCGGCGCCGGCTGCGCCGTTGCCAAGCACGGAAACCGCTCCAACACCAGCAGGTGCGGCTCGGCCGACCTGCTGGAGGCGCTCGGCGTCGACATCGAGCTCGACGCCGACCGGGTCGGCCGCTGCATCGACGAGGTCGGCTTCGGCTTCATGTTCGCCCCCCGCCACCACGCGGCGATGGCCCACGTCGTCCCGGCCCGCAAGGCGCTCGGGGTACGGACGATCTTCAACTTCCTCGGCCCCCTGACCAACCCCGCCGGAGCGAACCGGCAGCTGCTCGGCGTCGCCGACCGCCACTACCAGGAGACGATCGCCGAGGCACTGGTCGGCCTCGGCAGCGTCCGCGCCCTGGTCGTCGCCGCCGAGGACGGCCTCGACGAGCTCTCGATCTCGGCGCCGACGCGGGTGATCGAGGTCGCCGACGGCGGCACGTCCGAGTGGTTCGTCGAGCCGGGCCAGTTCGGGATCGCGCCGGCGCAATTGGAGGCGGTGGCGGGGGGGAGCCCGGACGAGAACGCCGCGGCCGTGCGTGGCGTGCTGGCGGGCGAGCCCGGCCCCCGTCGCGACCTGACCCTGCTCAACGCCGCTGCGGCGATCTATGTCGGCGGTCTCGCCGCCGACCTCGGCGAGGGCGTTGCCAAGGCCGCCGAGGCGATCGACTCCGGCGCGGCAGGAAACGTGCTGGAGCGGCTGATCGCGGCGACCCGCGTCGCCGAGGGCTAGGCTCTGACAGTCAAGTGGGAATGATCGAGCAGCTCATCGCCGGAGCCAGACAGGGAGTCGACGCGCGTCGCCGCGAGCTCCCACAGGCCGACCTCGAGTCGCAGCTATCCGGCCGCGGCGACGATCGCCCCTTCAACGAGGCGCTGGTGCGTCCCGGCCTTTCGCTGATCGCCGAGTTCAAGCGCCGCTCGCCCAGCGCCGGGGAGATCTCCGCCACCGCCACCGTCCCCGAGCAGGTCGGCGCCTACGAGCGCGGCGGCGCGGCGGCGCTCTCGGTGCTGACCGACGAGCCGCATTTCGGCGGCTCGCTCGACGATCTGCGGGCGGCCCGGGACACCTGCGGGCTGCCGATCGTCCGCAAGGACTTCATCGTCGACCGCTACCAGCTCTACGAGGCGGCGGTCAACGGCGCCGACGCGGTGC
>Ga0190274_10001440_pt1 | contig 13974 bp, 13 predicted proteins | sample Popmic531T_FD_133002 | JGI IMG/M metagenome (GOLD analysis project Ga0190274, IMG submission 133002) | Populus adjacent soil microbial communities from riparian zone of Yellowstone River, Montana, USA - 531 T | ecosystem: Environmental > Terrestrial > Soil > Riparian zone | place: USA: Montana...
AGATTGTCCGGGTTGATGTTCTCGAGCCCGACGAAGGCGCGCATCACGCCGGCGCGCTTCGCCTTGTCGATGAAGTTCGGGATCCGGTGGCAGAGCGTGTCGACCTGGATAGTGAAATTGGCTTTCAACCCCTCCTTTTCGCGAAGCTCGATCAGCCGGTCGAAAAAGGCCTCCCAGTCGCGGTTGCGGGCGAGATTGTCGTCGGTGATGAAGAAGGCCCTGATCCCTTGAGCGAGATTCTCGCGGATGATGCCTTCGAGGTCGTCGGCGGTGCGGAAGCGGCTCTTGCGCCCCTGGACGTTGATGATCGTGCAGAAGCTGCACTGGAACGGGCAGCCGCGGCCGAGGTCGAAGCTCGACCATTGGCCGGAATTGCGCTCGAGCGACTCCTTCGGCATCCACGGCACCGGCACGCTGGCGATGCTCGGCAGGTCCTTGAGGTAATTGTAGACCGGCTTCAGTTCGCCGTTCCAGGCGTCGCGGAAGACCTGGTCGAGCCGGCCCTCCTCCGCCTCGCCCGCGAAGAGCGAGCAACCCATGTCGAGCGCCTCCTGGATCTCGGGCGGGATTTCCCTGAGCATCGACAGGCAGCCGGAGACGTGAAAGCCGCCGATCACCACCGGCAGCCCGACGGCGCGGAACGCGCGGGCGAGGTCGAGCGCGTGGGGGAACTGGTTGGACTGGACCCCGACCAGGCCGATCAGCGCCCTCGCGCCGCGCTTGCGGATGTCGCGAATGATCCTGGCCGGGACGACATGCCGATTGCACTCGTCGATCGGCACCAGGTTCAAGGCGACGTTGGGGCCAAGCACCTGCCGCTCGGCGGCGTCGCGGGCGAGTCCGTTCAGCGCCGCCAGCGAGTTGGACGGCAGGATCGTCCGCCACCACACGATCGGATAGCCGTCGTCGTCATAATGCGACGGCTTGATCATGATGAAGTCGAACTGCTCGGCCGGCCTGTTCATCGGCGCTTCTTACATGGGAATTGCGATGATGGACAGCGAGCCCGGCGCGAGCGGAGAGGCGCTTCAGTCGCCGAGCGGCCCGAAGCTCGGCTCGGTCTTGCCGAGCCGCGCCCGGATCGCCTCGGTCAGGTCGTTGCTGACCAAAGTGGCCGCGTTCCACAAGGCGACGTCGCGAAGCCCCTCTTCGACCGTTCTGCCCCGGCTCCGGTTGAGGCTCTGCTTGGCGCCGGCGATCGCGAGCGGCGACTTGGCGGCGATGGTTCGGGCCAGCGCCATCCCGGCCTCGATGACGGCGTCGCGGTCGGCGGTGAGCTGGTTGACCAGGCCGTGGCGGGCCGCTTCCTCCGCCCCCAGCCGGCGGCCGGTATAGGTCAGCTCGCGAAGCACGCCCTGCGGCAGCAGGTAGCCCAGCCGCTGCAGCGTGCCCAGATCGGCGGTGATGGCGACGTCGATCTCGGCGATCTGGAAAAAGGCGTCGGCGCTGGCGATGCGCAGGTCGCAGGCCGAAGCGAGGTCGACTCCGGCGCCGATGCAGCCGCCGTGGATCGCGGCGATCACCGGCGGCCGCGCCCGTTCCGCGGCGCTGAACGCGTCCTGCAGCCACTCGATATGCCTGAGCCGCGCCTCGGCGGCGCGGCCCGGGCAGTCGGTCGGCGCGAATTGCTTCGAGGCATATTCGAGATCGAGGCCGGCGGTGAAATGCCTGCCGCGGCCGGAGAGCAGGATCGCGCGCACGGCCGGGTCGCGGCCGAGCGAGCGGAACGTGTCGCCGATCGCGGCGAACATGTCCTTGTCCATGGCGTTGAACTTTTCGGGCCGCGCCAGCTCGACATGGGCGACTCCCCCTCCGATCTCGACCGCGATCCTCTCGCTTCCCATGCCTGTGCTCCGCTTCTAGAACCGCGCCATGACCAGCTTTACCGTGAACGGCCAGGCCGTCCACTATCGGATGGACCCGGCGACTCCGCTGCTCTGGGCGCTCAGGGACGCCTCCAACCTGACCGGCACCAAGTTCGGCTGCGGCACCGGTCATTGCGGCGCCTGCATGGTCCATGTCGACGGCAATGCGGTGCGCTCGTGCCGGGTGCCGATCGGCCGGCTCGAGGGCAGCTTCGTCACCACCATCGAGGGGCTGTCGCGCGACCGCTCGCACCCGGTCCAGCAGGCCTTCGCCGCCGACATGGTCGTGCAGTGCGGCTATTGCATTCCGGGCGTGATCATGGCCGCGGCCGCCCTGGTCGACCGCAACGACAGCCCGACCGACGACCAGATCGACGCTGCGATTCCCAATCTGTGCCGCTGCGGCATCTATCCTCGCCTGCGCGAATCGATCCGCCGCGCGGTGCGGATCAAGACCGGGCGCGAGCAGGTCGAATCGGCCCCGCCACCCGGCGTCGATCCGGGCGACGCCGCCCGCGAGGTGCCGGCGCTCAGGCCCGCGCCGCAGCGGTCCAGCGCCCGTGGCGCCCCTGCCGCAGGTCGTTGATTTCTTTCGCGATGCTTTCCGCGCGGTTCAGCAACCGCTCATCCGCTTTACGGCACAAGTCGTCCATCGATCGGGCGGACTCGCCGCCGGACAAACATGGAGTATTATCGATGCGCAAGGCATTGATCGGATTGGTTTTGGCGGCGACGGTTCTGACCCCGGCGGCCGCCCTGGCGCAGCGGCACGGCCGCAGCCATCAGGACGGCGAATCGAACGTCGAGCAGCGGGCCGAACGGGCGCAGCAGCGCAGCGAGGCCCGTCAGGAGCGCCAGCAGGCGCGCCAGCAGCAGCCTCAGCAGCAGGCCGCTCCTCAGCAGCAATATGTGCAGCGCAACCGCGGCGGCGACGGCAACCGCAACTGGCGCGGCGGCGACGGCACTCGCGGCGACGGCGTCCGCGGCTCCTATCGGGGCGGCGACGGCACTCGCGGCGACGGCGTCCGCGGCTCCTATCGGGGCGGCGACGGCACCCGCGGTGACGGCGCTCGCGGCTCCTATCGGGGCGGCACCAACCAGCAGAGCGTCTATCCGCAGGCCTGGCAGGGCGATCCCAACGATCCCCGACTCCAGCATTATCGCGAGCTCGAGCGCCGCAATCAGCAGCAGGGCAGCCGCGGCGACTGGCGCCGGGACCGGCGCGACGATCGCGGCGACTGGCGCGGCGACCGCCGCGGCGACCGGCGCAGCTGGAGCGGCGACTGGCGCAACGACCGCCGCTACGACTGGCGCAGCTGGCGCAACTCGAACCGCAACATCTTCCGCGGCTCGCGCTATTACTCGCCCTACCGGAACTGGAGCTACCGCCGCTTCTCGATCGGCCTGTTCCTGGAGCCCTTGTTCTACAGCCAGAATTACTGGATCGGCGATCCCTGGCAGTACCGCCTGCCGCCGGCCTATCCGGGCACCCAGTGGGTCCGCTATTATAACGACGTCCTGCTCGTCGACGTCTATAGCGGCGAAGTCATCGACGTGATCTACGACTTCTTCTGGTAAAAGAGCTTTCCCAGCGAGGGGAAGGGATGCCCGGGCACCGCAAGGCGCCCGGGCTTTTCGCTTGTCAGGCCCGCATCCGCTGTCGCATGGCTTGCCCGCCTCAGCCGGAGGGATGGACCATGATCGCACGCCTGCTCGCCTTCCTCCTGCTCCTTGTCGCCGCGCCGGCTTCGGCTGAAACCATAATCGTCCATGCCGGCCGGCTGATCACGGACGCCTCGCAGCCGGCGCAGGGTCCGTCCACAATCACCATCGTCGACGGTCGAATCGAAAGCGTCACCGCCGGACTGACGCCGCCGCCCGCCGGCGCCAGGCTCATCGACCTGTCGGGCAAGACGGTGCTTCCCGGCCTGATCGACATGCACGTCCACCTCGCCGGCGATCCGGGCGGCGACTATCGCGAGGAAGCGGTCGACAGCGACGAATATCTGGCCCTTCGCGGGGTCAGGAACGCCCGGGTGACGGCGCTCGCCGGCTTCACCACCGTCCGCGACCTCGGGTCGCCGCCCCTGGTCGGCTTCGCCCTCGCCCGCGGCACCGCCGAAAATCTGTTCCCGGGCCCGCGCATCGTCGCCTCGGGCCCCGCCATCTCGATCATCGGCGGCCATGGCGACGTCAGCGGCTTCCGGCCCGAAGTGATCGAGGCGCTGTCGGCGAACAACACCTGCACCGGTCCGGTCCAGTGCGCCGAGCGGGTCAGGCAGATGTCGCGCGCCGGCGCCCAGGTGATCAAGTTCACCGCCACCGGCGGCGTCCTCTCGCAGCAGGCGCGCGGGCTCGAGGCGCATTTCACCGACGAGGAGATGCGCGCGATCGTCTCGACCGCCCATTCGCTCGGCCTCAGGGTCGCCGCCCACGCCCACGGCGCGCGCGGCATCGAGGCGGCGGCTCGGGCCGGAGTCGATTCGATCGAGCACGGCACCTTCGCCGACGCCGCCGCGATCCAGGCGATGCGCCGGTCGAACAGCGCCTTCGTGCCGACCCTGATGGCGTTCACCGGAATCCGCGAAGGCCTCGCCCAGAATCGCTTCACGCCGGCGGTCGCGGCGAAGGTGCGCGAGACCCTGGCCCAGGTCGGCCGCGCCGCCCGCGCCGCCCGCGCCGCCGGCGTGCCGGTCGTGTTCGGCACCGACGCCGCCGTCTACGAGCATGGCCGCAACGCCCAGGAATTCGCGCTTCTCGTCGATCTGGTCGGCATGCGCCCGGCCGAAGCGCTCGCCTCGGCGACCACCGCCGCGGCCCGGCTGCTCGGCATGGAGAATGAGATCGGCCGGATCGCAACCGGGTATTCGGCCGATCTGATCGCCGTCTCGGGCGACCCGCTCGCCGACGTCCGGGTGCTCGAGCATGTCGATTTCGCAATGGTCCGCGGCCGGCCGGTCGAATAAACGCCGTGAGCGACGCCGGCGACAGGGTCCGCATCGAGGGGCGGTGCGCGATCGGGTGCTGTGCAGTCCCGCCGCCTTCAGGCTGCCGACCCCGAAACTCGACATCTTACCTGGACCGCGATCATCTTCCTCAACACACCGGACGAGGGGGGGCCATACGAACTTCCCGAGGGCCGGAGTGAAGGTGGCGCCGGTGGCGGGCAATCCGCTCGTCTGGAACAATCTCGACGCGATCGGCGAATATATCGTCACCGAATGGCATCGCGGGCGGCCCTGGCGGCCGACGGACATGCCAACTTATTGAGCGGCTTGCCGGAATCCCGGCAGGCCCTATAGAGCCGCAACACTTCCGGAGGGGATTTCATGGCCGTACGGACCGCCGCGCTCGCGCTCGCACTGCTTCTCGCCGGCTGCGCCACCGGGGAAGCCGCGCCGCCCGTCGGCCGCGCCGCCGCCGGCAACGACGAGAGCCCGAGCGCGCGCCTTCGCCGGCTGTTCCACGAGAGCGACGAGGCCAATCTCCGCCGCAACCCGCTCGCGGCCATCTTTCGCGGCGACATGCGCTATGCCGACCGGCTCGGCGACTTCTTCACCGACGAATATAGCGCGGCGGAGAAAGCGGCCGCCGAGCACGATCTCGCGGCGCTCCGCTCGATCCCGCGCGATTCGCTGAACCAGACCGATCGGCTCGCCTACGACGTGTTCCAATTCACCCGCGAAGGCGATCTGCGCGACCTGCAGCCGGACCTGCTGGCGCTGACCGAGGTTCGCCCGATCAATCATTTCTCGGGCTTCCACACCTTCTACCCGGTGTTCGCCTCGGGCCGCGGCGCGGCGCCGTTCGCCACCGTCCGCGATTACGACAACAATCTGAGCCGCCACCGCCAGTTCACCGCGATCATCGACCGGGCGATCGGCCGCTTCCGCCAGGGGCTGGCCTCGGGCGTCGTCGATACCAAGCTCACCATCCGCAACGTGATCGAGCAGCTCGACACCCAGCTGCGCGACGCGCCCGAGGCCTCTCCTTACTATGCGCCGATCCTCGACTTTCCGGCCGCGGTGCCGGAGGCGGACCGGGTCCGGCTCCGCCGCGAATATCGCGCGGTCGTCGCCGACGGCATCTTTCCCGCCTACCGCCGGTTGCGGACCTTCCTGCAAGACGAATATCTGCCGCGCGCCCGCGACGGCGTCGGCCTCGTCCACATGCGGGGGGGCGACCGGCTCTACGCGCGGCTGATCGAATCGAACACGACGCTGCCGATGACGGCCGACGAGGTTCATGATCTCGGCCTCGGCGAGGTCGCCCGGATCCGCGGCGAGATGGACGAAATCCGCCGCCGCACCAATTTCGACGGCGACCTCGCGGCCTTCTTCACCTTCATGCGCAGCGATCGCCGCTTCGAGCCGCCGAGCCGCGAATGGCTGCGCGAGCATTATTACGCGATCGGCCGCCGCGTCGACGCGCGCATCCGCGACTATTTCTCGACCATCCCGCGCACGCCGCTCGAGATCCGCGAGGTCGAGGCCTTCCGCGAGCGCAACGAGGCCGGCGGCTCCTATCAGGACGGCTCGCCCGACGGCACCCGGCCGGGCATCTTCTATTACAATGCCTACGATCTGCCCTCGCGGCGCACCTCGGGCATGGAGACGCTCTACCTGCACGAGGGCTCGCCGGGCCACCATTTCCAGATCATGCTCGCCGCCGAGAACGAACGGCTTCCCGCGTTCATGCGTTTCGGCGGCAACACCGCCTTCGTCGAGGGCTGGGCGCTCTACGCCGAGACGCTGTGGGACGAGCTCGGCATGGAGACCGACCCCTATCAGCGCTTCGGCGGCCTCAACGACGAGATGCTGCGGGCGATGCGCCTCGTCGTCGACAGCGGCATCCACGCCAAGGGCTGGACCCGCGAGCAGGCGATTCGCTACATGCTCGACAATAGCGGGATGAGCGAGACCGAGGTGGTCGCGGAGGTCGAGCGCTACATCGCCATTCCCGGCCAGGCGCTCGCCTACAAGGTCGGCCAGCTCACCATCTTGCGGCTTCGCGCCGAGGCCGAGCAGGCGCTCGGGAACCGTTTCGACCTCAAGGATTTCCACGCCCAGGTGCTGATGACCGGATCGCTGCCCATGCCGGTGCTCGAGCGCAAGATCCGCGACTGGATCGCCAGCCGCCGCGCCGCCTGAAACGACAAGGAAAAGACAATGACCGCGACACCGCATATGTCGATGACGAAGCTCGTCCTGCTTCTCGGCGCCATCATGATGATCCCCGTCATCGCCTTCGGCACCTTCTTCTACTGGGAGATGCGGAGCCATGGCGCGCTGGACGAGATTCCGGTCAGGGCGGCGCTGATCGATGCCGACAATCTCGACCGCGGCAATCCCGCCGCCGGCCCGATCCTGTGGCACAAGCCGGACAGCGATCTCGTCCTGCTCGGCATCCCCGGCATCGGCGCGCCCCTGGAAGAAGTGGCCAACCCGCCGGCGCCGAGGCGGGCGTGGCTCGTGCTCAACGAGCATTCGCCGAGCCGGGAGCTGAAGCAGCGCGTCGGCTTCAGGCGCTACGACCTATCCTGCGCTTATGTGGAGCATGTGCGCCGAGAGGTCCCCGACATCGACGATTACGCCCTCGCCCGGCTGGAACAGATTTGCCACGCCGGGCGCCGCGCCTGAGGCCTAGTCGCGCGGCCGGGCCAGCGCTTCCGCGATCAATTTGCGGCTGTTGTCGATGCCGTAGAGGGCGATGAAGCTGCCCATGCGCGGACCCTGGCTGGTGCCCAGCAGGGTTTCGTAGAGCGCCTTGAACCAGTCGCGCAGATTGTCGAAATCGTGGCTCTTCCCGGCTTCGTAAACCTCGTACTGGATGCCCTCGGCGTCGGCCCCTTCCTCCATGGCGGAGAGCCTTGCGTCCAGCTCGCGAAGCGCCGCCGCCTCCTTCTCGGTGGGCGCGCGATGGAACAGGGAATCGGCAATGAAGTCCCTGAAATAGGCGAGCGCGTAATCGAGCCGCCGGTCCAGTTCCGGATGCGTCCCGGGTGAAGCCTCCGGGCAATAACGCCGGACGAAGCCCCAGAGCAGCTCCTTGTCATCGGTCGAAGCGACGGCGACCAGGTTCAAAAGCAATGCGAAGCTGATCGGCATCCTCGCCGCAGGCACCTCGCCCGAATGGACATGGTGGACCGGATTGCCGAGCTTCTTCTCGATCTCCTGCGCCGGATAGGCGGCGAGGAACTGGTCATATTCGTCGACCGCCTTGGGGATCACCCCGAAGCTCAGCTGCTTGGCCTTCCTCGGGTCGCGGTAGATGTAGAAAGCGAGGCTCTCCTCGGGCGCGTAGGTCAGCCATTCGTCGATGGTGACGCCGTTGCCCTTGGTCTTCGAGATCTTCTCGCCATTCTCGTCGAGGAACATCTCGTAGTTGAAGCCTTCGGGCGGGCGGGCGCCGAGGATTCGGGCGATCTTCGAGCTCTGCGTGACCGAATCGATCAGGTCCTTGCCCGACATCTCGTAATCGACGCCGAGCGCGACCCAGCGCATCGCCCAGTCGACCTTCCATTGCAGCTTGGCGCCGCCGGACAGGATCGACTGCTCGACCCGCCCGCCCTCGTCGTCGAAGGCGACGAGGCCCGTGTCCGCGTCGAGCAACTCGATCGGCACCTGCAGCACCTTGCCGCTGCTCGGGCTGATCGGCAGCACCGGCGAATAGGTCTTGCGCCGTTCCTCGCCCAGCGTCGGCAGCATCACCCCCATGATCGCGTCATAGTGGCGCAGCACGTTTTTGAGCGTCTCGTCGAAGCGGCCCGAGGCGTAGCAAACCGAGGAGGCGAGGAACTCGTAATCGAAGCCGAACCGGTCGAGGAACTGGCGCAGAATCGCGTTGTTGTGATCGGCATAGGAGGCGTGGCCGCAGCCGAACGGATCGGGCACCTTGCTGAGCGGCTGATCGAGATGCGCCTGCATCATCTCGTGATTGGGCAGGTTGGGCGGGACCTTGCGCATCCCGTCCATGTCGTCGGAGAAAGCGATCAGCCGGCTCGGCCAGTCGACCTGCTCGGCCAGCGCGTGGCGGACCATCAGGGTGCGGGCCACCTCCTGGAAGGTGCCCAGATGCGGCAGGCCCGAGGGCCCGTAGCCGGTCTCGAACACGATCCCGCCCGCCGGCGGCCCGTCCGGATAACGCTTCAGGAGCTTGCGCGCTTCCTCATAGGGCCAGGCCTTGCTGACCTTCGCGGCTTCGCGTAGCTCGGTTGGGACCGCCAAAGAGTTGCCCTTTCGTTCCGCCTGATCCATGGCTGTGCGGATGGCGGCCTCTTTGCCTTATCCCGCGCTTCACGCAACCCATGGCGGCATCTGGATCGCCTGGCCGGACGGCGTCGTCGAGGCGGTCGGCCGCGGCCAGGCGATCGCCCGGGCGGCGGAAACGCCGATGATCATGCTGAATGCCCCGCTGGTGGGCAGCCGGCTCGGCTATCCGGAGCTCTCGGGCCTCGACCTTCTGGAATTGTTCGCCTTCGTCCATCCGGCGCGCTTCGCGGTGCCGACGCCGAAGGGGATCGCTCACGCGCTGGGGCTGGGGGAGCCCGGGAGCGACGAGGCGGCGGCGCCGTTCCTGCGCGAGGCGGCGGCGCGGCTGCTCGAGGTGCTGGCGGCGGACTGGCCGGAGCGGCAGGGGGCCTGGGCCTCGGCGCAGGCGCTCTCTCGGCTGCGCTGGCCGTGGGGCGGTCCGGTCGGCGAGCGACTGATGCGTCCCCAGCGCGACGAGCCCTGGCTGTTCAGCCGGCTTCCCGAATGGGAGGAAAGCGGCGGCCGCGCCCAGCCGAAGACGGTGCGGGTCGCGGAGGACGAAGCGACCGCGCGGCTGGAGACATTGGTCGGCCGCGATGCCGAAGTCCGTGACGGCCAGCGCGATTACGCCGCCGCGGCCGCCGGCGTGTTCGCGCCGCGCCGTCTCGAGGATCAGCCGAACCTGCTGCTGGCCGAGGCGGGGACGGGAATCGGCAAGACCCTGGGCTATCTCGCCCCGGCGTCGGTCTGGGCCGAGAAGGCGGACGGCGCCGTCTGGATCTCGACCTACACCAAGGCGCTTCAGCGCCAGCTCGACCGCGAGGGCGGCCGGCTTTTCCCCGACGCGGCGGAGCGCAAGCGCAAGATCGTGATCCGCAAGGGGCGGGAGAATTATCTCTGCCTTCTGAACCTCGAGGACGCGCTGCAGGGCGGCTTCGCCGGCCGCGCCGCCATCCTGGCGCAGCTGGTCGCGCGCTGGGCGGCTTATTCCCGGGACGGCGACATGATCGGCGGCGATCTGCCGGGCTGGCTGACCTCGCTCTTCCGCCGCGCCGGCGCGACCGCGCTCACCGACCGGCGCGGCGAATGCGTCTATGCCGGCTGCCCGCACTACCGGCGCTGCTTCATCGAGCGCTCCGCCCGCGCCGGCCAGGACGCCGATCTGGTCATCGCCAACCACGCCTTGCTGATGGTCAACGCCGCTCGCGGCCGCGACGGCGGCCAGCCGCCGACCCGGATCGTGTTCGACGAGGGCCATCATCTGTTCGATGCTGCCGATTCGACCTTCGCCGCCGCCTTCACCGGCCAGGAGGCGATCGAGCTTCGCCGCTGGATCGTGGGCCCCGAAGGCAAGGGCCGCGGCCGCCGCCGGGGTCTGGCCGCGCGGCTGATGGACGTCGCTTCCTATGACGAGGGCGGCGCGCTCGCGCTGGACACGGCGGTGCAGATGGCCGGCGCGCTGCCGGGCGACGGCTGGCTGCAGCGGATCGCCGAGGGCGCGGCGTTCGGCCCGGTCGAGGCGTTGCTCGCGGCCGTGCGCGGCAGCGTCTACGCGCGCGCCACCGCGCAGGACGCCGGCTACGGCCTCGAGACCGAGATGGCCGAGCCCGACCCGGCTCTGGTCGAGGCCGCCGCTCCGGCGGTGGAGGCGCTCGAATCGCTGCTCCGCCCGCTGGTCGCGCTCGGCAAGAGGCTTGAGGCGGTGCTGGAGGACGCACCCGACTGGCTCGATTCGCAGGCCCGTGCACGGGTGGATGGCGCGATCGGCGGCCTCGTCTGGCGGGTGCAGACGCTTCAGGCCTGGATCGCGCTCACCTCCCGGATCGGCGGGCCGGCGGATCCCGATTTCGTCGACTGGCTGGCGGTCGAGCGGGTCGAGGGCCGCGAATATGACGCCGGGCTTCACCGCCACTGGCTCGATCCCACCCGGCCGCTCGCCGAAGCCGTGCTGAAGCCGGCGCATGGCGTGCTCGTCACCTCCGCGACGCTGCGCGGCGGCGAGGATTGGGCGAGCGCCGAGGCGCGCACCGGCGCCTGCCATCTCGGCCGCGCCGTCGAGCGCTTCGAGACGGCGAGCCCGTTCGATTATGCGGCGAACAGCGAGGTTCTCGTCGTCACCGACGTCAAGAAGGGCGATCTCGCCGCGCTCGCCGGGGCCTATGCCCGGCTCATCGAGGCTGCCGGGGGCGGCACGCTGGGCCTGTTCACCGCGATCCAGCGGCTGAAGGCGGTCCACGCCCGAATCGCCGACCGGCTCGCCCGGGCCGGGCTGCCGCTCTACGCCCAGCATGTCGACCCGATCGATACCGGCACTCTGGTCGACATTTTCCGCGACGATCCGCGCGCTTCCCTGCTCGGCACCGACGCGCTCAGGGACGGAGTCGACGTTCCCGGCCACTCGCTGCGGCTGGTGCTGATGGAGGGCGTGCCCTGGCCGCGCCCCAACGTGCTCCACGCGGCGCGGCGGGCGAGCGGCGGCGGCTCCGTCTATGACGATCGGGTGGTGCGCGCGCGGCTGGCGCAGGCGTTCGGGCGGCTGATCCGGGGGCGCGAGGACAAGGGCATGTTCGTCCTGCTCTCCGCCGCGACGCCGTCGCGCCTGCTTTCTGCTTTTCCACCGGGGGTTCGGGTTTCCCGCGTTCATTTGGCGGAGGCGATCGATCGGGTAAGGTCGCGGCTGTCATCCTCGGGCGAGCATGCGCATGAAGATACTGATCCTGCTGAGGCATGCTAAGTCCGACTGGGACGATCCGTCCCAGCGCGACTTCGACCGGCCGCTGAACGCGCGCGGCCGCAAGGCGGCGGCGGCGATGGGCGCCGAGCTGCGCCGGCTCGGCCTCGGCTTCGACCGGGTGGTGGTTTCTCCTTCGAGGCGGACGACCGAGACCGTGGAGCGGCTCGCCGAAGCCTATGGCCCGTTGCCGCTGGACTATGACGAGCGCGTCTACCTCGCCTCCGTCCCCACCCTGTTGCGGATCGTGCGGGAGATCGACGACGCGCACGACCGGTTGATGATCGTCGGCCACAATCCCGGCATGGAGCGGCTGGCGCTGTCGCTCGCTCGGGACGGGGAATTGCGCGACCAGGTGGCCGCCAAATTCCCGACCGGCGCGCTCGCGGAGCTCAGCTTCGACGTGGCAAGCTGGGGCGAGATCGCCGAAGGCGCCGGCGCGCTGACGCGCTTCATCCGGCCCCGCGACCTCGCGCCCGATCTCGGCCCCGACGACTGAGTCGGTTCAGCGGCGCTGTTGCTGCTGCTGTTGCTGCTGGAGGACCTGCTGGAAGCGAGCCTGGAACTCGGCGAGGCGGGCGTCGATCCGGGCCTGCTCGCCGTCCCGCAGCCGGCCTTCGAGCATCCGGAAACGATAGCGCCCTTCGTAAAGCTCGAGCACGCCGAGGCGGCCCGGACTGCCCATTTCCGCGATGTGGAGCGGCATGCCGAGCCACAGGACCTCGTCGTCATTGGCCGCCGGCAGGAGCTGGTTCCGGCTGCACATGATGCTGACCACGCCCTCTTCGAGGCCGGGCTCGAACGCGCCGGACAGCGCGGTGTCGCGCAGCACGCGAAGCTCGGGCGCCATCACCGTCTGGACTCGGCCGCGGTCCATCTCCAGCGTATCGCACCTGATCTCCTGGAGGTCGTTCGAGCGCGCGGTCGCGCCCGAAGCCGCCGTCGCGCCCAGCGAAAGCACGCCCAGCGCGGCGAGCGCGATTGTCCGCGATGCAAAATTCATAATTCCGCCTCCTCTACTGCCTCGGCCAGAAGCCGGCGCAAGGCGCGCAGCTCCTCGGCCGGAAAGATTTCCTGGCGGCTGGCCGGGACCGAAGCGGTCGCGGCGACGGCCGCTTCGCCCTCTGGCTCGCCGCCGCCCCTGCCGAGCAGCTTCTGGACGCCGCGAATCGTATAGCCGTCCTGGTTGAGCAGGCGATGGATTCGGCGCGCCAGAGCGACGTCGTCCGGCCGGTAATAGCGGCGGTTGCCGGCGCGCTGCAGCGGCTTGAGCTGCGGGAAGCGAGTCTCCCAATAGCGCAGGATATGCTGCGGGACGCCAAGGTCGGAGGCGAGTTCGCCGATCGTCCGGAAGGCCTGATCGCTTTTGCGGCTCGGCTCGAGCATCAGGTCAGCCGCTGCGGGCGATCCGCTCGCGCATTATCTGACTGGCGCGGAAGGTCAGCACGCGGCGAGGCGCGATCGGCACTTCGACGCCGGTCTTGGGGTTGCGGCCCACCCGCTCGCCCTTGTCGCGAAGGATGAAGCTGCCGAAGCCGGAGATCTTCACATTCTGCCCATCGGCGAGCGCGGCGCACATATGGTGGAGGATGCGCTCGACGATGCCCGCCGATTCGGCGCGCGACAGCCCGATCTCGCGATGGACAATGTCGGAAAGGTCCGCCCGGGTGAGCGTCCCCGCCGACGGTTTCCTGATCGCGCCTGCATCGGCCATTGGGACTCCCCCTCCTTCAAGAATTCCGGAACCATAATCGCGCTTTAGCGGGAGCGCAATCACATGTGTGGCTATATTGTTACGGCTAAGTAAAGTTTTTCTTCAGTAGCGTACTACTGCCGCCCCCCAGGTGAAGCCGCCGCCCATCGCCTCCAGCACCAGAAGGTCCCCGGACTTGATCCGGCCGTCCCGCACGGCGGTATCGAGCGCCAGCGGCACCGAGGCCGCCGATGTGTTGGCGTGCTGGTCGACGGTGACGATCACCTTGGCGGGGTCGAGGCTCAGCTTCCTGGCCGTCGCGTCGAGGATTCGCTTGTTGGCCTGGTGAGGAACGACCCAGTCGACCTCGTCGACCGTGTGCCCGGCCGCCTCGAGGGTCTCGTTGAGGACGGCGGCGAGGTTGACCACGGCGTG
>Ga0190274_10001441_pt1 | contig 13972 bp, 12 predicted proteins | sample Popmic531T_FD_133002 | JGI IMG/M metagenome (GOLD analysis project Ga0190274, IMG submission 133002) | Populus adjacent soil microbial communities from riparian zone of Yellowstone River, Montana, USA - 531 T | ecosystem: Environmental > Terrestrial > Soil > Riparian zone | place: USA: Montana...
CGCTCGGCTTAAGGTCTGGTCGTGGCACGTTCTATCCAACGAAAACGACAAACTAAAGTGTGTCGGACATTAACCCTGTGTTACCTAAGCACCATTAGCTCAACGCCCGAAGGCGCATCCTTACGATGAAACACCTGTTCCGTTGCTTTCTTAAAGTCTTCGGGTCGGGCATTGGGAATATCTACGAACGTTTGCGGATTGCGATCGACGAGAGGAAACCATGAACTCTGGATCTGCACCATGATCCGGTGTCCCTTGCGAAAGGTGTGATCTACGTCGGGCATAGTGAAGTTAAGCCGGGAAATCTTTCCGGGAACCAGGGGCTCGGGCTTTTCCCAGCTGTTGCGAAACTTTGCCCTCATCGGTTCTCCGCGCAGTAACTGCTGAAACCCACCCATCCGCACGGACGGTTGACCCAACACTCTCTTAGTGGCATTGGCAACTTCGTTGTCCGGATAGTCGTTCGGATAAACATCGATGAGTTTCACCACAAAGTCAGAATCTGTGCCAGTAGATGCCACACTCAACTTTGGAGAAACTGGTCCGGCAATCGTAATGTCCTCTTCCAACGGTTCGCTCTGATAGACCAATACGTCCGGACGTCGCGCCGCGAACCTTTGGTCATCAACCATATAGCGCTGCGGGACACTGGTCGCGATGTAATTCACGAATGGAACCGGATGTGCTGGATCGCTAACGTATTCGTCCCAGCCTTCGTTTTCCTGAGGTGGATCGAATGATAGTTTTCCGCCAGCGTGAAGGTAGAGCGTCCTGGCCTGTGCCTCAGCCGGAGGCCACTGTTCATATTTGCGCCACACATTAGTGCCGGTTTCAAAGACGTACGCTTTAGGCAGGCCGGAGCCTTTGCCCTTGAGGTAGTATTCAAAGAATGGAAACTGAATAGCGGCGCGGAAGAATTCTGAGGTCCTGGCGGCAAACTGCACGTCGCCCAGATGATCACCATCGCTGCTGGCCCAGCCACCATGTACCCATGGTCCCACCACCAGTGAGTTTGGAATCCCGGGATTGTTCTGCTCGATGGCCTGAAAGGTTTTGAACGGTCCCGAAAGATCTTCGGCATCAAACCAGCCGCCGACGGTCATCACTGCGCATTTGATGTGCTTCAGGTGCCGAGATAAATCGCGCGCCTTCCAATAGTCGTCATAGGTCGTGTGTGTGATCTGATCATTGAAGAGCGGATTGCCTTCTTTGAGATACTGTTTGTTTAAGTTGCTGAGCGAGCCGGCTTTCAGATAGAACTCGTAACCGTCGGGAGTGCCAAAATCGAAGGGCACCGCGACCTTGGCGGGTGGGGCGGGCTCAGGGAAGGGTTTGAATGAAGTGTAGAACCCGAAATTCGCGGCCAGCATGAAGGCCCCGCCATGATAGGCGTCGTCGGTAAAAAACAGATCCGTCATCGGCGCTTGTGGCGAGGCAGCCTTGAGAGCAGGATGAGAGTCGATGATGCTGGCGGAGGTATAAAAGCCGGGATATGAGATTCCCCAGATGCCGACCTTGCCATTGTTGCCGGCCAGCCGCTTGAGCAGGAACTCAATCGTGTCGTAAGTGTCGGTACTTTCATCCACGTCGCGGGTCGATGTTTTCACATCGATGTGCGGGTGCATCTCGATGAATTGGCCTTCGGAAAGGTACCGGCCGCGCACATCCTGATAGACGAAGATGTAGCCCGCTTTTTCGAATTCATCTGATGGTCCGAGACGCTCTTTGTAGTGATCCTCTCCATATGGTCCCACGCTGTAAGGCGTTCGTTGCATGATGATCGGATATGGTTGCGAACTATCTTTGGGAAGATATACGGAAGTGAATAACTTCTTTCCGTCGCGCATCGGGATTCGATACTCGTATTTCGTGTAGTGGGCTTTGACATAGTTCTCCTTCGAAGGTTCTTGCGCTGGTGCGCTCTGATAACTCCCGACGCAGCTCACGAGCAGCGCGAGCCCAAAGAACATTCCACCCGATCGTCGCATCATCCTCATCCGATCCTCCTGTGTGTTACTCGGCCTCTTGATTTTCTAGCGGCTTACGGACTTGGCTTATATCATGTCAAACCAATGTCCGACACACTTTAGTTTGTCGTTTGGTTCGCCTGGACGGCTCGTTGGTGAGCAGGTGCTTCTTCAGCAACCTCGCTATCAAAACCTTTCGCGCAATTCCCTCCGACAATAGTTCCCGCGCCAGTCACTCCAATGCTCTACTAAACCCGCCTTCACCGGATTATTGAGTACGTACCAAACAGTCTTGTCGAACTTTTCCTTTCGAATCACGTGATCAAAACTTTCGTGCTCCCAGAACTGACCAGTGCGTGAAAGCACAAGATTACATTCTCTTGCACTCCCTCCTTTCAGCAATTGCATGATTCGCGCGAGACTCGGAAACTGACTAACAAAAAGAGGACGGCCGTTCTGATCTTTGCTCTCTATCAGATTGGCTTCGGCGAGGAATGGCTGGAAGACGGCATGCACGTGATTCGACATGATTGAATAAGCGTCCAGTCGGTATGCCTTTCCGTCCAGTTCGCTCAGACCTTCTGAGATCTTGGCGGCTACTCGGTCGTCTTGCATCCACATGGGCCCGACATTAGCTTTGTGCAAGATGTCCTCAAACTTGACGAACCAATCACGGGTAAATTTCTCAATTCGGTCAAGCCAAACGTTCACTTCAGGAGCTTCGTCAAAGCTCACCTCTTGGGCAAGTCTTAGTTGGTGGTCCAGCCATTGTTTCTTTGCTTTGTACTCCCGAACCGTAGATTTCGGAATGGAGCCAGCCAGACGGTACGTAACAAAGATGATTGAGGCGGGTGGGTGAATATGAGGACGGTGTCGCTCGGAGAACTGTTTATAGCCGAAGTTACCCATCGAGAGTCCTATTCTGTTAACGGCCTTATGTTTTAGCGCTGGCGCGTCTTAACCTACCAAACGACAAACTAAAGTGTGTCGGACATTAACCTTTAATTAACAGCTTCTCTTGCGGCAGCATTGCTGGTGAGCCTTTGTGTTGCCAACAGCGAACCGGGCCATGGACACGTCGAGAGCATGGCGTCCCTTTTTTCGTGCGCGCGCCGCAGAGATAAACCTCCTCCTCGACTGTTTCCGTTGAGGGCGCCGAAGCATTGGGTGGGTTTTGTCTGTCGTCTGGCGACGCTGTTTTCGCGTTTGACCGACCAGGATCTTCCGGACTGGTAAGCGGCGAATCCGCTCGTCTCACAATCGTCAACGGAGGAGGTGATGGACGCAGGACCCGGCCGGCGCAGTATCCGGTGCTAACCAGAGCAATGGTGGCGCACAGCCAGGGAACGAAACGCTCCTTTCGCAGCCGGCGCGCACATTCGTCGCAGAATCTTCGACTCGTCCAAAGATGCCATCTCAGGCGAAGCAGCTTGGTGCCGCATTGCGAGCAAAAGTTTGGTTTGTACACCGTGAGGACTCCGTCAGCTGTACTCAATCGAATCGTAAGTTAAAAACCCTGCGTAATCTTTGCGCCCTTTGCGGCTAATTGTTTAAAGCCTTATTTACCGCGAAGTACGCAAAGAACCGCAAAGTTCCGCAAAGGATTTCTTCAACTCAGTCAGGCTTTCAGACTTCCGTCACTTTCAAAGCAACTCAAACCAGCCCTGGCGCGTCGGAAAGTACCGGTAGCTGATGTAAAGCAAACTGTTAGTTTGCGGAACGCCGGGGAGACTTTCAGGTTGAGTGATAACGGGTCATCGCAAACTAACAGTTTGCTTTACACCTGAATTGTAATGACTATCGCCGGCTTCCTGTAGGCACTGGCGCGAAAGGGGTGTACCGGCGAATTGCAAAAAATCTTGCTTGCCGGGATACTCTATAAACAAAGCTATTCATTTTCCAGATGAAGCCATCATATTTTCTCAAGAAACCATTTCCGAGTCGCTTAGCCTTTCAGTTTCTCATGATCCTTTGCCTCGGTTTCTCCGCTCAGGCGCAGGACCCGGACGAGGTGATAACTACAAACACATCACTCGTGCAGTTGAATGTAGGGGTGGTGGATTCACAAGGTCGCGTCATTACTTCGCTGGCCCGCAACGACTTCACGGTTTACGAAGACGGAATCAAACAGCCGATTATTAATTTCGAACCAACGAATGCGCCGTTTAGTCTGGTCATGTTAATGGACATGTCCGGTTCTACCATTAATTTTCGTCCGCAGTTGAAGCAGGCCGCGATACGTTTCCTGGACGCCCTCGCTCCCGAAGACCGGGTCGCAGTTATTCAGTTCAATGCGAAAATAAAAACTCTGGCTGGTTTTTCCACCAATCGAAAAAATACGGGTTACGCCATCGATATCGCCGACGGCGCGGGCAACACGAATTTGTACGAAGCACTCAGTTATGCGTTGAAGGCCCTGGACAAGGAAGAGAAGCGGCGGAAGGCGATCGTGCTCCTGAGCGATGGACTCGATACCACCTTACGCATCTCGGATCGCGCTGCGGCCCAGAGGGCACAGACTGATGATGAGGCCATCAAGTTGATTGATGCCAAAGCGAGCAACGTGCTAAACGCCGTCCTCAGTGCCGCTGACCGGCAGGGCGTGACCATCTATCCGCTCGCTTTACCGTCAGGTGATCCAAAGCGGCTGCCCTTGCCCGATCCCATCATCATCGGAATTTACAGCGCCGCCCGGACTCGTTTGCAGAGTTTGGCCGACCGCTCGGGAGGCAGGCTCAACGAAATTCAACGGCTCGACCAGATGGCTCGTTTATATGCTGAGGTTGCCGCCGACTTACGTTCGCTATACACCGTAGCGTATCAGCCAAGCGGACGCCCGCGCGACGGGAAATGGCACGAAATCCGTGTCGAGGTGAGGCATCCGGCGTTGATTGCTCGCACGCGACCCGGATATTTTGCACGCTAAGGCAGGTCACAAAACAGACCTGTGTTCGTTTAGAGGTGGGAACCGCTCACCGGTGCGAGGTGGACGATCACAGTTACGTCGCGCCTGAAAGCTGGACGCAACCTTTAACGAGCATATGATGGTTTAGTTGAATTATTTGGGTCAGGCCGCACCGGTGGGCGGTGCCCACCTCTAAACGTACGACATGAACGAATTGAATCATAAACTTGAATCCAATCACCGGGGTGAGCGTTCGCTTTCATACGGTGAGGAACTGGCAAACAGCATCAGTCATGGTCTCGGATTGGTGTTGGCGATCGCCGCGGTTCCGATTCTGGTTGTCGCCGCTAATCGCGCCGGCAAGACGTCGTTCCTGGTGGGCGTAATCGTCTTTGCCGCGTCAATGGTCTTGTTGTATCTGGCATCAACTCTTTACCACTCCATCACTCATCCGGGTCTCAAGCAGGTGGCCCGGGTGTTTGATCACAGTGCGATCTTTCTGTTGATTGCCGGTACCTACACTCCGTTTACGCTTGGTGTCTTACGTGGTCCCTGGGGCTGGACCTTGCTGGGAATTGTTTGGAGTCTGGCGGCGATTGGCTTGACGCTGAAAGTTGTCGCCGGCACGCGGCATTCATGGATTTCGATTGGGCTCTACGTGGCGATGGGCTGGCTGGCTGTGGTTGCGGTTAAGCCGGTGTTTGAGCACATACCGCTACCCGGGATCCTGTTGGTAGTTGCCGGGGGTCTTGCTTACACGTTCGGCCTGGGTTTTTTTGCTGCCCGACGTCTGCGTTACAGCCATTTCATCTGGCACTTGTTTGTGATCGCCGGCACCACCTGTCATTTTTTTGCGGTGCTGTGGTATGCAGAGTGAATCAACAGGGCGGATCCACCAAATCACACGAAACAACGCCAAAGCATTTCTTTGTGATATTAGGTTTTCGTGTTGTTTCGTGTGATTTTAGTGGATCGTTCTTTCGTTGATCGGCACGAAGGGACCCAACCAGTCAACGTTCCAGCCGATGTAATATGTCTTCCACCACCGTCTGTTCCGCTTCACCGGGCTGCTGACCCAATTGCTGATATTTCCTGCTTAAGTTAATCAAGGCCTGTGATTGTTGATAACTGTCCTCAATCATCGCGAGAGTTGTCACCGCCTCAGAAAGAAGTTGAGCGGCCTGAGCGGCTTGATCTCTCTGGGCAAATCTGGGGGCCATTTCCATCAGGGCCAACGCCCTCTCGTAGGGTCGGTTCATCTTCGCAGCGCGGGCAAGTAGCTGAGATAGCGCATGGTCAGCCAGTTCCAATTGATTCGACTTTATCAAAGCATCGACAATTGAAAGATCACAGAAAACCCTCGCCCGATCGTCTTTGATCATTTCAGCGGCTTGAAATGCACGGGTATTGTTTCCGGATCCGACAGCTTGTTTCGCGATCTCGTCGAAGCTACGGTCCTGCCGATCCTGCGAACTCATCATTCCGATCATCTGTAGAGTCTCATCATAGTGTCCAACCAGTGCGTAACAACCGGCTAACTCGCCAACCACAGTCTCGCGCATCCAAAGACTCTGGTCGCCGTAAACTTCTTGCTCACTGACGATCTCTGTTGCGTCTGCCAATAATTCCAGTGCCCGGGCCGTGTTACCGGCCCGGTGGTACCCCATCGACACCCTGGCTGTTGCAAAAGCGAATTGAAACGGGTTCTCGATTTCTTCGATCACCTTATCGGCCGTGTCGTAACGCTTGAGCTCGGCATACGCGCCGGCGATTTCGGCCAGACCGGCATCCGGACCCGAGTCCCTGGATTTCTTACATTGATCGTGGGCACGAGAAAGGATTTCCAGAGCCTGATCTTCCTGACCACATCTGTTGGTGAGCGAGGCGATCGATATGAGAGTAGAGATCCGCTGCTCGTCAAACTCTATTTCTTCAGCAGTCCTGGTCGCTTCGAGCAGAAGTTCCTGAGCTTCAGTGTTCCGCTCGTCCCGGAGGGCGGAAGTAGCTAACTCAACTAACAGAGGCGCTTTCAAATCCGGATAATCGATTGCGCGTGCGGTGTCCAGAGCCTCGCCAAGTTGACCACGAGCAAGCAGCGAGAGAGCAATCCGGTTTAAGGTTGGCGCACTCTCCTCTAATTGATGTGCGACTTCAATGGACTTCTCAAACGCGCCCTGTTCGGCATAAGCAACCGCCATCTGCTCCGTTGCCAGAGCAAAAGCAGTATCATCCTCAATTGTGTCAGCAACGGAAGCGGCGTAATCAGCGACGCCAACTTCAATACATTTAGCTGCGATTCCTGCCAGCGCCTGGTCGCGCAGGTAAGTGTCGTTGATGGCTTCCGCGATGTTCACAGCATGATCAATCTGACCCGCGTCAGCATATCTGAAGGCTATGAGCGAGATAGTTTCAGCACGCCCTTCAAGACTATCGATACCTTGAGCGACCTCGAAAGCGCAGTCGAGAAACATGTCTGCCGCGCCAACTTCGTTGGCAAGTCTGTCATCCACTTCGGTTCGTTTCCTCTCCCACTTGTCTCATGAACAGGTGCGACAACTCCGGCAAAACCTGGCAGCTGCGCAATGTCGATTAGTTTATCCTTACAACTCGGTGTCGGCCAGTTCGTTACCTGACTGGATTGGACACTTTGACTGCGCGTTTTACTATTCACCGTTTACCATTTACTATTTACCAAAAAGGGCACCCGTAGCTCAGTTGGATAGAGTACCTGACTACGAATCAGGGGGTCGCATGTTCGAATCATGCCGGGTGCACCATGCAATCATTACTTAACGCCTCTGGGTTTATGGTCCAGAGGCGTTTTGTGTGCCTATAGTGTGCCAACGGGGGTTTGAAGCGAGTAGCTGAAGGCAACTCTGAAGGAAAAGATACAAGAGCTTTTGCATTGACAAGGTAAGTCGATTGAGCTTAGGTTCAACCCGCGTAAACTCCCTCTTCTTAATCGGGGTCTGGTCCCACAACGCCTCATCCCCGTTAACCTCGTAAGGAAGGCTAGGATGAAAATCCATCGAATTACCTACGTACTTTTAGGACTCGTACTCATTGCCGTAACAATCTCCGTTACTACTCAGAAGGGTAGAGTACAGAATTCTTCTTTGAGACAACCTAAGTCACAAGATAAACGGGGGCAGCAGACGGAGGACTATAAGAAACACTTTCCTATCGCCGAATTTGATGAACAAGAACCATCAGACCCACAAAAACAAGCAACTTTTCACACGAAGAAAGCTCGCCATAATAAGGGGGTCCTGGTATTTAAGAATCCTGATCCGGATATTGGGGGAGGCGGATTCTATCCAGAGCGTCAGTTCGAATTTCCAGCGCTGCCCACGGGTCTGAGTGACGTGATTGTTTTGGGTGAAGTTCTAGAAGCGCAAGCCCATCTCTCTGAGGATAAGTCCAACGTCTATTCTGAATTTACGATTCGTGTAGCCAAGGCATTCAAATCCCGTGGGGATTTACCAGCACAAATCACGGTGGAACGCCTCGGCGGATGGGTTAAATATCCGGATGGCCGAAAACTTATTTACCTTTTTGGTAGTGCTAATATGCCGAGAGTAGGTGGAAAGTATCTTTTGTTCCTTAAATATATCCCGCAGAGTGAAGACCTTACAATCCTGACCGGCTATGAGTTTGGACCTACTGGGGTGTCTCCGCTGGATCCCTCAGGGCAGTTTGAAGCCTACAGAGGCATTTCTGAAAACTCATTCTTCCTTGACCTAAACAACGCGTTGGCGAAACCTTCCAACAAGTAAGATGAATGTTCCCCAACTCACAAGCATCTAACGATACAGCTCTTGTCTTCACAGCTTGGGTAGTACGTTAATGAGACTTCGTCTTCTGAAAGGAATTAGCCCATGAAATATGTGTGGTTACTTCTCTATGTCGTAGTTCTTGCGGTAGGGATTATGGTGGCTCGCGTTCTCAGGCTTTCGTTGCCAGCCAGCATGACAGTTTCGGTCGTTCCGGCGTTCCTGGTGTCCTACCCGTTCGTGAAACATTGGATGCCAAAGGCCACTTTTGCCTACTGGGTGACAGCCGCCGCTATCTCAACAGTTGCCGGTTGGTTGCTTTACTTCGGGTTTCAATGGCTCGGGGCCTAGGAGAGGGGCCGTGCGGAACGCATCTTCCTTCCGTCCTCACAACTTCCTGATGCCGATCAGACCGAGTAAAGGATATCTCTCGATAGACGAGGCAGCTGGCTTCAACCCAAACCCTCACAACTCAACTCAGGTTGATCGGTATTTAAGCGTTCCTCGTTTACTGCTATAGTCGCTTGGCAAAACAAACAATAAAAGACCGAAGAGACACGCTCCAAAACGGCGCTAAAGACGACGAATCAAAACAACGCATGTTTGATCATGCCGGGTGCACTATAGAATTGTTAGTAGGGCGTCTCGAGGATGCCCTTTCCTGTTTGTGTAAAAGCGTCCGTCCCACTTTGTTAGTCTGTCGACAGTCGCGCTAAAGTACGCCATTGTGGGTCGAAGCATACAGAACCGGAAGCGGTAGCGACCGGGTAGTCGATGCGACATGCGCGCCCTCAATGCACCAGACCCGGTCGCTACTGCTTCCGGTTCTGTATTCGTCTAGCCGGCGCCAACTTTAACCACAGCGATCGACAAACGGATGAAGTGTGTCGAAGATTAGCCAACAATTGCAGGCCCGTGCGTTGAAGCCCAGACATCAATCCTATTCTCACGAAAAGATCGAGACGCTGCAGCGTCTTACGTTTGACTATTTCCTGAAGGAGACCAACCCGCATAACGGCTTAGTGCCCGACAGCACCCGGCAGGGGTCGCCATGCAGCATCACTCCCACCGGGTTTGCGCTCGCCGCCTATCCAATCGGGGTGGAGCGCGGATACCTGAACCGCCAAGACGCTATCAAACGAACCCTCACCACCCTGCGCTTCTTCTGGAACAGTGCACACGGGCCTGAACCAGATGCCACCGGATACAAGGGTTTCTATTACCACTTCCTCGACATGAATACCGGGCGTCGCGTATGGAATTGCGAACTGTCAACTCTCGATTCGGCCTTCCTGTTTGCGGGTGCATTAACGGCGGCTGAATATTTCAATCGCGATACCGCAGATGAGCGCGAGATTCGCAAACTCGGTCACAGCATTTACGCTCGGGCCGACTGGCAATGGGCACTGAATCAGGGCGTGGCAATAACTCACGGCTGGAAACCTGAAAGCGGATTCCTCAGGTACCGTTATCAGGGCTATAACGAAGCGCTGATTCTTTACATTCTCGGTCTGGCCTCGCCGACATATCCTTTGCCCGGGGAAAGCTATCCAGCATGGACCACGACTTATAAATGGAAGAAGCTTTACGGTCACGAGTTTCTCTATGGCGGGCCGTTGTTCCTCCATCAGCTATCGCACATGTGGATCGATTTTCGTGGCATCCAGGACGATTACATGCGGCAAAAGGGGATTGATTATTTCGAGAATAGCCGGCGCGCCACTTACGTTCAGCAGCAATACGCGATGCGGAATCCGCGAGGCTTTGAGGGATACGGTGAATACATCTGGGGTTTAACTGCGAGCGATGGTCCAGGACCGGCACGGAAGACGGTCGGAGGCAGGTTACGCCGCTTCTACGACTACAAAGCGCGTGGTGTTCCAAACGGACCCGACGATGGCACGCTGGCGCCGTGGGCCGTGGTCGCTTCACTTCCGTTTGCTCCCGAGCTGGTTCTGCCGTCGATCCAATTTTTCGACGAGACCTTTCCGGAGATGACCAGCAAGTATGGATTCAAGTGTAGCTTCAATCCGACATTTCGTGGAACAGAAGGTGAAGAGTGGATTTCGCAGGGCTACTATGGTCTGGATCAGGGTCCCATAGTTTTGATGATTGAGAACCACCTGTCGGGATTTCTTTGGCAGCTAATGCGCCGCTGCCCCTTTTTTGTCGAGGGGCTTCGTCGCGCAGGTTTTGCGGGTGGTTGGTTGGAAGCAAAGTAAATCCGATTTCAGTTTTCTCTGTGCATCCTCCGTGTTCTCTGTGTCACCTTAGAAACTGCATGTAAGTTGTTCCAGCAAGCGAAAGTTTGATCTGGTAATTTGCTGGTCGTAGCCGAACAAGGCCACCCAACATGGAGCGTCAGAGTGGGTCGAAGAATACAGAACCGGAAGCGGTAGCGACCGGGTCGTCTGCGACCCCAAGCTCGTGGAGCCGAAACGGGACCCGGTCGCTACCGCTTCCGGTTCCGTATTCGTCTGGTGATGCTGGCGGTAAAGTAGGGAAACGAGCTAAGCAAAAGAGGAGCATATGCAAACACTCGTTCTAAGTCATGACGAAGTTGTGAACCTCCTGCCGATGAAGGAGTGCATCGCTGTTATGCGTGACGCCTTCATCGCTCTCGCCAGTGGCCAGGTTCATCAGCCGTTAAGAGCAATTATGCGGCCTCGCGGCGCTGCAGGTGTGATGGGACTGATGCCGTCGTACATCGCCGGCGAACGCGCCGCTTTCGGGTTGAAGGCGATTTGCGTGTTGCCTGGAAACCCGGCCAGAGGCCTGGACGCGCATCAGGGAGCGGTACTCCTTTTTAGCGCCGATACCGGAGAGCTGATGGCTATGATGAACGCTTCAGCTATCACGGCTATCCGTACCGCAGCTGCTTCTGGTGTAGCTACTGACTTGCTCGCAGCCAAAGATGCCGGCGATCTGGCGATCATCGGCAGCGGCGTCGAGGCCCGTTCTCATTTGGCCGCGATGTCTGAGGTTCGCTCGATCAAGCGTTGCCGCGTAGCCAGCCGCCATATCGAAAACGCGCGCAGCTTTGCTGAAGAGCTAAAACAAGACTACTCTTTTTTGATCGAGCCGGTTGAGAGTATCGCCGAAGCTTTGGCCGGTGCCGACCTGATCGTCACTGCGACTTCTGCCAGGGAGCCAATAGTGCGACGCGACTGGATCTCACCCGGCGCACACCTGAACGTGGTAGGCGCCTGCACCGCACGCGCGCGCGAGGTAGACAGCGAGACGGTGGCCGGCTCGAGCCTGTTTGTAGACTGCCGGGAATCGACGATAAACGAGTCTGGAGACTATCTTCTGGCGCTCAGTGACGGGGCCATCGGCGAGGAACACATTCGTGCCGAGATTGGCGAGGTGCTCACGGGAGAAAAGCCGGGTCGGACTTCAGCGGAAGAGATTACCTTGTTCAAGTCCTTGGGGATTGGGATTGAAGACCTTGCCGCGGCGGAATATTTGTACCGGAAGGCGAGTGAATTGAAAGCCGGCACCTGGGTTGAGTTCTAATCATTGACCCGGCTAGTAATGAAGTCAGTACCACCTCGCGGTAGCGGGTGGGTTCGTACGGTAGAGTAGGCGTTGCATTTACCTACCCGCTACCACGAGGTGGTACTGACTTCATGAAATGAGCCGCTCAACTTGGGTACCTTAGAACGACCTATGGAAAATAATCCACTCCCATCGCTGGCTGACTGTAACGATGCTCGCCGAATGATCGCCGGTTCGGCGATCCGCACCCCACTCGTGCGCTTTAATTTTCGGGAGGCACCGGCTGAGATTTACCTCAAGCTCGAAAACCTCCAGCCCATCGGTTCATTCAAAATCCGTGGCGCGAAGAACGCGATGGGCCACATAACCCCCGAAGCGCTCGCGCGCGGAGTGCTTACTGCATCGGCGGGAAACATGGCTCAGGGAGTAGCCTGGTGTGCGCGCGAGCTTGGTATTCCCTGCACAGTTATTGCGCCGGAAACTGCGCCGGAGACAAAAATCAAAGCTATAGAACGGCTCGGCGGTCGTGTGATCAAGGTGCCTTTCGAAGACTGGTGGAAGGCTTTTGAAACGTGCAGCTTTCCCGGAGTCGACGCCACTTTCATCCATGCGTTCGATGATCTGAATGTCATGGCCGGTAATGGGACAATCGCGCTCGAGATTATCGAAGACCTTCCGGAGGTCGATGCGGTGGTGGTTCCGTGGGGTGGCGGCGGATTAGCGTGTGGAATCGCTGCGGCGATGCGCGCTCTTAATTCGCGGTGCAAGGTGTATGCAGTCGAGGTTGCGACAGCGGCGCCACTCTCCGTTTCGCTGGCAGCAGGCTCGCCACAGACGGTGGAATACAAGCCATCATTCGTGGACGGCATAGGCGCCAAAATGGTTTTTCCGAAGATGCTCGAGCGCGCGCAACAGTTGCTTGATGGCGCGCTGGTGGCCGAGTTGGACGAGGTTGCCGCGGCGCTGCGTCTGATGGCCGAACGCAATCGGGTCATTGCCGAAGGCGCCGGAGCTTGTGCGCTGGCGACGGCGTTAGCGGGCAAGGCAGGTGCAGGCAAGGTGGTCTGTATCGTCTCGGGCGGGAATATCGACTTCACGAAGCTCTGTGAAATACTGACGGGCAAAGAAATGTCCGACACACTTTAGTTTGTCGCGATCTTGCCGAAGAAGCCTCTGACTGGCCAAGACGCTTCTCACCCAGCGATCGACAAACTGAAGTGTGTCGGACAATTTACTACAGCGTCTCATCGGCAGCGGTCGCTGGTCCGGTGGTGCTAAAACAGATTCCACTCTCCGGATCCAGGTAATAAAAGTTCCTTCCGGTGGCGCCGATTCCATCCGACTGCTCCGGATTGGCATTCACTTTAAACGTCGCTACCTTCCCCTCAGATTTAGGGACCAACGTAATTACAAACACATAACCGCGTTCATGAGGCTGATCGAAGTTGAATCGCTTATCCAGATATCCCTGTTCGACTAACTGTCTAAACTCGCCGTATTGTCCCTTGTGATCGATCAAATAATTGGCTTGCGCGGATCTAATCGTGTTAAGAGCGCTCACCGCGGCAGCCTCGTTGGCTTTACGCACGCTGCTCTTGTAGATCGGGATAGCCACACCAGCCATGACTCCAATAATCGCGATTACGATGAGCAGTTCGATCAGCGTGAAGCCGCTGCCGGACATCTTTCGCAATATACTACCGCGCGATGTGATAATTGCATTTCGCATATTCCCGTGAACCTCCAGCTGATCCACGAGCGAGAAGGTCGAAGGTTCCATTTAGATCCAAACTTCAACTCCCTGTCTCAGTACTCATCCTCGAATTGGC
>Ga0190274_10001442_pt1 | contig 13968 bp, 15 predicted proteins | sample Popmic531T_FD_133002 | JGI IMG/M metagenome (GOLD analysis project Ga0190274, IMG submission 133002) | Populus adjacent soil microbial communities from riparian zone of Yellowstone River, Montana, USA - 531 T | ecosystem: Environmental > Terrestrial > Soil > Riparian zone | place: USA: Montana...
AGATCGTCTCAACCAAAGAGTTGCCTTCCTTTGGCGTTGACCAGTAAGGGAGCCAGAGTTGGAAACGGAGCTCACGATCACCGACCAGGCTGAACCCGGACCTGACGCCCCGACGTGTCCAACCGACTGGCGTAGTGGGTCAGTTTTTAATTTAGGACCGATCGGAAGTTATTACAGAACCGAGGCGTGAGACGAATACAGAACCGGAAGCGGTAGCGACCGGGTTCCCTTTCGGCTCCGCGGGCCTGGGGTCGCAGAACGACCCGGTCGCTACCGCTTCCGGTTCTGTATTCTTCGACCCACTCTGGCGCCTTATCCTGGGTAGCTTTGCTCGACTCGACGCGCAGATAGCGAAATGAAACTTTTGCCTGTAATAGGTAGCGACTTACCGACAGTTTCTAAGAAGGATCGTTTATGAAGCTTTGCAGTCTAGCCCTCTTCACAATCCTGATTTCCCTTGCACCATCCTCAGGTTCGGCGCAACAAATCACCAAGGAAATAATCCGCGCAAAAGGGAAAGATCGGGTCTACTATCTTTTTGTCCCTGACAAGATCAGCCCGGCAGCGCCGGTTCCAATGATCGTCTTATTGCACGGATCATCGCGCAATGGGATCTCGCTAGTTGAGAAATGGAAAGACCTGGCGAAGAAAGAGGGAATCATCCTGGCGGGGCCAGATTCTCAGGACTCCAGGTCATGGAGCATGGCGGCGGAAGGGCCGGACTTTATTTATCAATTCGTCGAGATGCTTAAAGCTAAGTATCCAATAAACCCGCGGCGTGTTTATCTTTTCGGACACTCGGCCGGAGCAGAACACGGGTTGTACTTATCGCTGCTCGAGTCAGAGTATTTCGCCGCCACTGCTGTTCATGCCGGAGCCCTGGGCGCTGATGCTGATCCATTCATCGACCGCGCGCGGCGCAAAATCCCGATGGCTATTTTTGTCGGCACCAACGATGAATACTTCCCACTGTCCGTTGTCCGAGCTACTCGTGATGCGTTGAACGATCAGGGCTTTAAATGTGAGTTGACTGAGATCAAGGACCACACCCATTGGTATTATGACCGTGCCGTAGAGATCAATCGGAGCGCCTGGCAGTTCTTAAAAGAGAAGCTGCTTGATCGAGAGCCAAAGTATCAACCGCACGAATTCAGATGATTAGTTATTTGCTTTGAGCAAATCCGAGGGTCTTAGCTAATCGAACATACGATCCACGCGCATTACACGAAATGTCACGAAGGGATACGAAAAGCGACTACGCGACGATAAGAATGGAAGTCGCGCCAGTTATTCTTGAAGGTCAACACGTACGGCTGGAGCCCCTATCTCCGGCGCACGAAGACTCGCTTATTGCCGCTGCTGCGGATGGCGAGATTTGGAATTCCAAGGTCACGATTGTGGCTTCACCTACGGAAATGAAGAGCTACGTTGCGTCAGCGCTAAAAGCGCAGGCCCTGGGACGCGAGCTTCCGTTCGTCATCATCCATAAGGCATCCGAACGCGTGGTTGGTCACACCAGGTTTTACGACATCGAACCTGTGGACCGCCGAGTGGAAATCGGATACACGTGGTTGGCGGCGAGTGTCCAACGCACTGCGGTCAACACCGAATCAAAACTCTTGCTTCTTACCCATGCCTTCGAGACCTGGCAATGCATTCGCGTCGCGTTGCTCACGGATGTTCTCAATCAGCAGTCGCAGGCGGCGATCCGGCGGCTGGGAGCAAAACAGGAAGGCATACTGCGCAACCACATGGTGATGCCGGGAGGCCGTTATCGTGATTCAATTTATTTCAGCATCATTGAAGCGGAGTGGCCGGAGGTGAAGGCACGGCTGGAAGCGAAGCTTGGGGGCAAAACCGCTCTTCGATAGCCTTTCTCATAAAGCTGAAAACTAATTACGATCCACGAAACCACACGAAAGCTGCACGAACAGGCGCGCCCAGCCCATTTTTCGTGACTTCTTCGTGTGGCTTCGTGGATCGTCTTACTCTTCGCTTTGGTCTGCATAAACTCGTCCGCCTCCCTACCTGAGAGGTTCGCCGCTGAACTATTGCCTGCTGAGCGGTCCTTATGTTTGTATTTGCACTTGCTCTGCGCAGATGTTCATGAGGACCTTGAGGAGGAGGGGCTATGACATCGAGGCAAGGTTTGCTGACGTCAATGAGCCTGGTCTTGTTGCTTGCGATTACAAGTCTCCCGGCCTCCGGGCAGAAACGCCACAGTGGCAACGCTCAGCAAAGCGTCTCAGCAAGTATTGACAGATATATTCGAGACCAGATGCGGCGGCAGCGAATTCCCGGAGTCGCCTTCGCGGCTCTGCGTAAAGGCAAGATTGTTCTCCTCAAAAGCTACGGCTTCAGTAATCTCGAGCATCGCGTCCCGGTTAAACCTCAAACGATTTTTCAATCCGGCTCAATCGGCAAACAATTCACTGCGACGGCGGTAATGATGTTAGTTGAAGAGGGCAAGCTCTCCCTCGACGACAAGATCGGCAAGTATCTCCAGGATCTTCCGGATAGTTGGAACGATATTACTGTGAGAGATTTGCTCTCACACACTTCGGGGCTGGGAGAGTATCCACCTGACCTTGATCTGCGGCGCGATCTTACCGAAGACGAATATCTTGCCCTTATCAAATCAGTGCCACTCACTTTTGCAACCAGGACAAAATGGGACTACAGCAACATCGGCTACGTGACCCTGGGCATCCTGATCCGCAAACTGACTGGAAAGTTTTATGGCGAGTTTTTGGCGGAGCGGATCTTTAAGCCAATTGGCATGACGACGGCCCGGGTTATCTCCGAAGCAGACATCGTGGCGAACCGCGCGGCTGGATACCGTCTGGTAAAAGGCGAACTGAAAAACCAGGAATGGGTTTCGCCCTCAACTAACTCGACGGCGGATGGCTCGCTTTATTTCACTATTCTGGACCTGGCAAAGTGGGATGCTGCACTCTACACCGACAAACCGCTCAAACAATCCAGCCTCGCTCAAATGTGGACGCCGGTAAAGCTGAGCGATGGTCGGACGAAGGGCTACGGATTCGCCTGGCATACCGAGGTTATGCATGGGCATCGCATCATCTTTCACGGAGGCGCGTGGCAGGGTTTCAAGTCGTTCATAGTTCGCTTCCCGGACGACAAGTTAACGATCATCTTCTTTGCCAACTCATGGGAAACCAGAGACTTTGAATTCGCGCGCGGGCTGGTCTCGGTTTTCTATCCGGAATTTGCGCTTCCCGCTGTCGAAGCGATTGAAGATAAGGAACCGCAAGTAACCGCCGTGGTCCGGCGTGTCTTATTGCAATTCGCTCGAAACGCAGTGGACTCCAAACTGTTTACGACTGAAGCTCAGGCGAAAATCTTTCCGGATCAGGCCAGGCAGATCGGCGAACGTCTAAACGCACTGAGTCTGCCGATAGCGATCATCCATACGAACGCATTAATTGAACGCCGCGAGGAAAACGGTCTACGCGTCTATCGTTATGTGCTAAACGATCTGGGAACAACTCTATTCTTTACGATCAAGTTGACCAAAGAAGACAAGGTCGCAGGTCTCGAAGTCTCGGTGCAGTGAAGGCAGTACCACCTCGCGCTGGAAGCTGTGTGAAAACTCCTGGGCCGTAACGCTGAAAGCGTTGGCTAGTTTCAGCCCAGGGTTGCGCTTTGGCTACCCTGGGAAGGCGTCGATAGTTTTTTGACGAGGCAACTCTGAAGGAGTTGCGTCGTCGTTCGCTATCGCAATCCGTCGCAACTCCTTCAGAGTTGCGAAGAGTTTCAATGGGCATTCGTGAACCCAGGGTAGCCAAAGCGCAACCCTGGGCTGAAACTAGCCAACGCTTTCAGCGTTACGGCCCAGAAGTTCCACACTGTTTCTACTGCGAGGTGGTACCGAACTCATTCCGCTGAAAACCAGGAACCTATGAAGAAATCATTCATTAACCTTTTGCCGTTGTTGATCGCTTCGTGTTTGGCTTGTGAACCGAAGAGCCAAATAAGAGCACCCGACAGAACGACAACGTCGACGCAAAGATCTTCCTCGCCGAAGCTGGATCTCTCGAATTGGCAAACTGTGCGTTTAGAGGAAAAGGGAATTAATTTCAAACTGCCTCCTGAATGGCATCACGATGATTCAGATCTAAAAAGCGAGAAAGAGAATTTCACTGTTGAAGCGTGGGAATGGAACACGCCTACACAGGAAATGATAAGACTCTTCATTACCACCCATCACAAAGGATTTGTTTCTCTAATCGGCAAAGCAGCCTCAAGTGAGGAACGAGTGGAAGAGAAATTTCAGAGCGTTAAAAAAAGCACGAAAGATGATTCGTTAATCGGCGAGGTTAAGAAGCTCAAAGTAAGCGGAGTCGAAGGTGTGTATAGAGTAATGAGCCCTGATTTTAAGCAAGAAAACGGAGATACGCGCTGCGGGATTCTCTGGACCGGCTATCGAGTCCATCCAGGCGAAGGCCAGGAGATAGACATTAGTCTTAGCGCCTACTGTAAGAGCGAGGAGATTCTGCGAGCCATCTTTGGCACAATTGAATTTGAATAGGCAAATAAGGTCGTGTACAGAAGCCCTCGTTGTTAGTCTCAGTGGCCGGTAGTTGGTGAAGTTTTGAGTATGACACACATGGGAACTGGACAAAGAAGACTCGCTTCATCCAAACGGACAAAGGTGGACCACCCCAGGCTTATAGTGCGGAGCTGCGGGGTCATCACCTATTACTAAGCGTTGGAAACGGAAGGACCGCTGAAAGCGGTTCACAAACGATTTCCTAATCAGGACGAACAGTACGATCCACGTGCGTCACACGAAACTGCACGAATAGCACTTTCTTTCGTGACCGTTCGTGTGATTTCGTGGATCGTTTGCTGACCATCGATTTGAGGAACCAAGATGCACGAATATGGAACCAGCAAGTTTCAGTTCACGGATTCAGCAGCGCGGCATATCAAGGAATCAGACATACCCACCGTCATCAACCTCTTCAAACGTAATTATGGTGACGACTACGCTATCCCTGAGTTTTACGACGATCAGTGGGTCAAACGCGGAATCTACAGCGATCACATCATCTGGCTGGTGCTGGAAGAAGAGGGCGAGGTCGTTGCTTCCGGTGCGTGCGTGCTGGACTATGGCGATCCCAATGATCAAATTGGCGAGATCGGCCGGGTGGTGGTCCATCCTGATCGTAAAGGGCGCGGCCTGGGAAGGCGACTCGTTAACGCCTTGCTGGATGCCACGGACGATACGGTTGAATTCGCTTTCGGCGAAGCGCGCACGGTTCATCCGCTCAGCCAAATGCTATTTGAGAGATCAGGCTTCGCCACTCTGGGCTTCCAGCCGCAAGCCTATACCTTCGGTGAAGCGCGCGAGAGCTTTGTGCTTTACGGGCAGTTGTATGGCAGTGGCAAGATGCTGCGTTCCCAGAGGCCGCCTGAGGTTATCGCGGAGGTCGCGCCTCTGGCCCGGCATGCGTTGTCTGCCCTGGGCCTGCCAACCGAACTGAACATCGTAGATTGCGATCCGTACCCGGACGAATCTTCCTGCACAGTTCAACCTATGAATCGCTGCTCGCTGGCGCGTCTCCTGCGAATCGAGCATGGACGCATTCTCGATCCACTGCTTTTTGGCGGCCTGTCGTTGGATCAAGGCATTTCACATATACGCCGCCGCAACGCTGTTTACCTGGTGGCGATGGACGAAGATCAGCGTCCGATGGGCGCCGTTGGTTTCCAGATAGATGGGCCCAGTCAACTGGTGAGGGGCATCGAACTGATAGCCACGGACGAACAGCTGCGCGGACATCTTTGTGGCTCTCTGCTTCGTAAAGCGGAGGACGAATTAGGTGCCCTGGTCGTAGAGGTCAACGTTTCAGCCTATGACGCCCGTCTGCAAAGAAGTTTTGCGAACCATGGCTTCTTCCCAGCGGCCTATGCGCCGGCCATGGTTTTTCACGGCACGCACCGGTTAGACGTTATCAAGATGCTCAAGCTAAACGTTCCCTACGATCCCGCTTCGATGACGCTGACGGATGCGGGCCAGGCCGTAGTCTCAATAGTTGAAAACGGACTCAAGTAAGCGGTTGGAGAGAAGACACCTCAATTGGTAGAAGCTCGGCGAGCTTGTATGGGCGGCACTCCGTGGCCGCCCCTCGGCGCGGTTCCTCAATGCACCGAGACACGCGAATGCAACGAAGGGGGTGGCCACGGAGTGCCACCCCTACAATATGCACGTAAGAAATCGAACCGGCTGTCTTCGCGAACGTGTTAACCGTATGCCTATATCTATTCCGTTTGAAGTAGGAGAACCGCGATGAATCATCGGACCGGAAGATCAGCGTTTACTCTGATGATGCTGTTGTTGCTAACCATGCAGTTGAACCAGGCCCAGGTTGGAGTGCAGGAGTCCCAGCCGGCCAGGAAGAGATTTAGCGTTGTCGGCTATAGTCCCCATCCCGTCCCCTGCCATCCGGTCCAGGTCATAGCGAGCACAATTGGCGCAAACCCACCCGAAGTCTTAACGGCTCAGGTTACCGTTCAGAGTTATTCCGAGAAGCCGATCATTGCGTTGAAATTGAGCTGGAACGTATATAAATTTAATGTAGCTGTGAAGAAGCGGTTTAATGTTAATTGCGACGGCAGCACACCAGCAGTCGAGATTTTTCTTTCCGGAACAACGCCTCTTATTAATCTGGGACAGTTAGCTCAAAACGAAACGTGTCACATAAGCACCAACCCGCTGGTTATTAGATCACCTGCCACCAAAACGGCCTTTGTTGCGGAGCCGATTATCAAGTGGGACGAGGTCAAATCTCTGACTTCGGACGGTACTCGCAGTTCTTTCAAGGACGACTACGGTACGCTCATCTACGTCTCTGAAATACACTACGCTGACGGAAGCCAGTGGACAGGAACGATAAAGTAGGATGAGATCGAATCAGTTGCTTCAGTTGCCGCACAGCCCGCGGAAGGGTTCTTATGTCCGACACACTTTTTAGTTTGTCGACCGGCAGGCAAAAAGGATCATGGTGATTTCATGCGCTGTGGAGGCGTGGCCACGACAAACTAAAGTGTGTCGGACATTCGTTCGACTAAGTTAATGAACAAAGCGCCTGCAACCATCTTGCTGATTCTCCTGATATGGACCAACCCGGCCAGCCAGACGCGTAAACATACCAGGGCCGTCAAGGCTGAGCAGCAAGTAGCCCAGTTGGAAAGGGATTGGTCGGCGGCATTCCTGAGGCATGACATTGCAACCATCGACCGGATCCTGGCGGACGATTACGTGGGAACCGACGGTCGTGGAATTGTTACCAACAAAGCTCAGGAGTTGGAAGAAGCCAGAGCACCGAGGCCGGGAGAACCTTCACCACCTTTTGTGATCCTGGAGGAGACGGTAACTGACTTGAAGGTCCGAATATACGGTGATACAGCAGTAGCCAACGGACGCGTCATCGAGAAGATCAGGACGAAAGAAGGAGAAGCAGAGATTCAGTATCGTCGCACTACAGTTTGGGTAAATCTTCGCGGGCGATGGCAGTGTGTTTCCTTTCATGGTAGTCGTATCCTCTCGCTTCCGGCAGCCCCCTAAGAACCAATGCAAACGAACATCCTGGCTTTTATCATTGTTACCCTGATTGCCCTGGGTCATTGCCAGATGGTTGGGTTTGCACGGCAGTCGCAAAGTAAATGCGCTCAAATCAAAGACAAAGCTCCTCCGCTTCGCTCAAAAAGCTATCGACTCAGCCGGATTGAAGGTCAGGTCGTGTATGCATCGCCCTCTCAGAAGTGGGATTCAGGATCAGTGAATGGTCTGTGTGTAGCTCTTTTCAACCGGGTGAGTGGCGAGCTTGTGACCGAGGGTACGACCGATGACACGGGGCAATTTGTGTTAGCAAACGTCACCCCGGGAGAATATGTGCTGATTGTGTTTGCCGGCGAGGCACTGCAAATTAACGTCCCTCTTCAACTCGTACCAGCTGGAAAAGCCGGTCCGCCACGGCGGCTCCTATTGCACATGCGAGAAAAAGAGGACCAGCGAAAAAGCTATGTGACGTTAGTTACTAACCTGGCACTGCGAAAAGAGCTCCTGACTTTAGTTGAACAGGATCAGAACCTTAGAAACGAAATGATCAAGAGCGGAGTGGATCATCCCGACAAAGCGATCGTGGCGCGTTTGGATGCGCTTGATTCGCAAAACACCGTCCGGATGAGGAGTATTATCAAAAAATTCGGCTGGCCTGGAGCAGATCTGGTGGGATGGGACGGGACGGAAGCAGCCTTCACCCTGGTTCAGCACGCTGCCCATTCGCTTCAAAAAGAATTGTTTTCGCTACTGACAACAAAGTTCAAGGCAGGCATCATTCGGGGACCAAACTATGCGCTGTTCCTGGACCGCGTGCTGGTAGACGATGGAAAGCCACAGGTGTATGGGTCGAAGGCAAAACCCTTCACTCAATGGGAGAACGGAGAACCAGTGTTTTATCCAATTGCAGATGAAGCCAACGTAGATAAGCGCCGAGCAGAAGTTGATCTGTCATCGCTGGCAGAATATCGACTGTTCCTGAAGCGGATGTACTATCCGCAGGGAAAGTAATCAGGCCGACCACGATCGATTTCGTGAGTTTCGTGTGCTTTCGTGGATCGTATTACCCCGATACCAAAGAGGACGATCCACGCGCATCACACGAAATCTCACCAAAAATACGAACCAATTACCCAATCCGAGGAGCAGCAGCAGAGTGGCGGAAGCCATTAAAGAAATTATCAAAGCAGCGAAGAAAGGCGATCTTGCAACGGTCAAAGCTCTGGTTGCTATGGAAGGTTCGCTGGTCGATGCAAAAGACACCGATGGTTCGACGCCCTTGCACTGTGCCACCTGGAAAGGACATGTTGAAACTGTTGCCTTCCTCTTAACTGTCGGAGCAAACGTGAATGCTCGGAACCACAACGAACACTGGGGAACCACGCCGCTGCATGCGGCAGCCCACGCGAACCAGGTCGCGATTGCGAAACTGTTGCTCGAACATGGCGCCGACGTTAATGCGAAAGATATGAACGGCAAGACGCCGATGCATCACACGACCTTTCATAAGGCCAGGGCCGTGGCTAAACTGCTGGAAAGTCACAATGCGAATTGAAAGTGTTGTTTCGCGTACCAGCTAGCCTGAGGTAACGCGGAGCGCTCTCATTAGCACCGTGGCTTTAGCCCGGTGAGGGTAAGCTTGCAAGACTCAGGAACCGTTTTAACGGTTTTGTTGGGCGTGGATGGCGAGAAACCGTTAAAACGGTTCAGAGGGTGATTGAACGAATGATGATCACCGGGCTGAAGCCACGGTGCTAATGAGATCGCTCCGCGTGACGAGTAATGTTTTTTGACCTACCCGAAGCGCAGTTTGGTTTCAGTCGGCCGCGCGTCCAGCCTTGATGTCCTCTGTCCTGGGGTGAGATTTTCTAGAGAGAAGTTAACCGATGAAAAGATTGTTTACCGCAACTACCTCCATCGATGCCGCCAATATTGAGATGCTCAAAGGTCTGCTTGAGGAGGCCGAAATCCGCTGTATGATCCGCAACGACTATCTCTCGAGCGCCATGGGAGAGATTCCATTTGCGGAAGCCTCACCGGAACTCTGGATCCTAAAGGATGAGGATTATCTCAGGGCCAGCGCAACGTTGGAGACCTGGCGAAATACCAGGATTGAAGCCGGTGAACCGTGGGCCTGCGCGGAATGCGGCGAAAGTATCGAGGGCCAGTTCACCTCATGTTGGCAATGTGGAAACGAACGATAATGTGAAGCCACCGTGGGACGAGACCACCTTCCCCAGACCGCCCTCCATACACGCCTGCCCTAAAGCGTGGCGCCGCTCGATCAAGTAGAAGCTGAAGTAATGGATGTTCGGGGGGAGGAATGCCCGAGGAGAAGTTTTGCCATGGCTTGGGATATGGGGAGGCCGGGAGTTTGTTCGAGCCAGAAGAATTCGCCTGAGGGGTTTAGTTCGAGAAAGACGTGTCGCCCGTCGGGTGTGAGAATGATGTCGATGGCGCCATAGTTCAATAAGAAATAGTCCATCAGGCGCAGGATTTTTTCTTCGACCTCCAGGGGGAGTTGGTAGGGCCGCCAGTCTTCAACCATGCTGAGACCATCGCGGCGCCAGTCGTGAGCGGCTCGCGCGGAGACTTTTGAATCGAGCGCGGCGGACATCACCTCATTACCTACCACCGTGACGCGCAACTCGAGCGACTTGGTAAGCAGTTCCTGAAAAGTCACGGGACAGAGGCTCATACCGGCGAGGTCGGCGAGGTCTGCGGGCCTCACCGGGTTGGTGAAGACGACGAGTTCTTTCCCCTCGTCGTAGACCGCGAACGAAGAGAGCATCTTCGTCACCATCCCGTCCGGGCAGCTCTTTGCGAAGTCGGCGACGATGTTGGGGTCGTTGGTTGTCAGTGTGCGCGGTGTGTCCAGTCCGACTGCGCGCGCCACCTGTAGCTGAAGTTGCTTGTGCTCCGCGTGACGGATGTGGCGCACGTGATCTACGCGGAAGGCCTTGAGACTTGAGAGCATGCCGTGAGCGGCGGCCCTGGCCTCGCCGATCGACGCCTGGCGCAGTTGGCCGTCGAGCGTGACCGGAATACGCGCGCCGAGGTTGAGACGGCGGTGCCAAACGGCTGTCACCTCGCGCAGGTCAAACTCGCCCTCTTCGTTCGTAAGCGTCAAACGCTCGTCGCCTGCGGCGCCGTAATGGGCTGAAAGGCGCACCTCGCTCGGGTAGCGGTCGGTGTCGAAGCGGATCGTGTGGCCGCCCCTGCGCGCGATGGCCTCAGCCACCAAATTGACGCTCTCGTTGTCGTCGCTGCGTGTGATGATGAGAATAGACATGGGAATAGTTGTTAGGAACGGAATACAGAAGCCGGAATTCAGAAGTCAGGAGAAGGACGGCTTTGCACAAGAAGTGCCTGCACCCAGTCCGCGTTAGCGGAAAATAGCCCAGCGACTGCCACCCCACGCGGGCTGCCCGCGCGGGGACCCCGGTTCATCGCTGGGATTGGGAATCCCTGGAAGCGGAGTCTGTGAAGCGGACGGCTGAAAAAGGCGTGATCTAGCTTTTATGCTCAGCCGTCCGCTTCACGGACTTCGATCTTAGTTGCTCCGATCCCAGCAGTGAACTGCTGGGCTACTATCAGTCGTCCGCTAATGCGGACTGATAGAACCACTTTTGGTGCAAAGCCGAGAAAGACCATCTTTAGCTTACGCGTGGATGGTGTTGTCAATGCCATCGACGCGGAGCGTTTCTGGCTCCTGAATTCTGACTCCTGAATTCTGACTTCTGTCTCCTCCTGCCTCCTGCTTTTCAAGTAACGCTGCGGCGATGGCCTCCGAGATGGGGAGCCCGAGGTCGCGTTCGAGCATACCCCATTCGCCGGATGGGTTGACTTCGAGGAAGACGTGTTCTCCTGAAGGGGTAACGATCAAATCGATGGCCCCGAAGACAAGGCCGAGTTCCGACATTAACGCCTCCAGGCCGTTCAAGACTTCGGTAGGGAGCTGGGCTTCCTGCCATCGACATTCGCCGGGCGCTGCGAGCCGCCAGTCAATTTGCCCGCGCGACGTGCCGCTCGCGTTGAGCGCGCCGACAAAGGCTTCGCCCGCCACCCAGGCGACGCGCAGTTCGCAGGCTTTCGGAACCAGCTCTTGAAAGACCATCGGGCTATGACGAAGTGACTCTGCGCCCGCCAGGTCTTCTTCGAAGAGGCGGTTCGTGTAGACGAAGGGTTGACCGGTGGCGTCCATACTGGTGGTAAGCGGCCGGAGAAGTTTGGTCACGGTCTGGCCTTCAGTCTCCGAGAAAAACCGTCGAGCCTCCGCCGCGTCGTTGGTGACGAGGGTGCGCGGGACGCGGAGGCCGGCGCAAGCGGCCAACCGCAGTTGTCGCTGCTTGTTCTCGGCTGAGCTTTGGCGCTGAAGGTCGTTGACCCAGCGGGCGTCGTGGACCGCGTCTAAAAAGCCTTCAAGCGCGGCGGCAGACTCACGAACGCACATTGATCGATACCGTTCGTCAAGGTCGTCAGCCATGCGTGGCGACCAGAGCTTGCGAGCCCAAACAGCGTGCACCTCCGCGGCGGAAATCTGTTCGCTCTCGTCCGTGTAGATGTGGGAGGCACGTTCATCGCCCGCTTGGGCAGAGAGCTTGATGGACGACGGGAAGAGGTCTGTGTTGAAGCGAATGGCGCGGGCGCCCCTGCGCTCAAGAGCCTGCGAGACGAGGTCGACAGTGTAGAAATCTCCACTGTGTGTCAGCAGTAGAACTGCATCGCGAGATATTATCGGAGCCATGGGATGGAGGACGAGTAGTTCAAGAGATGCGGCCCGCGTCTAACGAGCACCGCGACCGAGCCGCGAAACCTGAAACGAGGGCCGTTCAGCTCATCGTTTATGAAACCGGACGTGCGCGAGTCGAAAGCGCTCGACGCACGACCGGCTTTTGTCGACCCGTCAGTGACGGTCTTCTTGTTTATGTTTCGATGCTGCTCGATGTGTACTCGAGTCGATAGTCGTCCTCATCCCTGTCAGATGGGTACTTGAGCGTCATGCGGGAAACCTCAGTGGTCTCCTGGCCTTCGAGGAAACGCGCGAAGAACGGGAGGCTCCGGTCTGAATTTTCGGGGATGTGTGCTTCTGTCTTGTCTCGCATAGAGTGATCTCCTTAAGGGGTTGAAGTGTGTATTGCGAGGTGCGAAAATCTTAGGACCAACCTGTGATGCATCAAGAGGTCTTTGGGTTACTCAGCTTCTCATTAATTTTTGAAGACCTAAGCGACGTACATAATTTCGGACTTTCGCGTGATTTTATGGATCGTTTCCTAACTCCTAAACAGTCTGCTTGGTTGCGATAATAGGCCAGGCGGGAGGTTCTCATGGACGCAAAATTTTATCCGGCCAGAGCTGCTATCAAAGCTGGTGACATTGATAAGCTCAGGGAGTTGATTGCGCAGGATCCCTCTCTGCCGACTGCCCGGTCATCAAGGAGTCATCCGACGCTGCTCCAGTGTTTGGCGCTAGACGCTGTCGATGTGTCAAACAAGGTCGAGATGGCAAAGGTCCTGGTTGATGCCGGCGCCGACATCGATGGCGCGCTTGGCGCGGCGGCCAGCATGGACAATGTCGAAGTTGCCGAACTCTTGCTTGACCGCGGTGCCGCCATCAACGGCGTTGGGAGCTGGTCGCCATTGGAGGAGACATTGTATTGGCGCAACTATAAAGTGCGCGATCTACTGTTGGTGCGAGGTGCATCCACGCATAACCTGCGCATTGCGTCCGGCCTTGGTCGACTGGATTTGATTGAAAGCTTCTTCAGTAACGACGGCAGTTTGAAGCCTGCAGCTGGGAAGATCGACTGGCCGTTTGGCGAACTGGAAAAATCGAATTTGAACTGTGGGATCAAAACTGAACTACAGGCAGAAATTGGCGCATGGTCTGATGATCCTCAGGACATAATCAACAACGCTTTTCTCTATGCTTGTAACAACAATCAGATCGATGCCGCGCGAGTGTTACTAGAAAAAGGCGCGCAGGTAAACACTATTCCCCCAGGTTTTGATTTTGCCGGTACTGGTTTGCACTATGCCGCCCACAACGGAGACCGAGCGCTGCTTGAGTTTCTTCTCGAGCGAGGCGCCGACGTGAACATTAAGGACGCCAAGGTTGGGTCCACAGCCGCAGGCTGGGCCGACCACGGTGGTCATCCGGAACTCAAGGACTACCTGGAACAGTTAGCCTCAAATACCGCAGGGAACAGTTAACCGACCAGACGCCAAGAATAGCCGAAACATCAAACAGCAAGATTTTCCATATATCATTTTCCATTTCTCATTTCTCATTGCCGGAATCCATCGTCGCGACTGATCCACCTCGACCACAAGTGTTTGTCTGGCGATGACAAATGAGAAATGGAAAATGACATATGGAAA
>Ga0190274_10001443_pt1 | contig 13962 bp, 14 predicted proteins | sample Popmic531T_FD_133002 | JGI IMG/M metagenome (GOLD analysis project Ga0190274, IMG submission 133002) | Populus adjacent soil microbial communities from riparian zone of Yellowstone River, Montana, USA - 531 T | ecosystem: Environmental > Terrestrial > Soil > Riparian zone | place: USA: Montana...
GCCGAAATGCTCGACACCAAGCCCGCGCACGCGGTGACCATGCACCGCGCCGAGCCAGGATAGCGTCGCCGGATGCCCGTCGAGCACGGTTACGATCCCGCAGTGCGTGGGTACCTCGTCGAGCAGCCGCTCGATCGGCGAGCGCGCATGGATGAGCCCGCGTTCACGCGCTCTCTGCGCCGCGGTCCAGCCGGCATTGAGCCGGTCCGCGGAAGTGACGGCAAGCAGCCCGATATCGCGGCGATCCTCCGCCATCAGGCCTGTCGCCTGAATCGCTTCCGGCGCGATCGCTCCCGTATAGGCAACGACCACTTGCGCATTGGGTCCGGGCTTGCGCAGCCAATAGGCGCCGTCAACGATGCCCTGCTTGAGTTCGTCGGTCATCGTGCGCTGGGGCTGTTCGATCGTCCGGGTCGAGAGCCGGAGATAAACGGAACCGCCGGTTTCGTCGCGCAGCCAGTTGCGTTCCGACGCTACGGAGTCGCTGTCCTTCTGGATATAGTCGAAGGCGAAACGCAGGATCACCGCGAGTTCGTCGAGGAATGCCGGCTCGAACGAGGCGAGCCCGTCCTGCGCCATGCCGATCAGCGGCTGCGCGATCGACTGATGCGCGCCGCCTTCCGGTGACAGGGTAATCCCGGAAGGTGTGGCCACCACGATGAAGCGGGCGTCCTGATAGCAGGCATAATTCAGCGCATCGAGCCCGCGCGCGATGAAAGGGTCGTAAAGCGTTCCGATCGGCAGTAGCCGCTCGCCCTCGATCGCGTGCGACAGCCCGAGCGCGGACAGCAGAATGAACAGATTCATCTCTGCGATGCCGAGTTCGATATGCTGGCCCTTCGGCGAAAATTCCCAGGCGAAGGTGGAAGCGATTCGCTCGTTCTTGAAGGTGTCGGCAGTGGTCTCACGCGCGAACAATCCGCGCCGGTTCACCCAGGCACCTAGGTTGGTCGAGACCGTGACATCCGGCGAGGTGGTGACGATGCGGGACGCGAAATCGGTCTTGGCCTTGCCGATTTCGTTCAGGAGATTGCCGAAGCCGGCCTGTGTCGACATCACCGCCTGAATCGGGACAGTGAGTTCCGCCGGCACCTCGATCTGCGGTGAAGGTTTTTGCGGCTTTCGTTGCGCGAACGGCACCGTGTCGAGGAAGCCCTGCAGGACGTCGGGCTTCAATGTCAGACCTTCGAACTTGTCCCATTCATAGCCGGGGCGCACGTGATTCTGCGCGCGGAACGCGTCCATTTGCGATGGCGTCATTAACCCCGCATGGTTGTCCTTGTGGCCGGCCATCGGCAGGCCGAAGCCCTTCACCGTGTAGCAGATGAAGCAGACCGGCCGGTCATGCTTGATGGTGCCGAAGGCTTGCGTCAACGCCGGCAGATCGTGGCCGCCGAGATTGTTCATCAGCCGCGCCAATTCGTCGTCGGTGCGCTTCTCGATCAGGGCTGTGACCGGTCCCTGATCGCCGATCTCGTCATTCAGGCGCTTGCGCCAGGCCGCGCCGCCCTGGAACACCAGCGCGGAATAGAGCGGGTTTGGACAGGCATCGATCCATGCCTTGAGCTTGTCGCCGCCCGGCTCGCGGAATGCCGCCTGCTGCAGCGAGCCGTATTTCACGATCACCACATCCCAGCCAAAGTTGCGGAACAGTTGCTCATAGCGTTCCCACAACCCTTCGCGCACCACGGCGTCGAGGCTCTGCCGGTTGTAATCGACGATCCACCAGCAATTACGGACGCCCTGCTTCCAGCCATCGAGGATCGCCTCGAAGATATTGCCTTCGTCGAGCTCGGCGTCACCGACGAGTGCGATCATGCGGCCCTCCGGCTTGTCCTTCGCCCAGTCATGCGCGCGCACGTAATCCTGCACCAGCGACGAGAACAACGTCTGCGCGACGCCCAGGCCGACCGAGCCGGTGGAGAAATCGACATCGTCCACGTCCTTGGTGCGCGAAGGATAACTCTGCGCGCCTTTGTAGCCGCGAAAATTCTCCAGCTTCTCGCGCGTCTGCTTGCCGAGCAGGTATTGAATGGCGTGGAAGATCGGCGAGGCATGCGGCTTGACCGCGACGCGATCCTGCGGGCGCAGCGTGTCGAAATAGAGCGCGGTCATGATGGTGGCGAGCGAGGCGGACGAGGCCTGATGGCCGCCGACCTTCAGCCCGTCGACATTCTCACGAACATGATTGGCATTGTGGATCGTCCAGCTCGCGAGCCAGAGCACCTTCTTTTCCAGCTCGGACAGGATATCGATATGGGCCATGCGCGGACCTTCGGGACGCTGGGCGGGACAGCGTCAGTTTCTCACGCTCGCGATGGCAAGGGCTTTCAATTTACCCCAAGAAATTGACGAAGATTGGCAATATCCACTAATATCGGGACAGCAATTGGCCGGATCCTCCAAAATGCCACTCGACGCCATCGACCGCAGAATTCTGGGTTTGCTGCAGGAGGACGGCCGCATCAGCCTCGCGACGCTTGCCGAGAAGGTCGGTCTTTCGGCTTCGCCATGTCTGCGTCGCATGCGACTTCTGGAGAAGGCGGGCATCATTTCACGCTACGTCGCGGTCTTGAATCAGCAGAATGTCGGGCTGCCGGTTTCGGTGTTCGTGTCGATCAAGCTCGAGAGCCAGCGCGAGGAGGCGCTGGCGAAATTCGGCAAGGCGATCGCGCGCTGGCCCGAAGTGCTGGAATGCTATCTGATGACGGGGCCGCGCGACTATCTGCTGCGTGTCGTGGTCGCCGATCTTTCGGCCTACGAGCAATTCCTTAAAGCAAAGCTGACGCGTCTCGACGGCATCGCCTCGATCGAATCGAGCTTCGCGCTCGAGCAGGTAAAATACACCAACGTGCTGCCGATTTGATTTCGCTTGCGCGTCATTGCGCCTGCAGCACGCCCCGGCATTCCGCCGGCAGGTCGGACAGCTTGATGAAATTGCGCGGCGCTTTCGAAGGCTCCCCCGGGGGAGGCTCGGGCCGCAGGATTTTCGGCTGGAACCAATAGGCGAGATCCTTGCCGCAGCCATCATCCTCGGGAGTGGCGGGCTGGCCCTTGCAAGTCGGGCTGTCGGCGGGACAGCCGATGCGCACGTGGAAATGATAGTTGTGGTAGTACCAGGGCCGCACCTTGTGCAGCCAACCTCGATCGCTGCCGGCCTCGCGGCATAGTGCCTTCTTGATCGCGGCATTGACCAGGATGCGTTCGGCCTTCGGGTCCTGCGCCGCGGCGCGGATAATCGCGAGATGTCCCGGCGTCCACACTTTCATATCGACGTCCAGCATGTCCGGACGCACGACATTGGTGGCTGACATTTCCTCACGCTCGAGCCGCGTCAATTCGCGGTCCGGCATCGGGGTCAGCCAGATATCGGCATCGAGCCCGACCTGATGGCTGGCGTGTCCAGTCATCATCGGTCCGCCGCGCGCCTGCGCCATGTCGCCGACCAGTAATCCGCCCCAGCCGACCTGGGGGGCCTTCTCCGCCAGCCGCTCCAGGAACTTGACCAGATCCGGGTGCCCCCAATTGCGGTTGCGTGACAGCCGCATGACCTGCCAGGTCGGCCCGTTGACCGGCAATGCAATGCCACCGGCCAGGCAGCCTTTTGTGTAGAAGCCGATGGCGCGCGACTGCAGGTTGGCCGGCGTCGGCTTGCGGCCGAACAATTCCTTGGCCGGCATTTTGGGATCGTCCGGATTGGTGAGCGGCGGCAACGGTTGCGGGTTGACGCTGCCTTTGTCCTGCGCGAGCGCCAAGCCGCACCAGGCGGCGAGAAAAACAAATTGCAAGAAAACAATGCGAGGTTTCATGCTGCCTCGACTCATATCCCGAAGATGCGATTCTGTCAGCCGCCGGATCGTGACTTGCGTGCATCGGCCGCAATGCGGCGCGATTCATCAACAAGACTAACGAAAAGTGGCGATTTTTTCGCCGGCGCGGCCGAACTGGAAAGCGTTATCGTGCCGTGCAGCCATTGTGTAACATTTGGACGGCGCCGCGCACGCATTCTTTACGGCCGGTATGCTATGTCGGCGCGGCTCTGAGGTAGTTCGATTTCACGGCCAATTGCAGGCCGTCCTGGCACGAGGATTATTCCGATGTCGTTGCGTATGTTGGGAGTTCTACCGGCTTTTCTCACCGCCGTTCTTTTCGCGGGTGCGGCACAGGCCGAGATCGTGGTGCGCATCGACAAGTCCGCGCAGCGCATGTCGGTATCTGTGGATGGCGTGCCCAAATACAGCTTTGCAGTCTCTACCGGTACCGCCGGCGGACCTCCGTCCGGCACGTTCCGGCCGCAGCGGCTGGAGCGCGACTGGCGCTCGCGCACCTTCAACATGGCGCCGATGCCCTATTCGATTTTCTTCCACGGCGGCTTTGCCATTCACGGCACGCCGCATGTGAGCCGGCTCGGCCAGCGCGCCTCGCATGGCTGCGTGCGCCTGCATCCCAACAATGCGGCGACGCTGTTCAACCTCGTGAAGCAGCACGGCATGGGCTCGACACGCATTATCGTCGGGTATGGCGGCAGCCGGAATATTGCCGAGCTCGGGAACGCGCCGAAAGTCCGGTAATTTCTAGCGGCGCTTGCGCGCCGTTGCGCCTTTCTTGGATGTCTTCTTGACAGATCGCGAACGCGCAGCGGCAGGTCGTGCCGCCGATGCGCTGCCACCCAGCCGTCCGCCTTTGCGCGATGACGCGTGCGAAACGCGCTTGCCGCGTCCGGAGCCGCTCTTCTTGCCGCCGCCGGTTTCCTTGTTGACGGTCGCCCAGGCGCGTCGCTCCGCTTCCTTTTCCGACACGCCGCGATCCTCATAGCCCTCCTCGATGTGGCGGGCCTGGCGCTTCTGCTTGCTCGTGTAGCTCGATTTGTCCCCGCGCGGCATCACAAACCTCCTTCACACAAAAACCCGTAACGCCGGCCGGTTTGCAAAAGTTTCGCTTCCGGCCTGAACCTTTTGCCGGAACGGCGCGACAACGGTTCTGCGGCTGATGCTGCGATGAGCAGACCGGACCTTTTTGGCCCGGCCTTTCAACTTGCAACCCGGAATGCCGGACCTGGGCAGAGGTCGAGCGGCATAACCCACGCGTAAAATCTGGAGACTGCCATGCTGATCACGACATTTATCTCCGGTGCCCGTGCGCAACGGAGCCAGCATCTCGCGTACATTTTCCTTGTCGCCGGCAAGCGTGCCGGTCGCCGCCTGCGCCGATGGCGCGAACGGATCGCGCAGGCCAGCCGCCATCGGCATGACCTTGCGATGCTGCTGGCGGATGACCGCATGTTGAGGGACATCGGCCTCACGCGCGCCGATGTACGCTACGCGGCGTCGGGAAGACTTTGGACGGGTTCGAGCAGGGCTCTGACTCCGGCTGCGGTATGGCGGGAAGAAACCAGCGCCACCGCCGGCGAGCGGAGCCAGAAGCTGCCGCATATCGACGCGCCAAGTCTTGCGCCGACATTGTCGCAGGCAGCGATCCACGAGAACTTTCGCTGAAAGCAGGCAGAGGGATCGGAGGCGCGCTCGCGCTTTCGGTCACTCGATCACGATCTCGCCGGTCATGCCCTGTTCGGCATGGGTCTTTCCGTCGGCGCCGCGAATGTCGCATCGCAGATCGGTGACGCGCCCGGCCGCGACCGGCACGAACCACCATTCCGCGCTGTAGCCGGGATAGACCTCGATTTCGCGCATCGGGCCCTTGAACTCGGCGAGCGTCACCACCTTGTCGCCTTGCGGCAGGGTGACCTGAGCCTTGCGCGTCCACACCATCGCGGAGAAGGCGTGCGAGGTGAAATAATGCGGGGCGTCGCTCGAATTGCGCAGCACGAGTTTATAGAGCTTGCCGGTTTCGAAGCGCAGCTTGCTCGGAATGAATTCATGCTTGCCGGGCGCGCCGAGATCGACGGTGACCGTGATTGGATCCTGGCGCGAGAGATCGCCGGCGGCGTGCAGGAGCGTGACAAAGCCTGCGAGTCCGATGGCAGAGCCGAAGGCGAGCGCGGCGAGCACAGAGGTGGAATGCGGCGTTCTCAAATTCACGAATTTCATGGCGATCCTCCCTGGAAGGCTTTTGCAGAAGGTAATGCAATTGCGAATGAGTTGCAATTTAATCAGAAAAGGCTTTGTGGCAGAGGCGCGGAACGGGTCCGGTGCCGATGAAAGTCAGGGAGAGTTGCTGCGATTCAGCTTTCGAGGCGCGCACATTTGCTCCTGTTTTTGAAGGCGCGGAGTACGCCTGTCCCTTTTCTTTTCTTTGGCACGAAGAAATGGAGCGCCGGGAGGCGCCAGGGTGTTTGCGAGACACCCATAGGCAGAGCCTTGCGATCGGCTCCGCCGCGCGCCTCGCAAAAGAAAGCCGTGCACGACTTTCCTTTGGGAGGCGCGCGGGCCCAATAAGGCAGGGCCCAGCGCCTCCCGGCGCTCCATCAAGCGGGATTGGTGTTAGCAGGAAATAGGAATAAAGTCAAGATTGGCCATCGTGCCTCCGAATCAGAAAAGCTGATCCGAGGTCGCTCTCGTTCACCGTATGGACTGGCAATAGGGAGGAACGTGCGTGCTTCATCCGCGGCGCTCTGGTTCTGATTGCACCTGTCACCGTCCGACCCGCCGATTCGTGCTGGCCGGACTCGCCTGCACAGCGCTCGCGCCGCAGGCCTTCGCCACCGACAAGGCGCCGCAGTCGGCCGAGGACGAGCGTTTCATGCGCATGGCACTCGAAGAGGCGCGGCGCGCCGACTTTCCGTTCGGCTGCGTGATCACAAAAGGTGGACGCGTCATTGCGCGCGGACGCAATCTCGGACGCAGAAATCACGATCCGACGGCGCATGGCGAGATGGTGACGATCCGCCGCGCGGTGGTGTCGCCCGGCAGCGCGGCGCTTCGCGGCGCCACGCTTTACACCACGGGTGAGCCGTGTGCGATGTGCATGGGCGCGATCCTGTGGTGCCATATCGGCCGCATCGTGTTCGCCGCCTCGATCGAGCAACTCGCGACGGTGATGGATCAGATCATGATCACCGACGCCGAACTTGCCGCGCGCGCAAAGTTCGCGCCGGTCTCGATCACCGGCGGAGTACTGGCGGAAGAGGCAATGGAGTTGTTTAAAAGGTCTAGATGAGAAACGCGCTCTGGCCTGCCCCTTTCTCCTGTCTTTGGCCACGGATGGCGCCTTTTTCTTTTTCAAATCGCTGCCGTACATCGATGCCTCTATCATCGCGACCGAATAAGCTTACACCACCGTCGTAGCGATGAATGCCTCACGGCAGCCTGCCTCGGCGAAGAATTGATTTGCTCTCCGAAGCAAGTCCGATGACAGGAGATGTCCATCGTTCCCGACTCCGAGGCGGATATGAACGGTATAGGGCTATTCACGCCGGACGATCTGAAGAATATCCCAACTTTCCGCGCGGCATATTCCGACCGCACTGCGTTCCTAATGGCGAAGCTTGCTTACCGCGCCTATGAATTGTTCGACAGCGATGATGCGTCGTGGGCAAAATTCAACGATGCGATTTGTGGGGACGGATTTCACGGTTGTAAGGGTCTCATCGATCGCGACGTGGGCACCGCAGGCTTCGTAGCTGAAGGGGAAGAAATACTGGTTGTCGTTTTCCGCGGCACGGAAAACAGCCTGGATTGGTGGACCAATCTCAACGCCAGCTTCGTCGCGCTGCAAGGTGGCACGCGCGTGCATACCGGCTTCTTTCAGGCCTACTGGCCGATCCGAGACACAATCTTCGATTTCGTCGTCACGGCGCTGAAGAAAAAGAAGCGGCCGGTCTACATAGCCGGGCATTCACTCGGTGGTGCGTGGCGTTGATGGCGACCGCTGAACTCGCCAATCATGAAGATCCGGATGTGCGCGACAGCATCGCCGCCTGCTACACTTTCGGATGTCCGCGCGCGGGAGACAGCTCGTTCGACCTATTCGTGAAGGCGCCGCTTTACCGCATCACGAACGGTGTCGATCTGGTGCCCGCCGTGCCGCCGGCAATTCTTGGATATCGCCATGTCGGCGATACGCGCTATTTCGGCAAGCTCGGCACTTCTCCGTCGCGCAGATCACCAAACATCTTTCAGAAGTTCTGGCGCACTATTTGCGGGCTTCGGAGCATCGTAACGTCGTTCAGGTTACGCAACATTGCGGATCACAGCATGACGATCTATCTCGCCAAGCTTTCAGCATGGGCCGAGAACAATATTCAAGAAACGGAAAAGAGACGCGCCGAGACCGCCGATCCCAAGGTCAACGCAGTACGATATTGACCGGCCTCACACATCCACCTTCAACGCGGCAATGAACGCCTCCTGCGGGATATCGACCTTCCCGTATTGGCGCATCTTCTTCTTGCCTTCCTTCTGCTTCTCCAGAAGTTTTCGTTTACGCGTGGCGTCGCCGCCGTAACACTTGGCCGTGACGTCCTTGCGCAAGGCGCGCACGGTCTCGCGCGCGATCACCTTGCCGCCGAGCGCTGCCTGGATCGGCACCTGGAACATGTGCGGCGGGATCAGCTCCTTCAGCTTCTCCACCATCGCGCGGCCGCGGCCTTCCGCGCGCGTCTTATGCACCAGCATGGCGAGCGCATCGACCGGCTCGGCATTGACAAGTATTTGCATCTTCACGAGATCGGACGGGCGATAGTCGGTCAGGTGATAATCGAACGAGGCATAGCCCTTCGACACTGACTTGAGCCGGTCGTAGAAATCGAACACCACCTCGTTGAGCGGCAGATCGTATTTCACCATCGCGCGGTTGCCGACATAGGTCAGCTCTTTCTGGTTGCCGCGCCGGTCCTGGCAGAGCTTCAGCACCGAACCGAGATATTCGTCGGGCGTGAGGATGGTCGCCTCGATCCATGGCTCCTGGATTTCCTCGATCTTCACCACGTCCGGCATGTCAACCGGATTGTGAATTTCGATATGGCTGCCGTCGGTGAGCGTCATCTTGTAGATGACCGACGGCGCGGTCGCGATCAGGTCGAGATTGAATTCGCGCTCCAGCCGCTCCTGAATGATTTCGAGATGCAGCAATCCCAAAAATCCGCAGCGGAAGCCGAAGCCGAGCGCGGCACTGGTCTCCATCTCGAACGAGAAGCTCGCGTCGTTGAGCCGCAGCTTGCCCATCGCCGCGCGCAGATCCTCGAATTGCGCAGCGTCGACGGGAAACAGTCCGCAGAACACCACCGGGATCGCAGGCTTGAAGCCCGGCAGCGGCTCCGCGGTCGGCTTCTTCGCATTGGTGACGGTGTCGCCGACGCGGGTATCGGCCACTTCCTTGATCGAGGCGGTGAGAAAGCCGATCTCGCCCGGTCCCAGCTCCTTCACTTCGGTCTTCTTCGGCGTGAACACGCCGACGCGGTCGACGTGGTATTCCGCGCCGGTCCGCATCATCTGAATGTGGTCGCCTTCCTTCATCGTGCCGTCGACGATGCGCACCAGCACGATGACGCCGAGATAGCTGTCGTACCAGCTATCGACCAGTAGCGCCTTCAGCGGCGCATTGCGGTCGCCCTTCGGCGCCGGCAGACGGTGCACGATGGCTTCCAGAACGTCGGGAATGCCGACACCGGTCTTGGCCGAAATCGGGATGGCGTCCGAGGCGTCGATGCCGATGACGTCCTCGATCTGCTGCTTGACCTTTTCCGGCTCGGCCGCCGGCAGATCGACCTTGTTCAGAACGGGCACGATTTCGTGGTTGTTCTCGATCGCCTGATAGACATTGGCGAGAGTCTGCGCCTCCACGCCCTGGCTGGCGTCGACCACGAGCAGGGAGCCCTCGCAGGCTGCGAGCGAGCGGTTCACCTCATAGGCGAAGTCGACATGGCCGGGCGTGTCGATCAGGTTGAGGATGTAGGTCTTGCCGTCCTTGGCGCGGTAATTCAGGCGCACGGTCTGCGCCTTGATGGTGATGCCGCGCTCCTTCTCGATATCCATCGAATCGAGCACCTGCTCCGTCATCTCACGCGCCTCCAGCCCCCCGGTGGTCTGGATCAGCCGGTCGGCGAGCGTGGATTTCCCGTGGTCGATATGCGCGACGATGGAGAAATTGCGGATATTGTCGATGGTTGCCGCTGTCATGCCGGGCGGGATAGCATCCGGGGAAAAGGCCTACAAGCAACGATAACAGGCCCGCAACGGGGCCTTTGGGAGGCGGGGAATGGCGGCGATTCGTGCCGCGACGGAAGCCGATCTGGCCGCGATTTTGACGATCTATAACGACGCGGTGACGAAGACGACGGCGATCTGGAACGAGGCGCCGTCCGATCTCGCGGGGCGGCAGGTGTGGTTTGCCGAGCGGCGCAAGGCCGGTTTCCCGGTGCTGGTGGCCGACGAGGGCCGCGTGCTGGGATATGGCACTTTCGGCCAGTTTCGCCCGTTCGAGGGCTACCGGATGACGGTGGAACATTCCGTCTACGTGCTGGACGAGGCGCAGGGACAGGGCCTCGGCAAAATGCTGCTCACGGCGCTGATTGTCGAAGCGCGCGCCATGGGCAAGCGGGTCATGGTGGGCGCGATCGACGCTTCGAATTACGCCTCGCTCGCGCTGCACGAGACCATGGGTTTCGAAGAAACCGGCCGCATGCCGGGCGTCGGCGAGAAATTCGGCAAACCGCTCGATCTGGTGCTGGTGCAGCTGACGTTGTGAACGCCTTTGACGCTGCCCGCCGTTGACCGGACCGGCTTGCCACTCGGCGTAAACCGCCCAGCGGCCGCAAAATCGGGTTCCCCTTTTGTCGATCCGCGGGCTAGATGAGGCGGCCGGGCCGCGTTCGCCTCATAGTTGCGCTTCCAAAGGCTGCCTTATGAATATCGATACCATGCGGTGGATCGACCGGCGGATCGGTACGCCGCTTTGTGCGATCGCGAGCCTGTTGCTTCGCATTGTCGGCCTGTTTCGGCCGGGCAATGCGGGTCGGCCGCGGCGCGTGCTGTTCATCGAATTGTCCGAGATGGGCACCACGATCCTCGCAGCGCCGGCCATGCGCAAAGCGCGCGAGACGCTCGGCGCCGAGTTGTTCTTCGTGATCTTCAAAAAGAATGTCGGCTCGCTGGAATTGCTGCAGACATTTCCGGCGGCGAACGTGTTCACCATCCGCGACGATTCGCTGCTGCATCTGGCGCTCGACAGTCTTTCGTTTCTGATCTGGACGCGCCGCAAGCGTATCGACACGGCAATCGATCTCGAATTGTTTTCGCGCTTCACGGCGCTGCTGACTGGGTTATGCGGCGCACAGCGCCGCGTCGGCTTCTACCGCTTTCACAATGAAGGTCTGTATCGCGGCGAGATGCTGACCCACCGCGTCAGCTATAATCCGCATATCCATATAGCCCTGAATCTGTTGTCGCTGGTGAATGCGCTGATCGTCGGCGAAAAGCAGACGCCCTATGCCAAGACCCTGGTCGAGGACGAGGACCTTACCGTCGCATTGCCGAAGCCGTCGCCCGGGCAATTGCAGGAGATGGCGGGGAAGCTGCAAGCCTTGATCGGCCGCGCGCCGGGCGATGGACCGATCCTTCTGGTCAACCCCAATGCCAGCGAATTGCTGCCGCATCGCCGCTGGATGAACGCTGCGCGGTCGTCATCACCGGGTCGCCGTCCGAAGCGCCGGAAGCGGCGCAATTGGCGCAGCAGGGCGGGGCGCGCTGTTATTCGCTTGCGGGGCAAACCGAGCTTGCCGAATTGCCCGCCCTTTACGCGCAATCCACAGCGATGGTGACCAACGATTCCGGGCCATCGCATTTTGCGGCGGCCTCGGGTTTGCCGACCATCGTTCTGTTCGGACCGGAAACGCCGAAGCTCTATCAACCGCTTGGCACATCGCAAGCGATCTATGCCGGGCTCGCCTGTTCGCCTTGTGTCAGTGCCTCCAATCATCGCAAGACCGCCTGCGACAACAATGTCTGCATGCAGGCGATCGGCGTGGAGTTGGTCTTCCGCGAAGTTGCTGCGGTTTTGGGACGCCGTGTGGCGGATATGGATGCCCGCGATATCTCGTTGGCGCCGCAATCCCATCATGACACGCGGACGCAGATCGGCTAGAGGCCAGAGGCCAAGCCGATCCCGCATTCGGAAATTAACGTGTCGTCCTCATTTCAATCGGCGTTGGGCGCCATCAGCAGAGCCTTCGAGCGTTTGCTCGACGGGCTTTGCGATCCGGCACGGGAGAACCGGGCCGCGCTCGTCTTTCTCTTGATCTATTCCAGTCTTTGGTACGTATTTGATGACCTCGCGCACGACGGACATGCATCCCGACACTGGCGGAGATGCTGACCTGGATGCAGGAATTGTCGCTCGGCTATCCCAAGCATCCGCCGCTGCCTGCCTTTATTCTTTGGCTCTGGTTCTCGGTGTTTCCGGTCAGTGAATGGGCCTATACGCTGCTGGCGGTCGTCAACATCGCAATCGGACTTTATTTCGCGTTCCGTCTGTGCGGCGAGTGGCTGCATGCCGAAAAGCGCGCGGCTGTCATGCTGCTTCTCGCGGTCATTCCATTTTACAATTTTCTCGGGTTCAAGTTCGATCAGAACTCGCTGCTGATCCCGCTCTGGGCGCTCGCGATGTCGGGGCTGGTTCGCAGTCTCGACGGCGGCAGGCTGGGCTGGGCCGTGCTCTGTGGTGCCGCGGCAGCCGGTGCCATGCTGACGAAATACTGGTCGTTGTTCCTGATGCTGGCGATGGCGACGACGGTTTTGTTCGATCAGCGCAGGAACGCCTATTTCCGTTCGCCGGCGCCTTATGTCGCCGCCGCGGTGTTCCTGATCCTGACCGTGCCGCATCTGGTTTGGCTCATCCAGAATGATTTTCCGCCGTTGCGATGGGTCGGCGTTCGGCGAACGGCGCACAGCCCGATCTTCTGGTGGCGTGCCTTTACAAATTACATACTCGGCACGGTGGCTTACGGATCTGCCGCCGTGCTGCTCTTTTTGCTCGGGACGCGGCCGTCGTCAGCGGCGATTTGGGATTCGCTTTGGCCTTCCGACCGGATGCGCCGCCGCACAATACCGCTTTATTGGGTTCCCCTGCTTGCACCGCTGATCGTTGCGATCGTGCGCAACATACAGCTGATTTCGCTATGGAATATTCCGGCGCTCAATCTGCTGCCCGTCGTGCTCCTGAACTCGGACAGGATCAAGCTGCCGCGCTTCAGCGTGAAGGTGATGGCGATCGTGGCGCTGAGCTTTCCGCTTGCGATGATTCCGGTGGCGCCCTGTGTTGCCTATTACAAGATCCGTTACGGCGCGGAGAATCACAGTTTATTCGCCGGCCTTGCTGGCAACGCCGCCGCTGCGCAATGGCATGCCAAGACATCGGCGCCGTTGCGCATTCTCGCAGGCCCGTTCGGGTTGGTTGCGACCGCATCCGCCTATATGCCGGAACATCCGATCGTCTATTATCGCGCTATCTGTCGCCCATCGACAGGCAGGGCATGGCGATTATCGTCCCGGCCGATGACCCACGTTGGGTTCGCGAGGTGCGCAAACGGGCGCGCGGCGCCGACTTCAAGGAAGTGTCGCTGACCCGGCGCTGGCTGTGGTGGGAATCCGAGCCGCAACGCTTTCTGATTGGTATCCTTCCGCCGAAAACTGCGCGCACAAACTGACGGAATAGAGCGTCCAAAAGAAATGGCCGGGCAATTGCCCGGCCATTTGCAAGTTGCGGTGGCGTAAGCGCCGAAATCAATAGCGGTAATGGTCGGCCTTGAACGGGCCTTCCGGCTTCACGCCGATATAGCTCGCCTGATCGGGACGCAGCTTGGTGAGATTCACGCCGATCTTGGCGAGATGCAGCATCGCCACCTTCTCGTCGAGCGACTTCGGCAGCACGTACACTTCCTTCTTGTACTTGCCGTCCTTGTTGTTGGCCCAGAGTTCGATCTGCGCCAGCGTCTGGTTGGTGAACGACGCCGACATCACGAACCTCGGATGACCCATCGCGTTGCCGAGATTCACCAGGCGGCCTTCC
>Ga0190274_10001444_pt1 | contig 13958 bp, 11 predicted proteins | sample Popmic531T_FD_133002 | JGI IMG/M metagenome (GOLD analysis project Ga0190274, IMG submission 133002) | Populus adjacent soil microbial communities from riparian zone of Yellowstone River, Montana, USA - 531 T | ecosystem: Environmental > Terrestrial > Soil > Riparian zone | place: USA: Montana...
CACTAGCTGACCATTGGAGGTCGGACGGCGGTGCTCCCTGTCTCCATCGCCGACAGAACGACCGCTGCGGCTGTACACAACCAGGGTCGCGGGTCGGGGACCGGTCGAACTCCCGACGAGCAGGAGGCGGAATGGTGCTAAACCCTGGGGGATTGCCGCACCTGCTTTCTTCGTCAGCGCCGACAATGGCGCCTTATCGATTGCTTTCACGTCGTCCGCGCTTCGTGCAAGCGGCGCGCGTCGCGATGGCGACGTCGTGCATCGCGATCTTCTCGCTCGCCGCCGGGTGCACGCCTCGGTACCAGTCGCTGTACGACAGCGATGTTCGCTTCGAGCACTGCTATCGGGTCGACGAGGAGCGGCAAACCGCCATCATCGACAAGCTTCAATGTTGGCAGGACTGGAACCGCCATCATAGCTACGCGCAATCGCGCGATCGCATCGGTTACGGGGCTGCGCGCGAGCGAACGCTGGGCCAGGCCCTGGCCGCCGGCGAGAAAGCAGTGCCGCGCGGCGCCGCGAGCGAGGTCACGGGAACGGTGCCCCAACCCGTAACGGCGTATGCCCCGCCGCCCCTCACCATGACACCGGCCAGCGCACCGGGTGAAAGCGCGAGCGGCCACAGCGGGTCCTCCGGCGTGCGCGAGCCCGCCGCGACCGAAGGTTCGGGGCGCGTGGCAACATCGTCGCTCGCCATGTCGAGCGGCGACGGCGCGGCGCCCCTGGTCGACGCGCCGGGCGCGAGCTGCAGCGGTGGGTGCGGCAAAACGTGGACGAATTGCAAACACCAATGCGAATCGGGCACCTGCCGTACGGGCTGCGATGAGCGCTACCGCGGCTGCATGAAGGGCTGTTTCTAGCAATACGCTGTCAGTTTCTCGCTGCCAGATCGATCGTCGAAGGAGCCATCCCTCGTCAGGGACTTCCCAGGGGCGTACGACGCGGCGGCTCCGCAGCATCCTTACGTGGGTCCTCGCCAAAATGGATGATCGAGATCCGGTATGGCAAAAGAACTGATAGCGTAGCGCTACGAATCTTCGCAGCGCGGAATCTTGACGCACGAAGCGGCGTTGGATAACCGAATGATAGTGAAGGCTTCACCCGTTTCGCCGAAGCGCGCGCCGCACAGGGCAGCGCCGACGACGGCGCTTCCGCGGGTCCTCAGGCCGAAGCGCGCGGCCCCGGCCGATGCCGTGCGGCCGACGCGCGCCGAGATCAACCTGGGCCACCTGCGGCACAATCTGAAAGCGGTGAAGCGCGCGGCAGGGCGCACCAAGGTCTTCGGGGTTCTCAAGGCCGACGCGTACGGGCACGGTGCGCCGGCCGTGGCTCGTACCCTCGAGCGTTCGGGCATCGATGGCTTCTGTGTGGCGCTGCTCGAAGAGGCGGTCGAGCTGCGCGAAGCGGGCATTGGCGCGCCCATCCTCGTCATGGGGGGATACAACGGGCAAGCTTGGGGCGAAGTGCTCGCACGGCGGGTAACACCGGTCATTTACGATATCGCGCAGGCGGAAGGTCTGGCGCGTGAGGTGCGACTCGCCGGGGAGCGGTCGGGGGGCCCGGTGGGCGTGCACTTCAAGATCGATACCGGGATGGGGCGGCTCGGCTGCGAGCTCGACCAAATGCCGAAGGTGCTCGAGCGGCTTCGATCGATGGCCGAAATCCGCGTCGATGGGCTCATGACGCACCTCGCCGGCGCAGACGACGAAAACTTGGAGCCCGTAGCGTTACAGCTCGAGCGCTTTCAGCAAGCGACGAAAACGGCAAAGGTTCTCGGCATTCTGCCGGAGATCCGCCACGCGGCCAATAGCGCGGCGCTCTTCCGCTGTCGCGAGGCGAGATTCGATTGGGTGCGCCCCGGCATTGCGCTCTTCGGGGTGGCGCCCAAGTTCGGCGAGAAGATCGATCTTCGGCCGGCTATGTCGATACGCACCGAGATCGTCGCGCTGCGCCATCTCGCCAAGGGCGACCCCATCGGCTACGGCTGGACGTGGCGCGCCCCTCGGCCGAGCGTCATTGCCACCATTCCCATGGGCTATGCCGATGGGCTCTCGCGCCATCTTTCCAACCGCGGGGCGGTGCTCGTGGCCGGCAAACGGGCCCCCATCGTCGGCACTGTCTCCATGGATCTCACGATGATCGACGTGACCGAACACGCCGGCGCGGCCATCCGCGACGAAGTGACGGTGATCGGACCCCAGCAGGGTGCCCACGGCAAAGACGTCATTACCGCAGCTGAAATCGCGGGCCACGTAGGGACTATTCCGTGGGACATCTTGACCAGCGTCTCGCGCCGGGTCCCTCGCTTTTATCGAGAGCCGTAACCGTCTGCTGAAAAAGAGGAGGCTCAGCGACGGGTGAGGTTGGTGCCGCCATTTCTCCCCCCCGGCCGAAGGCGGGGGGAGAAATGGCGGGCGGGACTGGCTCTGGTGGCAATGCTCCTGCGGTCTCGGCCTAGCCGGTTCGTGAGGGGGGAACGCACGCAGAGGAGCAGGGTGCTAGCGCGATTCGAGGAGTGCGCTCCTCGCGCCGGCGAGGTAAGAGTTCGCCCCATGATTCCCCGCTATACGCCGTCCGAGTTCGAGGTGCTCTGGTCGAGCCGAACCCGTTACGCGACTTGGCTCGAGGTCGAGCTCGCCGCTTGCGAAGCGATGGAGCAAGAAAAGCTCGTCCCCGCGGGCACGGCCACGCGCCTTCGCGCCAAGAACATCGTGCTCGACCCCGAGCGCATCGACGACATCGAGCGCACCACCCGTCACGACGTGATTGCCTTCCTCACCCACGTCGAAGAGCTCGCCGGGGCCGACGCGCGCTGGCTGCACCGCGGCATGACGTCGAGCGACGTGCTCGATACGAGCCTTGCCCTCCTCCTCGTGCGCGCCACCGACGCACTGGCGACGCGCCTCGGCAAGCTCATCGCGGCGCTCGACCGGCGCACGGCCGAGCACACGCGCACGCCGATGATCGGCCGATCGCACGGCATCCACGCCGAACCGATCACCTTCGGCGTCGCACTGGCGGGCCATCTGGCGGAGATGAAACGGGCGGAGGTACGTCTTTCCGCGGCGCGCCGTGAAATCGCCGTGGGCAAGATCGCAGGCGCCGTCGGCACCTACGCGCACCTTTCGCCGACCATCGAGGCGCGCGCGCTCGCCGCGCTCGGCCTCGCACCGGAGACGGTATCGACTCAAATCGTTTCTCGCGATCGTCACGCGGCCTTTTTTGGCGCCCTCGCCGTGATCGCGGCGGGCATCGAGCGGTTGGCGACCAACGTGCGTCACTGGCAGCGCACCGAGGTGGGGGAAGCAGAAGAGCGCTTCACCGCCGGTCAAAAGGGCTCCAGCGCGATGCCGCACAAACGCAATCCCATTTCCAGCGAGAACCTTTGCGGCCTGGCACGGATGGTCCGCGCCTACGCGCTTCCCGCCTTGGAGAACGTCGCCCTCTGGCACGAACGTGACATCTCCCATTCCTCCGCCGAACGCATGATGGCACCCGACGCGACGGCCACACTCGCCTTCATGCTCGAGCGCGCCACGACCTTGGTGGAAGGGCTCGTCGTCTATCCGGAAAGCTTGAAAAAGAACCTCGAACGCACGGGAGGGCTTTTCTTCAGCGAAGGTGTTCTTCTCTTGCTCGTCGAAAAAGGGATGCCCCGTCAAGAGGCGTACGTGCTCGTTCAGCGCAACGCGATGAAGGCGATCGAGGGCAAGGGCGCGTTCCGCGAGAACCTGGAGAGCGATGCCGACGTCGTAGCGCGCATTTCGCGAGCCGAGATCGCGCGCGTGTTCGATCTCGAGCACGCGCTCCGCCACGCCGACGACATCGTCGCACGCGCGCGTGCGTAAATGCGTGCCGCGACGGTGGGCGCGCCGGGGTTTCGCTCCGGCGCGCCTCTCCGATGATCGATCGGGCGGTGAGAATCGGACAGCGACGTGCTAGTTGGCGATCCGGCCGCGCCGCCAACGGCGCCGCGCCGGCACGAGGAGCGAGAGACCGAGCAGCACGAGGTGGCCCGCCGACATCGGCGTTCGGCGTCCAACGGTGCAACTGCAGCCGCTGTCGTCATCGCTCGGACCACCGGTGCCGGCGCTGCCACCGGTGCCGGTCGTGCCGGCTGCACCGGCGGCGCCTGCCGCTCCGCTCGATCCAGCCGCGCCGCTCGCGCCCGCGCTGCCAGCATCGGGTGCGGGCCCGCCGGCATCGGGGACGCCGATGGCCGAGTCGGGCGAGATCGACGAATCTCCACGGCTGGCGTCGGCGACCGCTCCATCGCTCCCCCCACCGGTGCCCCCATCTTGCGTTCCCGGCTTTCCTGGTACGCCCCAAGTGACGACGAGTGCAAAATCCTGCCCGTCTTGAACGATGGAGAACGGTTTGACGGTGATCGTGTAATCGCCGGCGGCCGCACTCGCAATGAGGACCTGCTCGACGTTGTTGCGCCGATCGGCGGCGCCCCCGGTCGCGGAAGCGCCGTCCTTGAAGACGTTGCCGAGGTACAGATCCGACGGCCCTTGCACGGTGAGGTCGAGATCGTTGACGAGACGGGCCATGTTCCACGTGTTCGGATCGTCGACGTTCGGTTGACTCGCAGGAGGCGAATCGGGGACACCGGGGTAGTCGGTCCATACCAGTGTCACCTTGAGCTGCTGTCCCGCGGCGACACCTTTCACGCTGTACGTCTCCGGCGTGGTCGCGCCGGCCGGCATCGTCGCGCGATGGTCGTCGATCATGATCTTGCGCTCGCCGCCGGCGAAGACCAACGACTGATCGAGTCGAACGCGCCCCCACCCTTGTTCTTGGGAAGGGATGGGCGAAATCGACATACCGGCGTTGTCGTTGCCGATCATCGACACCCCAGAGTTGATCATCGTCGCTTTGATGAGCGCCGCCGTGGGGGTGATCTTGTCGGCGTCGTTCTTCGTCCCCGAGGGGTAGAACCCGTCAGTGAAATACTGACGCACGAGCGCCGCGGCGCCGACGGCGACCGGCGCTGCGTACGACGTTCCTCCACCGGTGTTGGTGCCGCAATTCACCGCGCCTCCCACGTTGCGATCGTTGCCAGCCGAGGCATTGTAACCGGGCGTCATGATGTCGGGCTTGATGCGGCCGTCCGCCGACCAGCCGCGCGACGAAAACCCCGAAATGTTCTCGTCGCTGGAGTTGGAACTGCTGACCCGCGCGCTGCCGACTCCGAGACCGTTCTTCATCGTCGCCGGGCTGCCCATCGAGAAATCGACGTTGCCACGGCCGTAATTGCCGGCGGCGAAGATGATCAAAAAGTCCTTGTGCTCCCACGTGAATTTGTCGACGTCGACGGTGCGCGCCGAATAGTTCGATTGCAGATAAGGCGGCATTGCCTCTTCGTTGTCACCATACGAATTGTTGTGCACGCGCGCGCCTTGCGTGAACGACTGCTCGAAAACAGGCTCGAGGTTGATGAGGGGACAGCCGATGCCGGGCAGCTCGGCGCAGAGATCGGCGGGAGCCCCGAGATAAGCCCCGTCCTGGATCACGATCTTGGCGGCGGGCGCAATGGCGTCTTGGGCGGCGAACGTCGCGGGATTCATGTCGCTGTCGCCCACGATGTTGCCGGCGACATGGGTGCCGTGACCCTGCGTGTCCCACTGCGTCAAGTTGGTGGGGGTCTCGCAGGCCATCCCCATTGGCCACTGATCGCACGAGTAGAGAAAATCGTACGCCAGGATCTTGCGATGGTTGGGACTCGTCGCCGTGCCGTAGCCGCCGGCGGTGGACCACGTGTTGGTGGCGGGCAGATCCGTATCGTTGAAATAACAAGAGTTGGCATCGAGGCCGGTGTCGATCTCGCCAACGATCTGACCTTCGCCGCGGATGCCCTGCGCCCAGATGGGTGTCTGGGCAATGCCGTTGCCCTGCTGGCCCGATTGGATCGTCCCTACCAGCTTGTCGTTGAGCAAGCCGAGATGATGGATGCGCTCGAGGAAGAAGAGGTCGCTGCGCTCGGCGAGCAGGCGCACTTCGTCGGCCACGCTGTCCTTCGGGAAAAGGACGGAAAGGCGACCGAAGGCTCCAGCCGGGCCGTCACCGAGGACTTTGCCGCCGCGCGCTTCGATCGCGGCGCGGACCGCGGCGCGGTCGCGACCGGGCATGACGTGAACCATCACGGGGACCTCGGTCTTGGCAGGGCTCGCCGCGATCGATTCCGCCAATAGCTCGCGTGAAATGCGATCGGCCGGCTTGTACGGCGCAAAGCCGACCATGCCGGGAACCACGCGATCGACCCCCGCCGGACGCTCGAGCAACAGCGCGTCGTACGGGAGGTACGCCACTTCGCGGTAGCCCGCGTCGCGCAGTGCGCGGCGTGCGGCCGGCGTGATGCGACCGTCGAACTTGGCGATGACGAAGGGCTGGTCGGATGCAGTAAGTGCCGCCGAGGATTCGCCCGATTTGGCGGCGGCGAATGAAATACGGCGCCCGCCCGGGGTTTCGACGAAAATGCGCTCGGGCTCCGCGATCGGATCCGCGGGCGCGCTGCAAGCGAGAGCGCTAGGCACGACCAGCGCGGGAAGAAGCCACCTACCGAGGGACAGCGTCGCGGACCGGACGTTCACCAACATGCGCATCCTCCTTTGGAGGACCGCACCATAGACTTGACTCGTCGGCGAGGGTCAAGCGCTTCCTCGCTCTCTTTGCGTCAAAATCGGACCCACGGGTACGGGCGGACGCACGGGTGCGGACGGGAACTTACGCTCCCAAGCGATTCGCGTAACGAGGCCGAGGATCACCGCGACGTGCCAAGGGCGTATCCCGCTTTCTTCGTCGCCGTATACGGGTCGAACGGGTACGTCGCGGATGCGCAGCCCGGCCAGCGCGATCTTGCCGAGAAGGTCGTTCGGATAACCGTACCGCGGGAAAACGGCTTCGAGATCGATCTTCCGCACGGCCGCCGCCGAGATGACCGTGTAGCCGCATTGGCTATCGGAAAGCGCCTCGATCCCAGCAGCGCGGCGCGTCAACGCCGCGAGGACGCGCCCTGCGAGGGCCCTTTCAACCGGTATGACGCGGCGCGCGTCGGGGTGACCAAAGCGATCGCCTTTTGCGTAGTCGACCTCGCCACGAACGACGGGCAACGCGAGTCGCTCGAGGTCGTCGGGGTGCATTTGCGCGTCGCCGGCCATGACGCCAATCGCCTCTGCACGACCTTCCAACGCGGTGCGGTATCCCGTAATGATGGCCGCTCCGACACCGCGGTTGTTGGGATGACGCACCACATCGACCTGCGGGCCAAGGGGCAGCGAAGAGGCGCGCGCGACGTCAGAGGTTCCGTCCGTACTCGCATCGTCGACGACGATAACGCGGTCGACGAAACGCGGGATCGTGGCGAGCGTTCTGGCGATTAGCCTTGCTTCGTTGAACGCGGGAACGACGACAGCAAGGGAAACCCCTTCCAACATCCTTCGTTCGTAGGATAGGGGGCGTTTCCACGCAAGCCGCAAACTCGGGATGCCGCTTTTGCGTACGGGCCGCGCGGGGACTATTTTCGGCGCAGCCGATGACGCAAAGGGCCAAGCTTTCGATCCTCGCCGCCTGCCTCGCCGCGCTCTACGCGGCGTTCATCGTGCACAGTCACCTCACGTTTCCCAAGGACACGACGCCCGAAGGCGCGTACGCGCGCATCGTCCTCGCCGTGACCAAGGGTAACCCGCGCGATTGCTTTGCCTACTTGGAGACGCAGGCCCAGTGGGCCGCTTACACGATTCGCGATCTTCGCACCAAGTCGGCACGCGTCGTCGAGCGCGACTATCCCGAAGCCGAGAAAAACGCGCTTCTCGCCTCGTACCGCGGTCAAGCCGATGTGCCGGACGGTGCCGACACGTGGCTCACTTTGGCCGACCAGCGCGGGTACGTCGCACGGCTGCGCAAAGACCTTTCAGGCATGAAGCGGGTCGAAGTCTCGGGCGAAAGGGCCACCGTCGAAACCGCGCGCGGCACCCGCTACGCCTTTCGCCGCCGCGAAAACGGCATCTGGGGGCTCACCACGTTCACCGCCGAGCTCATGGCCGAGGCCGACAAAGCGGCCCGCGACTACGAAATGGTCACCAAGTCGGCCCGCGACTACGAGCGGGCCCGCGCCGCGTCCGCTTTGCCTTGAAGCTCGGAAAAGCTTCCCGTGTCGGGGCCGCTCGCCACGGGGAGCCCTTCGGCCGCCCACCCCGGTTCGACGAGGTTGCCGAACGGTCCGCGCGCGCCGTCGATTCCTGCTCGCTGATCGACGACCTCGACGAATCCGGCGCCCGCCAGAAGCTCAGCTGCGCGGAGCGAACGGACGCCCGTCGCGCACCCGACGACGATCTTGGCGTCGTAGGAGAAAAGCCGAGCCATGGCGCTGACGAAGGCCTCCCCCGCAGGGTCCCGCGCGCCTCCGACGGCCGAACTCGCGCCCGGAGACGGTTGCGACGCCGTGTGCGGATCACGCGCCGCATCGAGCGGCACGTTCAACGATCCTTGCGGATGCTGATCGTGAAATTCCTCGACGCTGCGTACATCGACGTAAAAATAGCCGAGATCGAGTAGACTTTTCGCTTCACTCGGCGACACGCGGCGAACCTTGCGCCCGCGGTCCCGTTCTCCATCTCCGCCCACGCGAACCTCCCTTGCCGTAACCTCACGTCTTTTCCCATGAGTCCAACCGAAAATCACCCCGACCTCGGGGTCCCCCCTCGAGGCAATGGGCTTCGGGTGGTCCCCCTGGGAGGCCTCGGCGAAATCGGGATGAACTGCCTCGTCCTCGAGCAGGAGGACGGTGCGCTCGTCATCGACTGCGGCATCACGTTCCCCGACGACGACGTGGGGATCGACACGTATCACCCCGACTTTTCGTATCTCGAGGCTCGTCGCGACCGCTTGGCCGGCGTCTTTCTCACGCACGGACACGAAGATCACGTGGGCGCGCTTCCCTATTTGCTGGCCAAGATGAAATTGCCGGTGTGGGGACCGCCGCACGCGCTCGCCGTGGCTCGGCATCGGCTGCTGGAGCACGATCTCGACCCGAGCCAGTTCGACTTGATCACCACGTCTCCGCGCCTTCCTTGCCGCGTGGGGCCCTTCGAAGTCGAGCCCATTCGCGTCGCCCATTCGATCACCGACGCGACAGCGCTCGCCGTTCGCACGCGCGCCGGCGTCGTGATTCACACCGGTGATTTTCGCTTCGACCCCTCGCCCCCGGACGGCGAAACCACCGACGAAAGGCGCCTCGGCGAGCTCGGACGAGAGGGCGTTCGCCTTTTGCTCTCGGACAGCACCAACGTCGATTCGCTCGGCCCGCACGTCAGCGAATCGGAGGTGGGCGTCACGCTCGAGCAACTCGTGCGCGGCGCCAAAGGGCGGGTGGTGGTCGGCATGTTTGCCTCCAACGTGCAGCGGCTGCGGATGCTGGGGGACGTCTGCCGAAGCACCGGACGCAAGCTGTGCCTCTTTGGTCGAAGCATCGAGCTTCAGGTCAAATGGGCGCATGAAATCGGACGTCTCGACTGGCCGAGCGATCTCGTCATCGCCAAAGACGACGCAGCGTCGGTGCCGCCGCAGAAACTGCTGGTACTCGCCGGGGGGACCCAGGCCGAAAGCGGCTCGTCGATGACCAGGCTCTCCGCGCGCCAGCACCCCCATCTCGCGCTCACCTCGAACGACACCGTCATCTTTTCGAGCCGCATCATCCCCGGCAACGATCGCCCCGTCTTCGCGATGATGGCCGATTTTTTACGGCAAGGGGTGACGGTCAAGAGCTGGATCACCGACCCGGCCGTGCACACGAGCGGGCACGCGTATCGCGCCGAGCAAACCAAGATGCTGGAGCTCGTTCGACCGCGAGCATTCATTCCCGTGCACGGCACCCGCCATCACCTCGAGCGTCATGCGGAGCTCGCGGGCAAAACCGGCGTCGGCGAACGGCTCGTCATCGAGAACGGCGACGTCGCCGAGTTGACCGAAACAGGGCTTTCGACGGTGGGGCGCGTCGGCGTGGGGCGGGTAGCCACCTGGGAGGGAATGCCCATCGCCAGCGCGGTGCTGAAAGAGCGTCGATCGCTGGCACGTGCCGGCGTCATCAGCATCACCATCGTCGTCGACGACAGCGGGCGCACGCTAGCGCCCCCCTCCGTGCAAGCGCGCGGTGTCCTCGCCGACGAAGGGGACACCGCGACGCTACGCTTCGTGGCCCTCGAAGTAGCCAGAGCTCTCGAGAACACGGGGCGCTCCGACGACAAGGCACTCGCCGAGCTCGCGCGCCTTACGGCTCGACGCGCGATCGAAAACGAGACGGGTCGCAAACCACTTTGCCTCGTGCACGTCACGCGCGTCGACCGCTGAGTGCAACGATGGTTGGCGCGGCGCGGTCATGGGCCGCCTTCCGCGCCAACTGGCGACTGACGGCTTATGCCGTCGGGGTAGTCGGACTACGGAAGATCTCGACTTTGGTCAGAACGACGTCTTTCACCGGTCGATCGGAGCGGCCGCGCGATACGCGAGCGATCTTGGTCACGACATCGAGCCCGGCGACGACACTGCCAAAAACCGAGTGTCGGTTGTCGAGGTGAGGCGTATCGCGCTCGGTAATGAACCACTGCGAGCCGTTCGACCCCGGGCCCGAGTTGGCCATCGACAAAATGCCGGGCCCGCTGTGGCGCAGCTCGGGGTGAAACTCGTCGGCGAACTTGTACCCGGGTCCACCTGTTCCCCAGCGCGACGCGGCGGCTTCGTCGGTACTACGGCTGAGCGGATCGCCGCACTGAATCATGAAGTCGGGGATCACGCGGTGAAAGCGCACGCCGTCGTAGAGCGGCACGCTTTTTTGCGTGTCACCCGTCAGCGGGTCTTTCCACTCCATGGATCCGGTCGCCAGTCCGACGAAATTCGCGACCGTCTTGGGGGCGCGCTTTTCCTCGAGCTTGAGGACCATGGTCCCCTCCGTCGTGGTGAAGCGGGCGTACAAATCACCCTGGCCGGGAATGTCGATGGAGGGAAACTTCGGTTCGCCGAAAATACCCATGGTCAGCTCCTTGAAAAAGAGGAGCGGAGGTTAGCACGCCGCGCGCGCTTCGAGACGCGAAGACGTGCCCATCCGTCTTTGTGATGCGTACACATTTTTTCGCGGGGCGAATTGTCGCACCGCGAATTGCTCGGCGTCGTCGCTCAGGGTTGGCCCTTGGGTCACGCACCCGACCACGCGGCGAAACCGTCGCGCGCGCCCGGCACGCAATTACGCACTCTCGAAGAGCATCGCCATCCCTTGCCCGACGCCGATACACAGCGACGCGAGGCCGACTTTGGCACCGCGCGCGCGCATGGCGTGCACGAGCGTACCGACGATGCGCGCACCGCTTGCCCCGATGGGGTGACCGAGCGCGATCGCGCCGCCGCGCACGTTGACCCGCGCGGGGTCGAGATCGAGCCCGCGCTGGCAGGCGATCACTTGCGCGGCGAAAGCTTCGTTCAGCTCGACGAGCTCGACGTTCGGAACCCTGAGGCCCGCGCGAGCCAGCGCCTTTTTGGTGGCGGGGATCGGACCTTCACCCATGTAGTTCGGATCGACGCCGGCCGTGCCACTCGCCATGACCCGCGCGAGCGGTTGCACGCCGAGCGCCTTGCACCCCTCTTCGCTGGCGAGACACACCGCAGCGGCGCCGTCGTTGAGCGGCGAAGAGTTGCCCGCGGTCACGGTGCCGCCTTTCTTGAAGGCGGGCTCGAGCTTGGCGAGCTTTTCGAGGGTGGTATCGGCGCGAATCGATTCGTCGCGCGTAAACTCGATGACCGCACCTTTTTCGCCGGGGACCGGCACCGGCACGATCTCGTTGGCGAACGCACCCGCGTCCCACGCCGCGGCCGCCTTCTTGTGCGACTGCAGGGCGAGCTCGTCCTGTTCGTCGCGCCGGATGTCGAACTTCTTGGCGACGTTTTCGGCGGTGTCACCGAGACCAATGAGCTCGAAGCGCTCCGCCATCTTGGGGTTCGGGTAACGCCACCCGAGGGTGGTGTCGTAGATGGTCGGCGGGGTGCGGCCGAATGGCTCGGTAGGTTTGGCCATCGAGTACGGCGACCGCGTCATGTTCTCGACGCCGCCCGCGACGACGATGTCTGCTTCGCCGAGCGCGATCATACGGACACCGTCGGCCACGGCTTCGAGTCCCGAACCGCAGAGTCGATTCACCGTCACCGCGGGCACGTCGTAAGAAACGCCGGCCAAGAGGAGCGCCATCCGCGCGACGTTGCGATTGTCTTCTCCCGATTGGTTGGTCGCGCCGAAGATGACGTGGTCGAGGTGCTCGAAGAGCGCCAATTGCCGCTCGCCGAGCGCGCGCAGCACATGGGCAGCGAGATCGTCGGGCCGCACCTTCGAGAGCGCGCCGCGGTATTTTCCGATGGGGGTTCGAATCGCGTCGACGACGTAAGCAGCTTTACCAAGAGCCATCGTAGAAACCTACCTCACTCGCCTGGTCGGGGCACGCCTAGCACGACGCTGTCAGATTCTCGATGCCAGATCGATCAGCAAGAGCGGCGCCTTCGCGGCTGTTGAGGCGTGCTAGCTGTGGGCCTCGAGCGCTTGTTCCTTTTCCATGGGCGCCTCGCAAGTGAGGCACTTTTCGGGAACGTGTTTCTTTTCATAGACCTCGCCGCACCGCTTGCACGAACGCGCGTCGCGCTCGAACGAGATGACGGCGTTCGAAGCCTTGCAGCGGCGACCGGCGAGCTGCACTTTTTCGACGACAAGCGTTTTTCCGTGGTCGTCGGTCCCCGTCAGGATGGCCGGCTGTTGATCGGCCGGCACCGTAACGCGCTTGGGGATGCGGGCCAGCGCCTCTTTTAGGATCCAACCCGCCGCGCCCGCGTGATGATCCTTGGCGGCGACGATCTTCTTCTTGCCCGCTTCGACCACGATGCGGTCGCCGCCTTCGAGGCTGATCTTCTCGATCTCGCACCAGTGGAGCCGTTCGGGTTGGCCCTCATCGCGCTCGACGGCGACCCCCCCGTCCCCCACGCGAATGGGAAAGCCGTCGTCGGCCCCCATGAGCGACGCGATGATCACGCCGAGGATGCCCGCGCCGAACAGGTAGGGCCCGACTTCCATCGGCTTGTCGTGCACCCACGTCGCATAGGTGGCCGCACCGAGCGCAGTAGCGCCCAGACCGCCGATGAGCGCTTGCAAGTTGGCGCCCCCGCCGGGCTCGGCCTCGAAGCGGCGTTCTTTCAGTTGCCCTGGTTTTCCGTGAGCATCGTGATGGTCGTGCGTCATATCTCGAATCGTCCGTTCAGAGGCCCCGAGTCTGACACTCCGGGTCCGCAGTGCATAGCAAATGTACGCGCTGGCGTCGCAGGGCTACCATGACGGCTCGATGCGCACCCACGCCATGCTCCTCGCCGTTCCGTCGGTGGCCATGGCGGTGGTGGGGTTCGCCATGTTCGGGCCGGGCGCGGTACAGCCATTCGACGGCGCACGCATCCGAGGGGGGCCCTTCGAAGGGCGTCTCATCGTTTCTTGGCGCATCACGGTCCTCCAGCGGTACCGCAGCATCGATTCAACACGCGATATCGGGAAGATCATGGTGCGCGCCCGAGACGGCTCGGGGCACGAGGCCAGCGCCTACGGTTACACCGGGCGCGACGGCACCTGCGACGTCAGGCTCGACCTTCCAGGAACGCTCACACCTCCTCTCCACGCGATCGTCACGGTCGAGGCCACCGGCGCGACACTCGCAGAAGGCGATCTCGTCCACAACGTAGCCAATTGGGGCGAAAACCCCGGCCACCCCGCACTTCTCACGGGATCGACCAGTGGCGATTTCGCGGTCGAGGTGCGCGCTAGGCGCGGCATTTTCGCCGCCCCTTTCCGCGACGAGCTCACCGTCGTTGCCCGCGAAAACGGCACGCCCCTTGTCGGCGCCAAGGTGACACTGCACACCGACGGCGCCGATCTGGATGGCGGC
>Ga0190274_10001445_pt1 | contig 13953 bp, 13 predicted proteins | sample Popmic531T_FD_133002 | JGI IMG/M metagenome (GOLD analysis project Ga0190274, IMG submission 133002) | Populus adjacent soil microbial communities from riparian zone of Yellowstone River, Montana, USA - 531 T | ecosystem: Environmental > Terrestrial > Soil > Riparian zone | place: USA: Montana...
CTCCACCGAGAACGTGGTGCCTGGCTCGAGCGCCCACTCGTTGCCCTCCACGATGTACGGCGGCTCATGCACCTCCCGGCCGATCCCGTGCCCCGTCCGATGGATGAACCGCGCGCCGAACCCCGCGTCGTCGATGATCCGCCGGGCCGTGCGGTCGACGTCCTGGCAGGACACCCCCGGTCGCACGGCCTCGCAGGCCGCCTCCTGAGCGCGACGCACGGTGTCGTAGACGCGTTCGAACGCCTTCGGTGGCTCTCCCACCACGACCGTCCTCGTGGTGTCGCTGAAGTAGCCGCCCAGTTCCCCGCCGAAGTCCATCACCACGACGTCCCGGGGCAGGATCGTGCGGCCGCTGGGCTCGTGATGCGGTGAGGCGGAGTTCGGTCCGCTCGCCACGATGGTGAAATCGGCGTAGGCGTGGCCGTGCTGGACGAGGAGATCGGCGAGGTCGGCGGCGATCTCCTCCTCGCGACGGCCCAGGAAGGTCGAGGAACAGATCTGTCGGAAGGTCTCGTCGGCGCCGCGCGCTGCCCGGCGCAGTGCCGCGAGCTCGTCGTCGTCCTTCACGGCACGCAGCCGGCCGATCACCGGCGACGCGGGTTCGAACGTCAGGTCCGGCAGCACGCCTTGCAGTCCGAGGACGTGCGAGGCCCACAGGCGGTCGCCCACCGCGACCCGGCCCCGTGGTTCGAGCAGGTCGGCCGCGGCGGTGTAGGGGTCGTCGCCGTCGGTCCAACCGACCAGTTCCACGACCGCTCCGGCCGACGATGCTGCGGCGAGCGGTCGCTCGAGCTCGGGCACCAGCATCACGGGGTCGCGATCGTCCCGGAGCACGAGCAGGGTGGGGCGCTCCATCGGCATCGGCTCGTAGCCGGTGAGGTAGGCCAGGTCCGGTGAGGGCGCCACGATCATCGCGGCGTAGCCTTGCGCGGTCGCCCCGGCCGTGGCCCGTCGCAACCGGTCGTTCAGTCGTTCGTTCATGGGCCTTCCTCGTTCGTCACGTCGCTGCATCCCCTCACAACTTGAACAGCAACTGGTGGGCGACCACCTGGAAGGTGGCGGGCGTGGTGCCGAACTCGCGCCCGTCCGCCACCACCGTCATGGGACGCTCGGCGTCGACCGCGAACCGGATCTTCGCTCGCAGCTCGTGGATGTTGGGGTCGGGGATGTGGTCACCGTGCCGCATGATCCTGGGCATCATCGTGTAGGCGTCGGACTTCTGTCCGGTGAAGACCAATGCATCGAGCACACCGTCGCCGGGCCACGACCGGGGAGAGAGGCGCAACCCGTCGGGTCCGTACTGCGCGTTGCCCACGATGATCTGGAAGGTCTCGCCGTCCCAGCGCTTCGTGTCGTAGGCGATCGAGACCTGCTGGCGGTGGGCGCCGATGTAGCCGCGCCAGAAGCTCGCGAACGCCCGCCCGCGCTCGCCGAGCCATCCGGGCATCCGTTGGCGCCGCAGTTCGACCCGTGCTGCCAGGCCCATCATGGCCAGGTTCGTGGCGTAGCGGGTCACGGGTCCCTCCGGGCCGGCGCAGGTCACCTTCATGACGTCGAACGGGTAGGTGTCCGCACCGACCAGCCGCCGCACACCGCCTTCGGTGTCGCCGGGCAGCCCGAAGCTCCGGACCAGTTGGTTGCCCGTGTTCGCCGCCACGACACCGAGCACCGCTTCGTCCACGATCGGCCGGCCGTCGCGGAACATGCCGTTCACGACGTCTTGGACGGTGGCGTCACTCCCCACCGCCACCACGAACCGTGCACCGTCATCGAGCGCCGCCGACGCGAGAGATCCGAGCCCTCGGCCCGGATCCGCAAGGGTGAGCCGGTAGTCCAGATCCCCTTCCCCCAGCGCACGCTCCAGGGCGGGGAGTTCGGCGGCGACCCGTCCGTCATCGTCGGCGGGGTCGGCGATCACGGCGAGGGTTCCGAAGGGGCTGGTCACGTCGCCGGGCATCGTAGCTAGACGCCCGTGTAGGCGACGACGCCACGCAGGACCGCCGTGCGCGCCGCAGCGAACAGCGCGGCGACATCCGGCTGCGCAACCTCCTCCACCTGTCGCAGCAGGTCGAGGAGTTGCTTGCAGTTCCGGACGAAGTCCCCCGGCGCCATCTCCGTCTCCGCCAGGACCGCCTCCAACGGCAGGCCCTGTGCCCAGTGGTAGATCGGCGTGGCGAACCCCTGCTCGAGCTCGCGGCACAGCTGCACCTGGTGCTCGTCCTCCGTGCGGCGGATCTGGCGCCACAGGCGTTGGAACCGCTCGAATCGTTCCGCGGTGGCCTCGGTGGGCATCTCCCCGGACAACGGCACGCGCTCGCGACCCTCGTAGACCGCCGAGGACAGCAGCGCGGCCACCTCGGCCGGGGCGAGGTCGTCGAACACGCCCGTGGCCAGCGCTTCGCCGATCAGGATGTCGGCCTCGCCGTAGATCCTCGCCAGCGTTCGCCCCTTGTCCGTCACCCGCCAGTCCTCCACGAAGCCGAGCGTCCGCAGCACCTCGAGCACGCGGTCGAACTGGCGGGCCAGCGTCTCGGTGCGCACGCGGATCCTGCGCTCGACCCCCCGGAGCGAGCGGCGCTTCTCGTCGACCCGTGTCGCCCACCGTTCGTGCTTGGCCCGCTCAGGGCACGACGCGCATGGATGCGCTGCCGCGAGCGCTTCCAGCCGAGCGGCCTCGCGTTCGACCTTCGGATCTGGCCTCCGGGAGGAGTCCTTGGAGGGCTTGACCCGGAGGGACACGAGGGAGGCAGCGACGTCGCGGCGGTAGCGAGCACTGCGTGTGCTCCCCGACCGCGGCAAGGCGATCCTCGTCAACACCTGCGGAGGGTCGCGGAAGTCGCTCACCTGCAATCGGAACGAACGTCGGTCCTGACCCAGCACGCTCGGCTTGCCGTCCCGAGAGGAGACGACGACCGCCAAGCCACCTCGCTTGGAGGATGGAACCTGGATGACCTCGCCTGGTCGCAACGAGGCCACCGCGCCCTTGATCGCGTCCTTCCGGGTCTTGTCCCGGCCCAGCCGGTCCTGTTCGCGGAGCTCGTTCGCCTGGGCGAGCAGGCCCCAGTACTCGTCGAAGTCACCGAGGTGACACGCCATGTTGCGCCGGTAGCCCTCGATCGCCTCGTGGTCCTGTTGCCGCGTGCGCTCGAGCGCCACGACCCCACGGTCGGCCAGGAATTGCGCGAACGAGGAGTTCAGCAGATGGTGTGCCTGCTCGGGGGTGTAGTTGCGAACCAGGTTCACCGCCATGTTGTAGGACGGACGGAACGACGACGTCAGGTTGTAGGTCCGGGTCGACGCGAGCGTGGCGACCCGCTCGAACGGCACCTGACGCTGATACACGACCACCGCATGGCCCACCTCGTCGATGCCTCGGCGGCCCGCCCGTCCGGTGAGCTGCGTGTACTCCCCCGGGGTCAGCAGCTCGTGTCGCTCCCCTTGGAACTTCCACAGGTCCTCGATCACCACCGTCTTGGCCGGCATGTTGATGCCCAACGACAGCGTCTCGGTGGCGAAGACCACCTTCACCAAGCCGGCCTCGAACAACTCCTCCACCGTCTCTTTGAAGACCGGGAGCATCCCGGCGTGGTGGGCCGCGATCCCCGCCATCAGACCGTCGAGGAACTCGTAGAACCCCAGCGTGACCAGATCGGCCTCGTCGACCCAGGCCGCCCGCGTCTCCGCCCGCTCCCTGATGTGATCGGCCTCTGCGCGGCTCGTGAGCGAGATGCCCGACTCGCGGAGCCACCGCACGCTCTTGTCGCAGCCTGCGCGACTGAACACGAAGTAGATCGCCGGCAACATGCCTTCCTCGTCGAGGACCTCGACGACCTCCTCGCGCTTGGGGACGTACACCCGTCGGTGACCCTCGCGGGGCCGGGAGATCCGCTGCTGCTGCGGCGTGCCGCCCCCCCGTCGGTAGTAGGTCTTCGTGCGCAGCTCACGCTGATCGAGCGAGACGACGTAGGGGTTGGGCAACGGCACGCCGTCTTGTTCCACGTGCATGGGATGCATGCCGTGCCCGACGAGGTAGTGATGTTCCAGCGGTACGGGACGCTGCTCCTCGATGATGACGCGGGTCTCACCGCGCAGCGTGCCGATCCACTCGCCGAACTCCTCCGCGTTCGAGATCGTGGCCGACAGGCACACCACGTTGACCGACAGCGGGAGATGGATCAGGACCTCCTCCCACACCGCGCCGCGGTAGGGATCCTGCAGGTAGTGCACCTCGTCCATCACGACGCTCACCAGCGACGAGAGGGAGTCGCTGCGCTCGTAGAGCATGTTGCGCAGCACCTCGGTGGTCATCACCACCACCGGCGCGTCCGGATTGACGGTGTTGTCGCCGGTCAGGAGCCCGACCGTCTGCGCGCCGTGCTTGGCCACCAGGTCTCCGAACTTCTGGTTGGACAGAGCCTTCAGGGGCGTCGTGTAGAAGCACTTGCCGCCGAGGGCGAGCGCCCGTTCGATCGCGAACTCGGCCACCACGGTCTTGCCGCTCCCCGTGGGGGCTGCCACCAACACGGACAACCCTTCATGGACCGCTGCTGCGGCCTCCAACTGGAACGTATCCAGCGCGAACGGGAACTGGGCGGCGAACGCCTGGGGGGTGGTCACCCGGTCAGTCTACGGGCGACCGGTTCCCGCCCCGGCGCTGCGCGCGAGATCCTCAGGCGCGATCGAAGGTCGCGAGGAACGCCAGGAGCGTTCGGTCGAAGGCCTCCGGGGCTTCCAGGTTGGACAGGTGCCCGGCACCGGGGATCTCCACCAGGCCGGCATCGGGGTGATGCTCGCGCATCTCGGCGGAGACCGCGGCCGGGATCAAGGTGTCGAACGAGGAGGTCACGATCAGCAGGGGAACGTCGACCGCTCCGAGGTCGGGCGTCGAGTCGATCCGCTCGGCCATGCCGCGCGCGGCGGCCCCGATCGAGGCCGCGGGCTGCGCTTGGATGGCGCCTCGGACCTGCTCCCACAGCTCGGCGGGGGCCTGGTCGCTGAGGAGCGGCGGCGGTTGCTCCACCAGGAAGCCGTTCCCCTCGGTGTCCAGGCGGTCGGCCAGCGCGCGTCGGCCTTGCGCGGCCTCCGGTGTGTCGGCGCCCGATCGCGTGTTCGCGAGCACCAAGCCAGCGATCCGCTGGCGCGCCATCCGCCAGAGTTCGAACGCCACGTAGCCGCCCATCGAAAGTCCACACGCCACGAACCGCTCGATCCCCGCGGCGTCGGCGGCCTGCAAGCAACGGTCGGCGGCGGCGCCCATCGTCATCGTGGGCCCGACGCCGTCGGTGTCGCCGAACCCGGGCAGCGACGGCGCCACCACCGGCCATCCAGCGTCCCCGAGGGTCCTCACCTGTCGCTCCCACATGCTTGCATCCAACGGGAACGCGTGGATCAACAGCACACCATCGGCAGATTCGGTCATCGGATCCCTTTCGCTTGAGGCCCGGCCACCACGGTGAGGGCGCCGGGAACGATCTCGAACGTGGCCGGCAGGTGGCCGACGTGTTCCCCGTCGGCATACACCTGCATCGAACGGTTGGCTCGCACGGTGACGGAGGTCGCGGTCCCCAGGCGGACCTTGGGGTGGGACCCGTGCGACCCGGTGAACACCTTCGGGAACGCTCGCAGGAAGGCGGCTTTCGACAGTGCTTCGACGATGCAGACGTCGAGGCGGCCATCCACGAGCGAGGCGTCGGGCAGCACCTTCATCCCACCACCGTAGGAGATGCCGTTGCCGACCACCACCAGCATCGCGTCCAGGTCCAGCGGTTCGTCGTCCAGCGTCAGCGCGTAGCTGGCGGGGCTGAACCTCGAGAGGGTCTTCATCAGCGCCGCGACGTAGGTGCCCGTCCCGCCGAGGTTGACCGTCGTGGCGTTCGCGGTCTCGTTGACCTCCGAGTCGAACCCTGCCCCAGCGACGTTGACGAAGTGCCGGCTCCCGCCGTCCGTGGTGACACGGATGGCATCGATCCGCACGGGCTTCGGGGCGGCGAGCAGCCGAACCGCCGCATCGAAGGTGCCGGCGCCGATCGTCTTGGCGAAGTCGTCACCGGTCCCGGCCGGCAGGACGGCGAGGGCGGCGTCGGTCCCGATCAGGCCGTTGGCGGCGCATGAGACGGTGCCGTCCCCGCCGATCACGGCAACGATCCCGGCACCCTCGCCCGCGACGCGCCGGCAGGTGGCCTCCATGTCGGCGGGCGATTCCGCCACCAGGACCTGATGCTCCACCCGGAGCTGTCGCAGCGTAGCGTCCGCCTTGCCGATGAGCTTGCCCGCCTTGCCCCGCCCCGCGGTGGGGTTGGCCACCACCACGACGGGAGCGCTGATCTCCACGCGACCTCCGGCTAGCTGCCGGTCGGGAGGCCAGGGATCCCGGCGTTCGCCGGCGGATCCACGACCCCACCGGCCGAGAGCGCCGACAGGAACGACGACCACCCCTGGGTCATCATCGTCTGCGCGTCGTCGAAGAGGCCCTGCGCGACGTCGGTGAGTTGGGCGGCTTCAGGCCCGGATGACTCGGCTGCCACCTTCCCCACGTCTGCCGCGTGTTGATAGAGCCGGAGCGCTTGCACGATCTGCTGGCTCGAGTCCGTGAAGGCGATCGTCTCGGTAGCGACGAAGCCCTTGTCGTCGATCTTCGTGCCGACGTCGTACTTGGTGATCGCGGCCGCCGCGGCCGCGGCGTCCTCCGAGGCCGTGGCGAAGACGTCGGCGGCGTCATCGGGCGTGGTGCCCTGTTTCATCTGCTGCAGGGTGTCACCCATCTCGGCGAAAGCCGCCGGCGGGACCCCGGGACTCACCACGGCGACCGTGCCCACCGCGTCCTCCACGGCGGACTTGTAGGACTGGGCGGCCGTTCGCTTGGAGGACGCCACGTTGGTCGCCTCCGACTCCGCGTCGTTCTTCCGCAGGCCGTTCATCAGCCACACGAACCCGCTGACGACCAGCACGCCGAGGATGAAGAACGCCGTTCGCTGCACCCATCGGCGTTGCGTGAAGGGGATGGGCACCGGCACCGGGGCGCGCTTCGGTGCGCGTGCTGCCGGTTTGCTCTTGGACCTGCCCTTGCCCTTGATCGCCACGGACGCTCCTTCGTCGGCTCAGCGCTTCATCATGCGACCGATGATGATAGAGCCCTCGTAGAACAGATACATCGGGATCATCATCGCGAACATCGTGTAGGGGTCACCGGAAGGAGTGATCACGGCCGCGAAGATGGCGATCCCGAGGATCGCCCATCGCCGCCATTCACGCAGCTTGCGGGTCGACAGGACGCCGACCGCCTCGAGGAACACCAGCAGAACCGGGAACAGGAACGAGATCCCGAACGCGAGGGTGACCAGCACCACGAAGCCCATGTATCGGTCGAACGTGATGAGCGGCACCACGCCCTCTCCGGCGAAACCCAGTAGGAAGTCCAGAGCCTTGGGCAAGGTGACATAGGCGAACACCGCGCCCAAGGCGAACAAGACGCAGGAGGACACGACGAACGGGATCGACCACTTCTTCTCCTTGGCGGTGAGCCCGGGCACGATGAAGGCCCAGAGCTGGTAGAGCACGATCGGCAGAGCGATGGCGAGCGCAAGGAAGCCCACCATCTTCAGCTTCACCAAGAATCCGTCGATCGGGCCGCTGAATACCAGGTCGCAACCCGCGGGCGGCCGGACCTGAGGGTTGTCGGTGATGTACTGACAGAACGGATCCCTCAGGAGTTCCTTCACGGGCTCGTACAGGAACCAAGCCGCGATCCCACATACCCCGACGGCGATGACGCACACGATGATCCGATGACGGAGTTCTTCGAGGTGCTCCATCACGGTCATGCTGCCCGCCCGCTCCTCCTCGGAGCGGCGTCGGAACCTGGAGACCACGCGCATCAGGCCTCAGGCTCCGGAGGCGGTTGAGATCCGTTGGAGCTGGGCTCTTCCGAAGGTTCGATCTCGGGTGCGACCGAGGCGGAGGTCGGCGGTGCCGGATCAGGGCTCTGCGGTGCCTCGGAGGCCGGCTCCGCAGCGGGCTCGTCGTCGTCGGGCGTGGTGGCGGCGCGCACGGCCTCGGCGGCGCGCTGTCGGGCCTTGTGGGGCGTGTTGCGGAACGCCGAGGTCACGTCGGTGGCGCCACGCAACTCGGCCGCGGTCTTGCGCAGCTCGGCGGTGGTCTGTTTGAAGTCATCGCCCATGCCCGTATCGACCATGTCGCGGACCTCGTCCTGGACCTTGCGGAACTCCCGGAGGCCCCGCCCGATCGTTCGCCCGAGGTCGGGCAGGCGCTGCGGGCCCACGACGACCAACGCGATGACGATGATGAGCAGTAGCTCGGGCGGACCGATGTTCAGCATGGGCGTCGGATCCTCGGGGTCAGGGCTCTTATCCTACCGTCGCGGTGCCCCGACGAAGGCGTCCTTGCAGGTCAGGGCGTACGTCCGGATCGTGACGGAGGCTTCAGCGACCCTGCTCGCGAACTCGCCCGCGCCGCCTGGGAGGAGATGTCCCGCGTGATTGGAGCGAGTTCCTCCTGCATCCGCCGAGCCGTCCTGCCGAGCAGGAACACCTGTCGGATCAACGCCACGAGGAACGCCACCAGCACCACCGCGACGGCGCCGCCAAGGATGAACCACCACGTCAGCCAATCGGTCACGTCGCGATGCTACACGAGGCCGGAGGGCGGAACGGGGCGAGGAAGCGGCGGGTGGTGGTCAGTTGCCGCCGCTGGAGGCGACGAATTCGGCGATGTACCGATCGTCCTCCAGCAGGTAGTGGAACTCGATGACATCGTCGATCGAGAACGGCGGCCCCTGCGGGAGCGGACCCCGAGGATCCTCGGCGTCGTCCTCGTCGAACAGCAGTTGTCCGCCGTCGATCTCGCCCGCGCCCTGATCGATGTCGACCCCCGCCGAGACCAGGAGCGCCACGATCTTGCGGTCGGCTCGCTTCTCGACGTCGTCGGCGCAGTTGGGGCAGGTGAACCGGTAGCTGCCTTCCTTCCCGTTCTGCCGAACGGACAGGAGGATGGCTTCGGGACCCATGTCCACTTCGCCACATCGGGGGCACGTTGTGCGGATGGTTGTCATCTCACCCGAGCTATCGGCCCTGCTCTGGTGAGGCTTGAGTGCCCTCCGAGTGATGAGGACTACCCAAGCTGGGCCAGTCAACCGAGGTCCGTTCGCGGGAGGCCCGGAACGGCGAAAAAGACCCCCGAGAATGGGTACTCAGCGATACCGAGCAAGGGTGACGGATGCGAGCTCTCGGACCGTCTCCGCGAGCTCCGGAGGGTCCAGGGCTTCGGCATCCGAGCCCACACGGAGCAGGATCCGCGCGACCGTCTCCACGTCGCCGGCGGGCATCGTCACCTCGAGCGAACCGTCATCGAGCTCGACGTGGTCGGAGGTGACGTAGTACTCGGCCACCCATCGCGCCGCGGGACGGAGCCGCAGGCGGACGGGGACATCCGACGGCGAGGGCGTGTAGAGCGCGCGTCCGGCCCCCTCCAGGTCCCGAGGCTCGAACGCGTCGCCGGTGCGCACTGCCGCTCGGATGCGATCGGCACGGAAGAGCCGTTCGGCGTCCGCATCGACGTCCCACGCGGCGACGTACCAGTTCCCCAGGTCGGCGAACACCGCTTCAGGATCGACACGTCGCGTGGTCCAGTCACGGGTGGAGGCGGCGAAGTACTCGATCTCCAGGCGTGCATGGTCCCGTGCGGCCTCGCGGAGCAGCTCGAGGTGGGCGGGCGCCTGGCCGCTCGTGGCGGCCTCCACCGCTCCTTCGTAGGCGCCCACGACCTCGGGGCCGAGGGATCCGCGGAGCTTGTCGAGTGCCGAGTCGAGGGCGGGAGCGTCGGGAACGCCGGGGATCGCCGAGAGCTCGGTGCCCCGCAGGAGCAGGGCCAATGCCTCGTTGCGGGTGAGCCGCAGCGGGCGGGCGAAGTGGTCGGCCATCGTGATCCAGATGCGGTCGTCCTCGTCGACGTCCACGTCGATCAGATCGCCCGGCCCGTACGGCGGCAATCCCGACATGAACAGCAGGTCGAGGTCGCGGCGCAGCTGATCGGCCTGGGCTCCGAACAAGGAGGCGACGTCGTCCAGGTTCGAGCCGGGGTGCTGCACGAGGTACGGAACCACCACGAGCATCCGCCCGAGTCGCTCGGCGGTCGTGGGCGCGGCACGGCGCCGTTCAGGCACCCAGCGCCTCCAGGCGTCGGATGACCTCGTCGCGGAGGCTCGCCGGCTCGTGCACCAGGGCGTCGGGACCGAACTGCAGCACGATGCCGGCCAGGCTGTCCTCGTCGGCGACGGGCACGCGGACGCGGACCCACCCGTCGGCATCCTCGCCGTCGGCCTCCGCACCGGCGAAGGACCCGGTCGCCCACCACGCGACCGCCGGCGAGAACGTCACGACGGCGGTGTCCTCCCCCGCTGCCGCCCACGGGCCGGCCTCGACGTGATCGGTGGCCTTGAACCCGTCGGGCGGCTCCTGTCCTTCGCCGACATCGGTGATCTCGGTCGTGAACCGGGACAACCGGAACGCGCGCAGCTCGGCGCGGTCACGGTCATGGCCCACGAGGTACCAGTGCCCGCGCCGGAAGACCATGGCGAACGCGTCCACGGTGCGCTCCCCCACCTTGCCCTGGGAGGTCCGGTATCCGAAGGTCACGGCTCGCCGCCCTTGCGCAGCGTCGGTGGCCGACAGGACCAGGTCGCTGCGGGCGTCCGATCCGGAGGCCAGGGGTCCGCCCGCCAGGCTCGCCAGTACGCCCCCCTCGGCCCCGTAGAGGAGCTTGCGGGCACCGATCTCGGCCGGCGTCCCCTCCCCACCGCTCTGAGCCGCCACCAGGAGCGCAGCGAGCTCCTCGGGGGCGAACGCGATCTCGGGGAGGTAGTACTCGTCCTTGGGGATCAGGTACCCCTGCTCCGTTCCCCAGGCATCGGTGTCGACCAACTGCAACGGCACGCCGAACTCGCGGAGCTGGTCCTTGTCGCGCTCGAACATCCGCTTGGCCGAATCGACGTTCTGCTGGCGGTACGGCTCGAGGATCTCCCGGATCTGCTCGAAGGACAGGGGCGTCGTCGTCTCCAGCAGCAGGCCGACGAGGTTCAACAGCCGCTCGAGAGGTTCCATCCTGTCCTGGCCCGCCACGTGCGGCATCATATCGGTGACGTGCTTCCCGACCCCGCATCAGAGCCCGAAGTGTCATCACCCGATCCGGCGCGCCTTCGGATGATGCCGGTCGTCCTGGTCCCCGCCGCCTGGATGCTCGGGCCCGTGCTCGCGGGCCTCGCTCGCGCGGGCAGAGCTCCGACGATCGCGATGGTCACCACCACCGTGGAACTCGCGTCGCTGGTGGAGCGCGGTACCGACACGGAGGCGGTGGTGATCCTCACGACGGCCTTCCCCGCCATGGCCGGGAGCGTGCGCCGGCTCCAGGCACAGGGCGCGAGGACCGTTCCCGCGCTCGAGGCAGCCCTGGGTGGCGGGGTGACCGCCGCCTCGCTCACCTTGCTCGGTGAACTGCCGGAGGCCCTGAACGTCCCGGTTCCCTCGATCGACGACGACGACGAACGATGGCGCCTCTGGCAGTCCCTGCGCGATGCAGGGCTGGACGAGCGACATCACCTCGTGGACGTCGACGGTCATCCGGCCCTGGACGAACTCAGCGCTCGCGGCACCGCCGTCGAGGGTGATCTCGTGGGCTTGTTGGCGGCCGGAGCGGCCGGGGTCCTGGCCGGACGTATGGTGGCCGGCAACCGCCGGTGGAACGCGCAACTGGACGACTGACCTTCGCTCATCTCGGTGTGGCAGGATGCGCGCATGGATGCCGATGAGCGGCCCGACGAACCCAAACCTGAACGCCGCATCGACGCCTTCCGGCGCACCCACCTCGCGAACGAGCGCACGTACCTGGCGTGGTTGCGGTCGGGGCTCACGGCCGTGGCCGTCGGACTGGGCGTCGCCAAGTTCCTGCCCGATCTCGCCGATGCGGGGACCACATGGCCCTACGTCGCGCTCGGTGCGGGATTCTGCCTGCTGGGCATCCTGATGATGGTGGTGGGGATCCAGCGGATGCGGCAGGTGACCAAGGCCCTGGAGCGCGGCGAGTTCGGACCGCTCGACGAACGAGCCGCCGTGTTGCTGGGGCTCCTGACGATCGTGCTCGGCCTGGCCACCGTAACGATCATCATCTTCGACCGCTGAGCCCGGCTGGGCGTCGAGCGCGGGCGAGCGTCACATGTGGGCGATGAGTTGGTCCACCCGTTCGTCGACGCTGCGGAACGGGTCCTTGCACAGGACGGTGCGTTGGGCCTGGTCGTTCAGCTTGAGATGGACCCAGTCCACGGTGTAGTCGCGCCGCTTCGCCTTGGCCTGACGGATGAAGTCACCACGGAGCTTGGCCCTGGTGGTCTGCGGTGGCTCGCGCATCGCCCGGTTGACCTGCGCGTCGGTGACCGCTCGCTCCACCTTGCCGGCCTTCTCCAGGAGGTAGTAGAGCCCGCGGCCCCGGTTCACGTCGTGGTAGGCCAGGTCCAGCAGGGCGATGCGAGGTGAGGCGAGCGCGAGATCGTGCTTGACCATGTAGCGTTCGATCAAGTTGCGTTTGGTGACCCAATCCACCTTCCGCACCAGGCGCTCGGGTTCGCCGTCGCGCAGCGCGTCCAGCGCCTCACGCCATTCGCGGAGCAACACCTTCGAGGTCTCGTCGGCCCCACGTCGCTCGATGAAGCGCTCGGTCTTCTCCAGGTACTCGGTCTGCATCTCGATCGCCGAGAGTTCTCGTCCGTTCGCGAGCTTCACCGTACGCGTGCATCCCGTGTCATGGCTGATCTCGCGGATGGCGCGGATCGGGTTCTCGAGCGAGAGATCGCGCATCACGGTGTTGCCCTCGACCATCCGCAACACCAGGTCGGTGATGCCCACCTTCATGAAGGTGGTCCATTCGCTCATGTTCGAATCGCCGACGATCACGTGGAGCCGGCGGAAGCGCTCCGCGTCGGCGTGCGGTTCATCGCGCGTGTTGATGATCGGGCGTGACCGGGTCGTCGCGCTGGAGACGCCTTCCCAGATGTGCTCGGCACGTTGGGAGATGCAGAACTGCGCGCCTCGGGGGCCGTGCAGCACCTTGCCGGCCCCGCACCAGATCTGCCGCGTGACGAAGAACGGGATCAAGACGTCGGCCATGCGCGCGAACTCTCCGTGGCGGCCCACCAGGTAGTTCTCGTGGCAGCCGTAGGAGTTGCCGGCCGAATCGGTGTTGTTCTTGAACAGGTAGACCTCGCCGCTGATGCCCTCTTCGTGCAGCCGCATCTCCGCGGCGCCGAGCAGCGCTTCCAGGATCCGCTCGCCCGCCTTGTCGTGGGCGACGAGTTCCTTGATCGAGTCGCACTCGGGCGTGGCGTACTCGGGGTGAGAGCCCACATCGAGGTACAGACGAGCACCGTTCTCCAGGAACACGTTCGAGGACCGGCCCCAGTGCACGACCCGGCGGAACAGGTATCGGGCGACCTCGTCGGGCGAGAGGCGGCGCTGCCCGCGGAAGGTGCAGGTCACGCCGTACTCGTTCTCCAGGCCGAAGATCCGCCGTTCCATACGCAGAGCCTACGGCCGAACCGGGCGAAGCCCGGGAGCCACGTCGGCGCGGGATCTCACCATGCCTCCTCCACGCACTCGGCATAGGTCTGCGGGTCGACCCATCCGTAGCCGACATCGCCGCCGTTGTTCAGTGAGATGCAGACGGGCGCGCCGTCGGGCATGCGCGTCACGAGCACGATCGAGGCGGGGGTGCTCTCGCGCAGCGTGACGACGCCGAACCGGCCCGGTCCGACTCCGTACCGCAGACCCGGCTCGATCCGCTTCAGCGCTCCGATGCTCAGGCCGTCGAAGGTCTCGGCGTGCGCGGCGGCGTAGATGCGGGATGCGGCGAGGGCTTCGCGGAGCCGGGCCTGGGCACTCCCCCGCTCTTCCC
>Ga0190274_10001446_pt1 | contig 13953 bp, 18 predicted proteins | sample Popmic531T_FD_133002 | JGI IMG/M metagenome (GOLD analysis project Ga0190274, IMG submission 133002) | Populus adjacent soil microbial communities from riparian zone of Yellowstone River, Montana, USA - 531 T | ecosystem: Environmental > Terrestrial > Soil > Riparian zone | place: USA: Montana...
GATGACGTTGCGGCACATGTTGAACAGCGAGCCGAGGTTGGTGTTGATCACCGCGGTCCACTGTTCGGGCTTCATGCGGTGCAGCGTGGCATCCTTGGTGATGCCGGCGTTGTTGATCAGCACTTCGATCGGCCCGAGATCGGCCTCGACCTGCTTGATGCCGGCGGCGCAAGCGTCGAACGACGACACGTCCCACTTGTAGACGTTGATCCCGGTTTCCGCCTTGAACTTGTTCGCAGCCTCGTCATTGCCGGCGTAGGTCGCGGCGACCTTGTATCCCGCCGCCTTCAGCGCCTTTGAAATCGCCGCGCCGATGCCGCGCGTTCCGCCCGTCACAACTGCTACCCGAGCCATCTACCCTCTCCTCAGTTTCTTCTGTCCCTCGAACGACAGATTAAAGACAAGAATGCCCGGCACAAGCCGGGCATTCCGTAACGGTTGCAGTGCGGTATGAAGCTTACCGCTCCACGCACATCGCGATGCCCATGCCGCCGCCGATACACAGCGTGGCGAGGCCTTTCTTGGCGTTGCGCTTCTGCATTTCATAGAGCAGCGTGGTCAGCACGCGCGCGCCGGACGCGCCGATCGGATGGCCGATCGCGATCGCGCCGCCGTTGACGTTGACCTTGTCGGTGTCCCAGCCGAGATCCTTGTTGACCGCACAGGCCTGCGCGGCGAACGCCTCGTTGGCCTCCACCAGATCGAGATCCTCGTGCTTCCAGCCGGCCTTCTTGAGGGCGGCACGCGACGCCGGGATCGGTCCGGTGCCCATGATCGAGGGATCGACGCCGGCATGCGCCCACGACACGATGCGCGCCAGCGGCGTCTTGCCGAGCTTGGCCGCTTCGCTCGCCTTCATCAGCACGACGGCGGCCGCGCCGTCGTTGATGCCCGACGCGTTGGCCGCGGTGACCGAGCCTTCCTTGTCGAAGGCGGGGCGCAGCTTGGCGATCGAATCCAGCGTCACGCCGGCCTTCGGATACTCGTCGGTGTCGACCACCACGTCGCCCTTGCGCGACTTGATGGTGACCGGAACGATCTCGTCCTTGAACTTGCCGGCCTTCATCGCGGCCTCGGCCTTGTTCTGCGACTTCACCGCGAACTCGTCCTGCTGCGCCCGGGTGATCTGCCACTTCTTGGCGACGTTCTCGGCGGTGGTTCCCATGTGATAGCCGTTGAAGGCATCCCACAGGCCGTCTTTGATCATCGTGTCGACCACCTCAAGCGAGCCCATCTTCACGCCGTTGCGCAGGTGCGCGACGTGCGGCGCCTGGCTCATCGACTCCTGGCCGCCGGCGACCACGATGTCGCTGTCGCCGTTGAGGATGGCTTGGTAGCCGAGCGCCACCGCGCGCAGGCCCGAGCCGCAGAGCTGGTTCACGCCCCAGGCGGGGCTTTCGACAGGGATGCCGGCCGCGATCGAGGCCTGGCGGGCCGGGTTCTGGCCCTGCCCCGCCGTCAGGATCTGCCCCATGATGACCTCGGAGACCCGGCCGCCCTCGACGCCGGCGCGCTTGAGCGCGGCATCAATCGCGACCTTGCCGAGCTCATGGGCCGGAAGCCCGGCCAGGGCCCCGTTGAAAGCGCCAACCGGCGTGCGGGCCGCGCTGACGATGACAATATCGTCCTGCATTGCAAACTCTCCTTGGCTGAAGGCGGACCGAAAGCCCGCGTCGTACTTGAGTTCTGACTTGGATTTTGACCGGTATTTCTGCCTCTTTGATAGTCTCTCGCGGACTGCCCGCCAAGGTGGCGCACTGCACAAAACTATGGCTCGCCCTGCGGAAAACGCCTACGCTTCGAGAGAAGCTCACCGGCGGGGGCGCCGGTATAGGGGACATATCGGCACGTCATGGCAAAATCCGAAGAGCCGATCACGATCAAGAAGTACGCCAATCGGCGGCTCTACAACACCGGCACCAGCACCTATGTGACGCTCGAAGATCTCGCCGTGATGGTGAAAGCCGGCGAGGATTTCGTGGTTTATGACGCCAAGACCGGCGAGGACATCACCCGCTCTGTGCTGGCCCAGATTATCTTCGAGCAGGAGAACAAGGAGGGGCAGAATCTCCTGCCCATCAACTTCCTGCGCCAATTGATCCGCTTCTACGGCGACAGCATGCAAATGATGGTGCCGCGCTTCCTCGAAGCGTCGATCGACTCGCTCACCAAGGAGCAGGAAAAGTTCCGCGGCCAGCTCGCGCAGACGTTCGGCGGCGGATTCGGCACGTTCGAGGAGCAGGTGCGGCGTAACACCGAGATGTTCGAGCGCGCCTTCGCGATGTTCGCGCCGTTCGCCCGGCAGGGCGGCCTGCCGGAGGGTTCCGGCGCGCCGGACAAGCCGGGCGGCCCGGACAAACCGGCCGAAGGCGGCGAGATCACCGATCTCAAGCGCCAGATGGAAGAGATGCAGAAGCGGTTGGACAAGCTGAGCGACAAGGACAAATAGCGCGAACTATACCCGCGTCGTCTTCCTTCGGTCCGCCTGCACCACCTCGCCCCACGGCCGCTCGACCGAAGCCAGCCCGACCAGCTTGCCCTGCAGATAGTCGCAGCCCCAGCTCGCCAGCATCTCCGCCGCCGCCTCGTCCTGCACCCACTCGGCGATGGTCTTGAGGCGGAGTCGCTGCGCGAGCTCGACCAGCGTGAGCACGAAGGCGCGATCGTCCTCCGAGCGCGTCAGGTTCTGCACGTAGGCGCCGTCGATCTTGATGATGTCGACACCGAGCTTGCGCAGGTTGCGGAACGAGGTGTAGCCCGCGCCAAAATCGTCGATCGCGATCCGGCAGCCGAGACGCGGCTGACGAAGCCGCGGGTGTCGTCGATATCCTGGATCGCCGACATCTCGGTGATCTCGATGGTGAGACGCTCCGCCACGCCCGTGCTGGCGCGCAGCATGGCCTCGAGCGCCGACCACCAGTCGGGGTCCGTGGTGGATGACGGCGACACGTTGAGGCTGGCGGCGAGCGTCGGCACCGCGACCATTTCGCTCACCAGCAGCTCCAGCACGCGATGGTCGAGCATGCGCACCAAACCGAGCCGCTCGGCGACCGGAATCACGTCATGGGCGCGCACCAGCGTGCCGTCGGCGCGGCGAATGCGCATCAGGCATTCATGGAACGCCGTCGCGCGGGTGTGCGCATCGACCACCGGCTCGAAGGCGAGCAGGATGCGCCGCTCGTTGAGCGCGCTGACGATCTCGTCGGCCGCACGCACGTTCTCGCGGCGCATTGCGTCGCGCTCGACGTTCGGGCGATAGACCTGGGAAGAGCCGAGACGCTTGGCCTTGGCGTTGTTGAGCGCCTCCTGCGCGCGGGCGAATATTTCCGGTACGGTGCGGGCATGCCGCGGCGCGGTGACGCCGCCGATCGTGACGGTGACGGCAACCGGCCCGGCGGGCGTGCGGACGACGTCGTCGCGCACGCCGGCCAGGAGGCGCTCGCACGCCTTCTCCATGTCTTCCGGCGTGCAGTTGTTGAGGATCACGGCGAACTTGTTGCCGGAAAAGCGGCCGAGATGGTCGCCGCCGCGCATCTTGGCGCGCAACCGCTTGGCGACCGCGCCGATCACCTCGTCGGCGACGTCGAAGCCATAGCCTTCGTTGAGGCGGGCAAGATTGTCGATCGCGATCATCAGCAGGCCGCAGGAGTTGCGCTGGTCGACCGCCTGCTGCAGCGTCGTCTCCAGCACCTCGGTGAGATGCCAGCGATTCATTTCGCCGGTCAGGCCGTCGAAGTGCGACAGGTAGGAGAGCTTCTCCTCCTGCGCGTGCCGCTCGTTGATGGCATGGATGACGCCGTGCGCGCGCTCCGGCTTCCCCTCCTTGCCTGCGAACCAGCGGCCGGTATCCTCGATCCAGAGCTTGGCGCCGCCTTCCGGCGTGATCGAATACTGCACCAGATAGGGAACGCCGGCGCCCTCGTCGCGCTGCGTCGAATTCATCACCGCGTCGTAGCGGGCTTGCGCCGTCTCGTCGTCGAGTGCCTGCGCGTAGCCGCGCCCGGTCGCCACCGCCGCGCGGTCGCGCAGCTTGAGCACGTCGGCGAAATTGGCGCCCCAGGCCAGCGTATCGTCGGCGATCGACCAGACGTAAGGCACCTCACCGACCGATGCGAGAATCGCCGCTGGATCGAGCACGTCGGCGGCGACGGAGCGCTGCGGCGCCGCGAAAACATCGGCTGCCGGCTTGGACTCTTTGGGAGCCTGTGTCGCAAAGACGTCCCCCCGCGCGAACACATCCGGCTGCGGTTGCGGCCCGGCGGAGCGAGGTGGTTTGGGCGCGCGATCCTTGATCACGGTCGAACCTTTTCGGGAAGGCCACGTTGTCCCAACAGGCGACATCGCAACGGAAATCGAAGTCCAAGCGTCGCGGACAACCCTAAAGAAACCGAAAAACGCCGGGCTTGGGCTCATGACGGCCTTCGGCACGCCGTTTGCGATGTCTCATGAGCGGGGCACGTTCTGTCCCGCAGTGAGACAGAGGCTGTGCAATGCTGGCAGGGAATTGTTCACCATCCGAAAGCCGGGCGCTTGTCTGCGTCGAGGCGGAATCCGCCGCGCCGCATCCGCATCGCGTCGTGCATCGCGAACCCGCCTTTCTCACGCATCTGATTGCCATGGCGGAGCAGGTCCCGCAGATGCGTGAGCATCGCCGCGCCGAGCCCGCCGAAGCGGCTGCGGCCTATCAGTCGTCCCTGGAAAGATTCAGCGCTCAGTAACCCAGCGCACAGCCGTCCTTGCGCGGCTCCGAGCCGCCGATCAAAACGCCGCGCTTCCAATCGATCCGGATGGCCTGCGCGCCGCCCCAAGGCGTGGGCGCAACCACGACGTTGTGACCCTTCGCCTTGAGGCCCTCGACGGTCGCCGCCGGCATGCCGCGCTCGATCACCGTGCTCTCACCTTCGAAGAAAGCGCGCGGTGCATCGATCGCGCTCTGCACGTCCATGCCGTAGTCGACCATGTTGAGGATCATCTGCACGTGGCCCATCGGCTGGTAGTGCGCACCCATTACGCCGAACGTGGTGTCGCAGCGGCCGTCCTTCATCGCGAGCGCCGGGATGATGGTATGCATCGGCCGCTTGTCCGGGCCGAGCGCATTCGGATGGCCGGGGGTGAGCACGAAGCCCGAACCGCGGTTGTTGAACATCACGCCGGTCTTTTCGGTGCAGATCGCGGAGCCGAATGCCGAGTAGAGCGAGTTGATGAAAGACACCGCCTTGCGATCGCGGTCGACGACCGTGAGATAGACGGTGTCGCCGCCGGGTGTCGGAGCCGTGGGCAGCGGCACGCGCTTGGTGCGGTCGATCTTCGCGGCGAGTTGCTTCGCGAACGCCTTGTCGTTCAGCGCCGCTGCGGCCACGCGCATGTATGACGGCTCGGCGATATGGGTGTCGCGCACGGCAAAGCCGATGCGCGCCGCCTCGAGCATCAAGTGGAAGCGGTCGGCCCCGAGGGCGTCGAGCGCCGAAAGATCGAAATTCTCCAGGATGTTGAGCATCACCAGCGCGGTAAGGCCCTGCGTGTTCGGCGGGATTTCAACCAGATCGACGCCGCGATAGTTGGTCGAGATCGGCGTCGGCGCCTCGCCGCGATGCTTGGCGAAGTCTTCGACGGTCAGCACCGAGCCCTTGGCCTGCAAGGTCGCCACCATGTCCTCGGCGACCAGCCCTTCATAGAACGCGCGCGGGCCGCTCCTGGCGATCGCCTTCAGCGTCTCGGCGAGCGCCGGCAGTTTGATGACGTCGCCTTCGGCCGGCGCCTGTCCGTTGATCAGATAGTGCCGCGTGGCGCCCAGGCTGTTGCCCAACTTGGCGACGAGGCCCTTCCAGTCCGCCGCCACGCGCGGCGCGACGGGAAACTCGTGCTCGGCGTAACGGATGGCCGGCGCCAGCACGCGGTCGAGCGGCCAGGTGCCATGGACCTTCAGAATTTCGCCCCACGCTTCGATCGCGCCGGGCACGTTCACCGCGTGCGGGGAGGTCGCCTCGATGCTCGTCATGCCCTTGGCAAGCAAGGCTTCCGTCGAAGCCTTCGCGCCGGCGCGGCCGCAGCCGTTGTAGCCCCACACCGGCTTGCCCGGATCGGCGATCAAGGCGAAGCAGTCGCCGCCGATGCCGGTCATGTGCGGCTCGATCACGCACAGCACGGCGACCGCCGTCACCGCCGCGTCGGCGGCGTTGCCGCCGGCGCGCAGCACGTCGAGCGCGGCAAGCGTGGCGAGCGGATGCGAGGTGGCCGCCATGCCCTGGCCCGCAATGACTTGCGAGCGGCCGGGCAGATGGAAGTCGCGGGCCATGAAGGTGCTATGCGCGCGTTAGGACGCGGTCTCGACGCGCTCGACCGTGAAGTCGCGTTGGGCGGTGCGCAGCGTCACGATAAAGCCTGCCACGACGTCGACGATGCTGATCATCATCAGCAGGAAAAACGTCGAGGTGCCCGCCTGCCGCACCAGCAGGAATTCGATCAGCATGAGGATGAACACCACCATCGACAGGACATGATCCACGATCGAGCGGACGCCGATCTTGGTCGCCTTGAGGATTTCGAGCGGCAGCAGGATGATCGCCAATCCGACCAGCATGTCCTCGGCGGTCACGCTCCAGACCGCGCCGGAGGTCAGATTCACCGTGGTCATGGCGTCGGTCCAGCCCAAGCCGGGCGTGAGGAACGCGATCATGTTGTAGATCGCGAACGGAATGACCAGCAGCGGAAAACCGATCAGGTACATGGGCAGCCCCTGCTCCAGATCGCGGTGTCGGACGCCTCAGACCTCGACCTTCGGCTTGAGCACCGCGCGGCCCTTGTACATGCCGGTCTTGAGGTCGATGTGGTGCGGGCGGCGGCGCTCGCCGGAATCCTTGTCCTCGATGTAGCTCGGCTGCCTTAGCGCGTCGGCCGAGCGGCGCATGCCGCGGCGGGACGGCGAGGTTTTTTTCTTGGGCACAGCCATGGGGAATCTCCTGAAAACGACGGCGCGGGGCGCCTGTAGCCAAATTCCTGCGGGAAGCCGGGCTTATAGGGGAAAGCCCCCGGTCTGACCAGTACCAATCAGCGAACCCTGACGCAGGCGTCGAGGTCGCCGGCGGAGGCCGTGCGGCCCTGAATCCGGGCGGCGATGCGGCGCACCCCGGGCCCCGGCCGCTGGGCATTACGCCGGTGTGGATTGGGCAACACCGCGACCAACACCGCCGCCTCCGCCGGGGTGAGATCGCGGGCCGATTTGCCGAACGCGCGCTTGGCCCCGGCCTCGACGCCGAACTGGCCGCCCGGTCCCCATTCCGCGATGTTGAGATAGATTTCCATGATGCGCCGCTTCGGCAGCACCAGATCGGTCCACATCGCCAGCGGGAACTCCAGCGCCTTGCGCACGAAGCTGCGGCCGCCCCAGAGGAACAGGTTCTTCACGGTCTGCTGCGTGATGGTCGAGGCTCCCCGCGCATCGCCGAGCTCGTCTGCCTCCTCGATTGCCGCCCGCAGCTCGCCCCAATCGATGCCACGGTGGTTGCAGAACTTGGCGTCCTCGGACGCGACCACGGTCTTCGCCACCACCGGCGCGATGCGCTCCATCGGCACGTAGGTGCGCTCGACTCGCGCACCCTTGATCCAGCGCCACGCCATCACGGCCGAGACCGGATCGACGATACGGTACAGCGGCGCCAGCAGATACGGCAGCAGCAGGATCGCGATCACGAGCAGGATGAGCGCGCGTGCGATCCGGAATGCAAGGCCGCGGCGGGCCTTAGGAGGAGCAGGATTGGCACTTGTCATCGCTGCCAGTTAAGCACAAATCTGCAGGGGTCAGCGGGGACCACTCATGGCCAAACGAGCGTTGCCGGAACTTTGGATCGTGCGCATGGCACGCGGCCACGCACGACTCTGGTTCGCGATTACGCTGGGCGGCCTCACGTATCTGGTGCTCCCCGGCTCCTGGTATGTCGTCACCCGCGCGTTGGCGAGCTGGGACATCGGCGTGGCGCTTTATCTGGCCGCGGCTGCCGTGATGATGTCGCGCTCCTCGGTGTCCGATATCCGCCTGCACTCGGCGCTGCAGGACGAAGGCGCGTTCGCGCTGATGCTGCTCGTGGTCATCTCGGCGATGGCGAGTCTCGCCGCGATCTTCGCGGAGCTCGCGTCCGAGGGCGACGTGCAACCGGGTCCCTGGTCCTATACATTGGCCATCGCCACCGTGATCCTGTCATGGGCATTTATCCATACGATTTTTGCCCTGCATTATGCCCACGATTTCTACGGCAAGGGCCAGCGCGCCACCGGCTTGAATTTTCCCGGCGATGACAAGCCGGACTACTGGGACTTCATGTATTTTTCGTTCGTGGTCGGAATGACGTTCCAGGTGTCGGACGTCGCGGTAACCAATAAATGGATCCGCCGCTCGGTTGTAGTGCACGGCATCCTTTCGTTCTTCTACACCACCACGGTCGTGGCCTTGGCGGTGAACATGGCCGCGAGCGCCCTCTAGCCTGCGATGACAGCCACCATCCAAACCCTGCTTCTCCTGCTCGCGACCGGCGTGGCCGTTGCGGTGCTGGCCCAGCGCCTCAAGATCGCGCCGTCCATCCTCCTGGTGATCGCCGGCATTGCGCTGGCGCTCGTTCCGGGCCTGCCGAGCATCGAGCTGGCACCTGAGATCGTGCTGCTCGTCATCCTGCCGCCGCTGATCTATTCGGCCGGCGTCTCGATGAGCTGGCGCGAATTCCGCTTCAGCCTCCGGCTCATCGCATTGCTCGCGTTCGGCTGCGTGGTGTTCACCACCTGCGCAGTCGCCACCGCATTGCATTATCTGCTCGGCTGGCAGTGGGGAGTGGCGTTCCTGCTTGGCGCCATCGTCGCGCCGCCAGACGTGGTGGCGCCGCTCGCCATCGCGCGCCGGCTCGGCATGCCGCGGCGTTTGGTGGTGGTGCTCGAAGGCGAAGGCCTCGCCAACGACGCCACCGCGCTGATCCTGTACCGGTTCGCCGTCGCCGCAGTCGCGACCGGCACTTTCTCGCTCAGCAAAGCGACCGGCACGTTCGCGCTCATCGTGGTCGGCGAGCTTCTGTGGGGCTTCGGCGTCGGCTGGCTGGCGCTGCGGCTTCGCCATTGGGTGCGCAACCCCCGGGTCGAAATTACGCTGTCGCTGATGACTCCCTATCTCGCCTATTGGGTGCCGGAGCATCTCGGCGGCTCGGGCGTGCTGGCGACCGTGGCGGCCGGACTCTACGTGAGCTGGAACGGCCCGCTGCTGATCTCGGCGTCGACGCGGCTGCAGGGCATCTTTTTCTGGGACCTGTTCATCTACGTGATCGAAAGCCTGATCTTCCTGATCACCGGCCTGCAGGCCCGCGCGCTGCTGGAAAAGGCGCAATGGTTCTCGCTCCGGGACCTGCTGATCGCGGTTGCGATCACCACGGCGATCGTGATCGCGGCGCGCTTCGTCTGGGTGTTCCCGGCAACCTACCTTCCGCGCTGGTTCAGTGCATCGCTGCGGGCGCGCGATCCAGCGCCGCCCTGGCAAAATCCGTTCCTGCTGTCGTTCACAGGCGTGCGGGGCGTGGTGTCGCTCGCCGCGGCGCTCGCCATTCCACTCACCACCGCGGCGGGTGAGCCGTTCCCGTATCGCGACCTGATCCTGTTCGTCACCTTCGGCGTCATCATCATCACACTGGTGGGACAAGGACTGATGCTGCCCACCGTGGTGCGCTGGCTGGGCCTGACCCAGAAAGGCCGCGCCGAGCAGCGCAGGGAGCGCGAGATCGAGCTTGCGGCACGCGCGCAAGCGCTGGAGGCGGCGCTGGAACGCCTCGAAGCGATGACGGCGGAGGGGCAATTGTCCGGCGAGGCGCTGGAGCTGTTGCGGGCCCGCCATCAACAGCGAACCCGGCAACTGCCGAAGAACACCGACGACGGGCTTGAATTGACCCGCCTGAACAACGATCTGCGGATCGAGCTGATCGATGCCGAGCGCCGGTTCCTTTATCAACTGCTGCGCGACGGTAAATTGACCGATGAATCGCGGCGGCGGATCGAGCGAGAGCTCGATCTCGAAGAGGAAAGCATTGCGTGCCGAAGGGAGGGCGAGGTCCCCCTGTAATGACAGTTGACTTCGCGTGAACCGCCAGCCACGCATAGCGCGCCGAACGAGCGCGTTACCGCGCTGATGGCGATATTGAAATGGGAGACGAAAGACGAAATGAGCAGCTTTAAATACCCCGATCTTCACGAGCGTCAGAACAGCGCCGCGGCGGCCAAGAAGGCGATGTTCGAAAAGTTCCGCGCGGCGTCCCAGGACCCTACGGCCGAAGAGCGCCGCAAGGAGCGGATCGCGATCCACGAAGCGCGATTGGTCCGCACGGCCGAGCGCGAGGCCGCGAAGAAGCAGCGCGAGACCGAGCGCGCGGCGCAGGCCACCCGCGAGGCCGAGCTCGCCGTGCAGGCGCAGCGCGAAGCAGAAGAGGCCACCGCCCGCCTGGCGGCCGAAGAGGCGGAACAGGAGCTGGCAAAGCTGGCCGAACAAAAGGCTACCCGGGACGCCCGATACGCTGCGCGCAAGGCGGCAAAGAAGGAGCGGCGCCGAGGCTACTGACGCCCGACACGGGGATCGACCATGTCCGATTGCCTACACTGCGACATCAACGAGCTTGTCGAGAAGCAGCTCGAGCGTGAAAGCGCGGACTTGGCCGATCTCTCGGCTCGGGTGACGGAAAGCCTCGTCGACCTGATCCTGCTCGCGCCGCCGGGCGACCACGCAAAATTGATGGCCGACGCCCTGTCCAACCTGGGACAGATCTATCTCGAGAAGACCGGCGCGATCGAAACCGACGAATCGTCGTCGCGGCATTGAAATGGCGAACAGACCCTTCAAGCCGACCGGCTCACGCGATGCGGCCGAAGCTGCCTTCAAGGCGGCGACCACCAAGCCCGCGACTCTGCCGGAGACGAAGCAGCCCTCGATCCCCGGCGTGAAAGAACAAGTCACGCTGCGGATCGACCGTGAGATCCTGGATTACTTCCAGGAAGACGGGCCGGGCTGGCAGGACCGCATCGTCGAGGCGCTGCGCAAGGCCGCCGGCAAATAGCTTTCGCTACTTCCCTGCGGGCTTCCAGCCGCGCGCCAGCTTCTGGGCCTCCGCCAGTTGCACGTTGGTTATCGAGGCCCGGACTCGCTCGCGATTTTTCAGCCCCCGCTCGTGGCCCTGTGAGCCCGACAGGTTGAACCACATGTGGGCGCGGACAATGTCCTGCGGCACGCCCTGCCCATTCTCGTACATCAGCCCGAGACCGTTCTGCGCGAAGGCGTTGCCCTGATCGGCGGCCAGCCCGTACCACTTCAGCGCCTGCGCAAAATCCTGCGGCACGCCGCGGCCGCTGCTGTAGATGTCGCCAAGATTCTGCTGGGCGAGCGAATAGCCCTGGTCGGCGGCGAGGCGATACCATTTCAACGCCTCGCCGGCGTCCGGCTGCACGCCCCAGCCCTGATCGTACGAAACACCGAGATTGAATTGCGCCAGCGCGTTGCCCTGCTCGGCAAGCGGACGAATGAGCTTGAGCGCAGCCACGTAGTCGCCGCGGCGCAACGCGGCGGCGGCCTCGCCATCGGCGCAGCGTCAGCCGGCGCGGCAAAGCACATGACGACAAGGTACATGGCGACGACGAGATCCACGGCCGCGTTGTGTGCTCGCATCATGGTGTGCCTACTGGGCCTGCACGGGCTGCGGCGCGACCGGTTTCCATTCGCGCGTGAACTTCTGCGCCTCGTCGATCTGGCCCTGGGTCATGCGCGACGCGAGCGCATCGCGATTCTTGATCGCCATCCTGGCGCCGTTCGAAGCCGCCAGATTGAACCACATGTAGGCGTACACAAAATTCTGCGGCACGCCGTTGCCCTGGTCGTACAGCACGCCGAGATTGACCTGGGCTTGCGCATGACCCTTGTCCGCGGCGAGCCGGTACCACTTCGCCGCCTCGTTCTGGTTTCGCGGCACGCCCTGCCCGTTGTCGTAGGCGACGCCGATGTTGAATTGCGCGGGCGTGTCGCCCTGCTCCGCTGCGGCGCGCCACCACTTCAGCGCCTCGGCGCCGCTTCGCGGCACGCCCTGGCCCTCGGAATAGAGAATGCCGAGATTGTATTACGCGGCAGCGTGCCCCTGCTCGGCGGCCGCGCGCCACCACTTCACCATCTCGGCCTCGTCCTTCGGGACGCCCTGGCCGGTGGCGTACATGCGGCCGAGATTGTACTGCGCGTTGGCGCGGCCCTGCTCGGCGGCGCGACGGTACCATTTCGCCGCCTCGGCGCGATCCTGCGGCAGGCCCATACCGGTCGCATACATGAACCCGAGATTGGACTGCGCGACGGCGTTGCCCCCGTCGGCGAGCGGGCGCAGCAGCTTCAGCGCCCGCGCGTAGTCGCCATTGAGCCGCGCGGCGACGGCATCGTCGATCGGATCGGCCGCCGCGGGGGCGGCCAGGCCCAGAACGATGGCGGCGCAGGCCGCGTGGAATGTTCGTCGCACGAGACTACTTCTCACTCGACAGAATTTTCATCACGCGCGCCTTCTGTTCGGGCGTGACGCCGCCCACCACGGCGGCCACATTGCGCTGGGTGCTGGCAGCATCGAGATATTCGATGATCCGCTCCATTTTCTCGCCTTCGGCGATGAGCTGCGGGTTGTGCAGCGTCTCCTTCACGGCCGCTTGCAGGTAAGTGAGCTGCGCCGCGGGAACGCCGGGGGGCGCCATCAGGAGGCGGCCGGTGCCCTCGAGATTGGCGAGGAAATCCATCGCCCAGATCCGGTTGGGATCGATCTTCGCCGCCTCGAACACGGTCGGCCGGTCCTGGAAGAACTGCGACTTGGTGCGCGAGATCGTCGCCAGCGCCCAATTCTGCTTGCTCTTCACGAAATGATTGGCCGACGATTCCGGCACATAAAGCGCGTCCATCTCTCCGCGCGTCACCGAGAGGCCGGCGTCGGCGCTGCTCTTATAGCCCTGCACAATATGGCAATCGAGAGCGAGCGCCTCGCAGGTGAAGGCCGCGCCGATGCCCAAGCCCGACGTTCCGCCTGCGGAAGCCCAGCGCCATTTCCTCTTGGCATCGATCGCCTGCTGCACCTCGCGGATGGGCGAGTCCGGCCCCACCAACCAGAGTCCCGGTGGCGCGCCGACAGTCGCGAGATAGGTGAACTTGGTCATGTCATAGCGCGCGGCCTGATCTCCCGTCAGTTGCGCGAGGGTGGCCATAGTGCCTTGAACGAGAGAGATCGTCAGGCCGTCGGGCGGCGCGACATACAGGCGATTGAGCGCGACGAGTCCGCCGGCGCCTGGCACGTTCTCGACGATGACCGTCGTACCGAGCGTCCTGGCGAGGTGGGGCGCGATCAGCCGCGAGAAGACATCGTAGCCTCCGCCGACGCCGGAGCCCACGATCATCCGCACGGTCTTGCCGGCATAGAAGGCCTTTTCGGCTTCCTGCGCCTGGCCCGGCGATGCCGATACGGCCGCAGCCACCGCGCCGCCAATCAGCGTCATGAACTTGCGCATGTCGATCCCCAGGTCAGAAGATAGCATCGTAACGGCCCAAGCTGGTCGTTTGGAAGGGCAGACGCGCCGTGCCAATGCAACCTAATCAAGCAATCCCGTAACCCGCGGCAGCCAGAGCACGATCTCCGGGAAGGCGATGCACATCATCAGCCCGATCACCTGGATCGCGATGAACGGATACATGCCGCGGTAGATATCGCCCATGCTGATGCCGGGCGGCACGGTGCCGCGCAGGTAGAACAGCGTCGCGCCGAACGGCGGTGTCATGAACGACGTCTGCAGATTGACCGCGACCAGCGTGCCGAACCAGGCCATGAAGAATGCCTTGTCGCCGAGATGGTCGGCGAAATTGAATTTCGCCAGGATCGGCGCAAACACCGGCAGCACGATCAGGCAAATCTCGATCCACTCGAACGGGAA
>Ga0190274_10001447_pt1 | contig 13951 bp, 26 predicted proteins | sample Popmic531T_FD_133002 | JGI IMG/M metagenome (GOLD analysis project Ga0190274, IMG submission 133002) | Populus adjacent soil microbial communities from riparian zone of Yellowstone River, Montana, USA - 531 T | ecosystem: Environmental > Terrestrial > Soil > Riparian zone | place: USA: Montana...
AAGCCAAACTTTAGAATCCGGATATACCCACCGTTGCGCGCCTGATACCTCGGGCCAAGCTCATTGAATAACTTGCCAACCATATCGCGGTCGCGTAGCCGGTCAAACGCCAAGCGCCGATTTGCCAGCGACGGTTTTTTTCCGAGGGTTATCATTGGCTCGATCACCCGGCGCAGCTCCTTCGCCTTCGGCAGGGTGGTTTTAATCACCTCATGCTGCAGCAATGAGTTCGTCATGTTCCGCAACATTGCCAGCCGATGGCTGCTTGTACGATTTAACTTTCTGAGTCCATTATGGTGCCGCATGGTTTGATTCCTTTTTACCTTTATCCAGCGTGGAAGGAGGCCAGCTTTCAAGTTTCATTCCCAGCGTCAATCCACGAGAGGCTAATACCTCTTTAATTTCATTAAGAGATTTCCTGCCAAGATTTGGCGTCTTCAGCAACTCCGTTTCTGTACGTTGAATTAAGTCACCGATATAGTAAATGTTCTCCGCTTTGAGACAGTTGGCGGAACGCACCGTGAGTTCAAGATCATCTACCGGCCGGAGCAATACCGGATCAATCTGTGGCAACTTTGGTTGTTCTATCGGCAATGGCGTACCCTTAAGGTCGGCAAACACTGATAGTTGCTCTACCAGAACTTTTGCGGCATACCGGATGGCTTCTTCGGGATCCACGACACCGTTGGTCTCGATATCCATGATAAGCTTGTCAAGATCGGTGCGCTGCTCGACCCGCGCACTCTCCACCGCGTAACTTACTCGCCGTACGGGGCTGAAGGAAGCGTCCAGTAATATGCTGCCGATGGCGCGGCTTTCATTCGCCAGTTGCCTCACCGTTCCTGGTACATACCCGCGCCCCTGTTCAACCTTGATTTGCATGTCCAATTTTCCGCCCGCTGTAAGATGGGCGATAACGTGGTCGGGATTGATGATTTCCACATCGTGCGATGTTTCGATATCGCCCGCGGTTACCGTGCCTTCGCCCTTCTTCTTAAGTATCAGAATCGCGTCGGGACGATTATGCAATTTGAGCACAATGCCCTTGAGGTTAAGCAGAATATCGACCACATCCTCCTGCACCCCATCCAATGCAGAATACTCGTGCACCACGCCGCTTATCTGGACTTCGGTTGGTGCAAATCCCGGCATGGAAGACAGAAGAATTCTGCGTAACGCATTGCCCAGGGTGTGCCCATAGCCGCGTTCAAATGGTTCCATGGTGATCTTGGCGTGCAGCGGCGAAACGTTCTGAACGTCAATAATGCGCGGGGTAAGAAAAGTATTACTTTGCATAGCTGATCCTTTTGCGGAAAGCCTGGGCGTTGATTACTTGGAATACAGTTCGATTACCAAAGACTCGTTTATGCTCGATGGTAGCTCGGATCGTTCCGGTTTCGTTTTAAATATACCCTTCATCGCTTTGACATCCATGTCTATCCAGTCGGGAAAGCTCCGCTGTTCGGCTGCTTCCACCGCCGCCTTGATCCGCAAATGATTTTTTGCTTTTTCAGCAACCTCTATCACGTCGCCCGGCTTGACTTGATAGGATGGAATATTGACCCTTCGACCATTGACCAGAATCCCATTATGACGCACGATCTGACGTGCTTCAGAACGTGATGCACCAAAACCCATACGGTAAGAAACCGTATCCAGGCGGCACTCCAGTAACTGGAGCAAATTTTCACCGGTAATACCCCGCTGCTTGTCTGCCAACTGGTAGTTGTTGTGAAACTGCCGTTCCAGTATTCCATATATACGGCGCAACTTCTGCTTTTCGCGCAACTGTACGCCATAATCGGAGAGGCGCGCGCTTTTCTGACCGTGTTGACCCGGCGCGTAGTTTCTGCGTTCTATCGCGCATTTGTCAGTAAAGCATTTCTCTCCCTTCAGGAATAATTTTTCGCCTTCCCGGCGGCATTGCCGACATTTGGGATCAAGATTTCTTGCCACGGTCTTACTCCTTAAATACGACGTTTCTTCGGCGGACGACAACCGTTATGAGGTACGGGGGTCACATCTGAAATACTGGTAATTTTGAAACCAGCCGCGTTCAATGCTCGGACCGCAGATTCGCGCCCCGGTCCCGGACCCTTGATTCGCACTTCCAGATTTTTCACGCCACATTCCTGCGCGACTTTGCTCGCCTGCTCGGCTGCGACCTGAGCGGCGAAAGGCGTGCTCTTACGCGATCCCTTAAAACCCGCGCCACCCGAGGTCGCCCACGAGAGGGCATTGCCCTGGCGATCCGTTATCGTCACAACAGTGTTATTAAACGAAGCATGAACGTGCGCAATTCCCTCCGCGACGTTCTTCTTAACCTTTTTTCTTACTCGAGTGGCTGCTTTTACCATTGACTTTATCCTTTGACCTTGTGTTCAGTTAGCTCCGAAAACAGTTCTGTTACTTCCCTGCCGCTTTTCCACTGGAGGCACGAACTGCTTTCCTTGGGCCCTTTCGCGTCCTGGCGTTCGTACGCGTCCGCTGACCCCTGACTGGCAAGCCGCGCCGATGACGTAATCCGCGGTAGCAGCCGAGGTCCATTAGCCTCTTGATATTCATAGAGACTTCGCGCCGAAGATCACCTTCAACCGCAAATTTCGCGACTTGATCCCGAAGTTTATCCATCTCGGCGTCGGTCACGTCTTTGATCTTGGTAGAGGCGCCAATCCCTACCGCCGCACAAATCTCGCGCGCCCTAGTGCGGCCTATGCCATAAATAGACGTCAGTGCGATCTCAGCATGCTGATGATTTGGTATATTTACTCCAGCTATACGGGCCATACGCCTTTCCTACGAAAAATTTTCGATTATAACATTGACAGCACGTTTATCCGATTAACCCTGCCGCTGCTTGTGCCTCGGATCTGTGCAGATTACGCGAACGACGCGATTGCGCCGAATGATTTTGCAATTGCGGCAAATCTTTTTTACTGATGCCAGTACTTTCATATAAATCCCTTTCCCGCTACTTCGCGCGGAATGTAATGCGAGCTCTGCTTAAATCATATGGTGTGAGATCTACTGTCACCTTATCACCGGGCAAAATACGGATGTAGTGCATCCGCATCTTGCCAGAAATATGCCCCAGCACCACGTGCCCATTCTCCAACTTGACCCGGAACGTCGCGTTGGGCAACGTCTCCAGTATCTCGCCTTGCATTTGAATAGTTTCTTCCTTAGCCATCCTGTCCTTGGGTGAACTATCTGGCCGGTAGGCCGCCACCGCCCTTGAAGTTTGTTTTCTTCAAGAGACTCTCGTATTGATGCGACATGATATAGGCCTGTACCTGCGCCATGAAATCCATGGTTACCACCACAATAATCAGGAGTGACGTGCCACCGAAATAAAACGGCACGTTCCACTTCAAGATCAGAAACTCAGGCAACAGGCATACGAGGGTCACATAGATCGCTCCGGCTAACGTGAGTCTTAACATGATGCGCTCGATATAGCGCGCAGTTTGGTCACCGGGCCGAATTCCAGGTATGAAGGCACCGCTTTTTTTCAGATTCTCCGCCGTCTCTTTAGGGTTAAATACAAGCGCGGTATAAAAAAAACAGAAAAATACGATCATCGCCGCGTACAACATGACGTAGACCGGTTGACCCGGCGATAACGCACCACTGATATCTTTCAGCCAGCTCATGGATTCCCCGCTGGAAAACCAGCCAGCCAAGGTAGCCGGAAACAGGATGATGCTAGAAGCGAAGATCGGCGGAATAACGCCGGCCATATTAAGCTTCAGTGGAAGATGAGAGCTTTGTCCGCCGTACACCTTTCGTCCTACCTGCCGCTTCGCGTAGTTGACCAGAATTTTGCGCTGCCCCCGCTCAACAAAGACGACAAAGCCCGTAACTACGGTCGCTGCAACAAAAATTCCTAAGGCCACTAGAAAATGCATCGCACCAGTTCGAACCAGCTCGAGTGTACCACCTATCGCGCTTGGTAGACCTGCAGCAATTCCAGCAAATATAATAAGGGAAATCCCGTTGCCGATGCCACGCTCGGTGATCTGTTCCCCCAACCACATCAGAAATATCGTCCCTGTAACCAACGTTATTACCGTGGTTAACAGGAACATGGGGCCAGGCTCTATTACCAGCCCGGCCTGCGATTGTAGAGCGATTGAAATACCGTATCCCTGAACCAGCGCGAGCCCCAACGTGCCATACCGCGTGTACTGCGTTATTTTCCTACGCCCGGATTCACCTTCCTTCTTGAGAGCCTCTAGGTAAGGGAACGCGACCGTGCCCAACTGCATAATGATGGACGCCGAAATATATGGCATGATGCCGAGCGCGAAAATCGAAAAACGCGAGAGCGCGCCACCGGAAAACATATTGAACATCCCGAGGATGCCGCCTTGCTGAGACTCAAACAAGTCTTTCAGCACGACGGGATCAATACCTGGTACCGGAACATGCGCACCGATGCGATAGACAATCAAGGCGAACAGCAAAAACCATAATCGACGTTTCAAGTCTCCAAGCTTTCCGGAGAGCCCCCGTAGGGAATCGCTAGCGGCCAATCTATCTCCTCTTAAGCTTATTCAACGCTGCCGCCGGCTGCTTCTATGGCCGCCTTGGCACCTTTCGTAACCGCAACGCCCTTTAACCTAACCGCACGTTCGATCTCCCCAAAAAGTATCACTTTGGCGGTGACGGCAGTATTCGGAATGATTCCGGCCTGCTTTAATGTCAGCATATCGATCGTCTCTTCTGATAACCGGCCCAACGCTGACAATCGTACCTCCGCTCCGCTCTTACCGGTAAGCGAAACAAACCCTCGTTTCGGCAAGCGCCGTTGCAGAGGCATCTGCCCCCCCTCGAAACCAACCTTATGAAAGCCGCCGGCTCGGGATTTCTGTCCCTTATGTCCCCTGCCCGCCGTCTTGCCTAGACCAGAGCCAATTCCCCGTCCTACGCGTCTTCTCGCGTGTTTTGCGCCCGCGCCAGATTTAATTGTATTCAGGTGCATCTATGCCTCACTTTTTACGAGGTAATAAACGTGATTGATCATCCCTCGCACCGCCGGGGTGTCTTCCAGTTCCGCGCTGCTATTGATCCCACGAAGTCCTAGTCCCCGCACCGTGGCCCGATGTGATCGTTTTGTGCCGATGAGGCTTTTGATCAAGGTCACCGTTATCTTTTTCCCGTTATCGCTCATTTCACCAACCCAAGGATATCTTCAACGCTCTTGCCTCGCTTGGCCGCAATTTCCGCGGGAGTGTTCATATCCCTCAGGCCGTTCAGTGTTGCCCGTACCACGTTATAGGGATTAGTTGAACCGATACACTTTGCAAGAATGTTATGCACACCCATCACCTCAAATATTGCTCGCATTGGACCCCCAGCAATAATGCCGGTACCTTCGGAGGCAGGCTGCATATACACGGTGGCAGCGCCATGTCTACCGATCACAGGGTGATGCAACGTTCCATTCTTGAGGCTGACCTTTATCATCTTGCGTCGCGCTTCGTCCATCGCTTTTTGCACCGCCACGGGGACCTCTCGGGATTTTCCTTTGCCCATGCCCACGCCGCCATCGCCGTTCCCAACCACGGTCAAGGCAGCGAATCCAAGTATGCGCCCCCCCTTAACCACCTTGGTGACGCGGTTTATGGCAACCATTTTTTCCTTGAGTCCATCGCCACGGTCATCGCCTTGAGGCACTTTCCCCTGCATTCGTCCCTGCATCTTAGCCATTATCTTTCCTCATTTAGAATTTGAGGCCATGCTCACGAGCAGCCTCGGCTAAAGCCTTGACGCGCCCATGATATTTGAAACCCGAACGGTCGAATGCTACCGACTCGATGCCTAGGCTTTTCGCCTTTTCCGCAACCCGCTTGCCGACTGCGGCTGCCGCGCCCACGGTACCTCCATTCGGCAATTCCTTGCGCAGATCCGGTTCCAAAGTTGATGCGCTCGTTAGCACCTTGCCGCCTGCACCGTCTATCAGTTGTGCGTAAATGTGGCAGTTGCTACGATGAACAGCCAGACGCACCACTTTCAATTCCGCAATCTTGGCTCGGGTTTGACGAGCTCGGCGCAAACGGGATTTTGTTGATTTCAGCATATGTACATACCCCGATTATTTCTTCTTGGTTTCCTTCAACACGATCGCTTCGTCAGCGTACCGCACGCCTTTACCCTTATAAGGTTCGGGCTTGCGATAAGCCCGAACGTCGGCCGCTACCTGACCGACCTGCTGCTTGTCCATCCCTTTGATTATGATCTCGGTCTGGGTTGGCGTTTCCACTTTTACGCCTTCGGGCATCTTGTGGGCCACGGGATGGGAGAAGCCCAACGTCAAATTAAGGATGTCTCCCGCTGCCTGGGCGCGATAACCAACCCCTACCAGAGTCAATTTTTTTTCGAAACCGCTCGTGACTCCTTTAACCATATTGGCTAACAGGGCGCGCATCGTACCAGACATCGCATTTGCCTGCTTTGAATCGTTCGAAGGTTTTATCAATAAACTCTCGCCCTCACGTTCGACACGAATGTCCGAAACAAGGGTTCGATGCAAGGTGCCCAGTGGACCTTTAACTGATACCTCGTTCGTTGACAGCGCGACCTCGACATTCGCCGGCACCACCACGGGATTTTTACCTACTCGCGACATGTTTTTTCCTTAGGCCACTATACATAACACTTCACCGCCCACCCCACTGGCGCGTGCTTTACGTTCAGTCATTACCCCTTTGGAGGTCGAAACTATTGCCACACCCAAACCGTTCATGACGTTAGGAAGCTTGTCGCTGCCTTTGTAAATTCTCAAACCTGGTCGGCTTACACGCTCGATTTTTTCGATTACCGGACGTCCCGCGTAGTATTTAAGACTTATGTCCAGCACTGGCTTTCCGTTCGATTGGTGAACGACAAAATCTTCAACATAACCTTCATCCTTCAACACTTGAGCGATAGCCGCTTTAAGCTTTGAAGCAGGCATCGCAACGGATGTTTTTTCTGAAAGCTGCGCGTTACGGATACGCGTCAGCATATCCGCGATGGGGTCACTCATACTCATCTAAGGGTACCTCTGGAAATCCAAATTCCGGAACAGGTCAATAGGCCATTTCCGAGAACACTTACGTTAACCATACTGGACCTGCTCTCTCAAGCAACATTGCGCATCGCTTGTCCGCGCCAATTCTAACGCCCGATGAAAACATAAGGTACCGTTCACCAGCTCGCCTTAATCATGCCTGGAATTTCGCCGCTCATGGCGATATCGCGAAGCTTGCCACGGCCGAGTCCAAATTTGCTGTAAACACCGCGGGGACGGCCCGTCAATGCGCAGCGGTTACGAAGACGTACCGGACTTGAATCCCTCGGCAGCATCTGGAACTTGATCCTAGCCGACTGCCGATCGTCATCGCTTAAATTGGCGTCATTGATAGTTGCCACCAACGCGGCGCGCCGAGCCGCATATTTCTTAACCGTTTCGCGGCGCTTCAGATCACGGTTGATTACAGATACTTTCGCCATACTATTCTCAATTTTTGAATGGAAATTTAAATGCTGCGAGCAATGCCTTAGCCTCCGCATCCGTTTTAGCCGTGGTAGTGATCGTAATATTCATTCCCCGCAGCGAATCGATCTTGTCATACTCTATTTCCGGGAAAATGATCTGCTCCTTTATACCCATATTATAATTTCCCCGTCCGTCGAAAGCCTTGCCGGAGATACCGCGGAAATCGCGAATGCGCGGGATCGCCACGTTAACCAACCGATCCAGGAACTCGTACATGCGTACGCTGCGTAACGTCACCATGCAACCTACTGGATAACCATCCCGTACCTTGAATGTAGCGATCGATTTCTTCGCCTTGGTTACGACTGGCTTTTGTCCTGCTATCTTCTGCATGTCTCCGACGGCGTGGTCCATGATCTTTTTGTCGGCCACGGCCTCGCCTACACCCATATTCAACGTGATTTTGCTGACACGAGGCACTTCCATAACAGACTTGTAGCCGAATTGCTCGACCAACTGATTCACGACCGTATTGCGATAATACTCTTGTAAACGAGCCATATGCCTTCCCTTCTCAGATGTCGAGCAGCTCGCCGTTTGATTTGAAATAACGGACCTTGCCCTTGCCTTCCACAATTTTAAATCCTACCCGGTCGGCTTTCTGCGTGGCCGGATTGTAGATAGCTATATTTGAAATCTGCAAGGGCATCTCCATCTCGACGATCCCACCGGTTGTACCTTTATTCGGATTTGGCCGCTGATGCTTCTTGACCTTATTAGCGCCCTCGACGACCACCAAGGCATCATCGACCATGCGCAACACCGTTCCCCGTTTACCTTTATCCTTGCCCGTGATGACAACCACATCATCGCCTTTCTTTATTTTTCGCATACTGACTCTCCTGGCGCGCTTACAGAACCTCTGGTGCAAGCGAAACAATTTTCATGAAGCGTGCATTGCGCAATTCACGTGTTACCGGCCCGAAAATACGCGTACCGATGGGCTCCAGCTTCGCATTCAGCAGTACTGCGGCATTGTTGTCAAACCTGATCATAGAGCCATCGGCACGGCGAACCCCTTTGGCAGTTCGAACCACCACGGCGTTATAAACTTCGCCTTTTTTCACACGTCCCCGTGGGGCGACGTCCTTTACGCTAACCTTGATAACATCGCCGATGCCCGCATAACGCCGCTTCGAGCCACCCAATACCTTTATGCACATAATGGAACGTGCACCCGTGTTGTCAGCTACCTGGAGGATAGATTGCATCTGAATCATTATTTACTCACTCTCTCCAACTTTTCCAGCCCCGACCGCGACATGGATAGTATTGGAACCCGTTTGGGTTGTGGTGCAGCAGGAACTAGCCGGCTGCAGGAAAATTAAAGGCTGAAAACAAAAAGGCGGAATTCTAAAGCATATTGGCAATAAAAACAAGGCAAACGTTTTTTGCTTTTTTCCGCTGATCAACCAACCTGCTCCGCTTTCTCCAGAGCCTGGATCACGCGCCAAGCCTTGGTTTTCGAATAAGGACGGCACTCTTCTATCGTTACCATATCCCCTGTACGAAACTCATTATTTTCGTCATGGACATGATACTTTTTCGAGCGAACGACAATTTTCCCATAGAGCGGATGTTTCACCTTGCGTTCGACCAAAACGGTGATCGTCTTATCCATTTTATCGCTTACCACTTTGCCGCTCAGGATACGGTTTAGACTGGTATCGCTCATGACTGTTTCGCCTTCTCGCCAAGAATTGTTTTTGCGCGCGCAATATCACGGCGGATGTTCCGTAATTGGGCGGTGTTACCTAACTGCTGGGTAGCATGCTGCATGCGTAAACTGAATTTTGCCCTCACGAGCTCCAATAGCTCGGATTGAAGTTCCCCAATATTCTTGGTTCTTAGTTCCTTCGCCTTCGATTTCATAATTAAGCGCCTACTTGTCGGATAACAAACGTAGTCTGGATCGGCAGTTTGGCGGCCGCGAGGCGAAATGCCTGTCTCGCTAGCACTTCATCAACGCCGTCCATTTCGTATAACATCTTTCCTGGCTGAATTTCAGCCACAAAATATTCGGGATTACCTTTTCCGTTACCCATCCGCACCTCAGCCGGCTTATGGGAAATCGGCTTATCGGGGAATATACGAATCCAGATACGTCCTCCGCGTTTTATATGCCGCGTCATCGCGCGCCGGGCCGCCTCGATCTGCCGCGCGGTCAAGCGGCCGCGCCCAACTGCCTTAAGCCCGTACTCGCCAAAGCTGACCTTGGCTCCGCGCGTCGCAACCCCCTTGTTGCGGCCTTTTTGTTGCTTGCGGTATTTGGTTCTAGCTGGTTGCTGCATCGTTCGCTCCTGACATCACTGTCGTTTTGACTGCCGGCTTGGCCGCGGCGTCTTCAACCCTGGCCTCAGTCTTGCGCGGCGCTTTTCTTTCGCCGGGTTTCACGTCGCCCCTGGAATCAGTCTTTATAGCGGGCTTGCGGGCGGAACGCTTGGCTTCCGGTTCTCCTGCCGCGGGTTGCGTCTGCGGAGATACGCCCGGCTGATCGCCTCGACCAATCACCTCGCCCTTGAAGACCCACACCTTAATACCAATCACCCCGTAAGTCGTCTTTGCTTCGGAAACGCCGTAATCGAGGTCGGCACGCAACGTGTGGAGTGGCACGCGGCCTTCTCGGTACCATTCCCTTCGCGCAATTTCGATGCCGTTCAACCGGCCCGAGCTCATGATCTTGATCCCCTGAGCGCCCAGACGCATGGCGTTCTGCATCGCACGCTTCATCGCGCGACGGAACATGATGCGCTTTTCCAACTGCTGCGCAATATTGTCGGCAATCAGTTGCGCATCAATTTCGGGTTTGCGGATTTCTTCAATATTTACATGTACCGGAACACCCATGAGTTTCTGCAACGCACCGCGCAGAACCTCGATATCTTCGCCCTTTTTTCCTATTACCACTCCGGGCCGGGAACTATAAATCGTGATGCGCGCATTCTTGGATGGCCTTTCGATGATTACCCGACCGACCGACGCATGCGCCAATTTCTTTTTCAGATATCCCCGAACTTTAATATCCTCGTTCAGCATTCCAGGAAAATTTTTGCTATTGGCATACCATTTCGATGACCAGTTTTTCAATACTGAAAGTCGAAAACCCGTCGGATTTATTTTTTGTCCCATATATTTGGTACGCCCTTTATTTTTTCTTGCCGGCTTTGTCGCCAACGGTAAGATGAATGTGGCAGGTGGGCTTGACGATCCGGTTACCCCGTCCCTTCGCCCGAGCACTGGTACGCATCATGGATGCGCCCCTATCCACATGTATCGTCGATACTTTCAATTCGTCTATGTCCGCCCCATCATTATGTTCTGCGTTCGCAATGGCTGATTCAAGCAATTTGCGAATAATGACCGCTGCTTTTTTGGGACTGAATGCGAGCAGATTCAGCGCTCGATCAACCGGCAACCCGCGGATTTGATCGGCTACCAAGCGGCCTTTTTGCTCCGATAATCGGACTCCGCGCAATATAGCTGTTGTTTGCATATTCGATATTCCTATTTCCTTGACCCAGCCACAGCCTTCCTGTCGCCTGAGTGCCCCTTGAAAGTGCGGGTGTGGGAGAATTCCCCAAGCTTATGCCCTACCATGTTCTCGGTAACATAGACAGGAATATGCTGTTTCCCATTATGAACGGCTATCGTCAGACCGATAAAATCCGGCAGCACCGTTGAGCGACGCGACCAAGTTTTAATCGGACGTTTGTCGTTTGTCGCCCGCGCAGCCTCCACCTTGGCAATAAGGTGTAAGTCAACAAATGGGCCTTTTTTAATAGAACGTGGCATGATTCATCATCCTTTATTTGAATAACGACGCCGTACGATCATCCCATCCGTACGTTTGTTGGCCCGAGTGCGGAAACCCTTGGCGGGCGTTCCCCACGGACTCACCGGATGACGTCCCGCTGCGGTCTTGCCTTCTCCTCCACCGTGCGGATGATCGATCGGATTCATGACGACGCCGCGAACGGTTGGCCTAATACCACGCCAACGCTGGGCACCAGCTTTGCCGATGGACCGCAAGTTATGCTCCTCGTTTCCGACCTCGCCTATTGTGGCGCGGCAGTTCACATGTACTTTCCGGATCTCACCGGAACGCAGGCGCAACTGGGCGTAGTCACCTTCCCTCGCGAGTAGTTGTACCGACGTGCCAGCAGACCGCGCAAGTTGCGCACCTTTCCCGGGCATCATTTCTACACAATGAATGGTGCTGCCCACAGGGATGTTGCGCAGGGGCAACGCATTTCCATTCTTGATCGGCGCATCCGCACCACTCATCAACTGGGCTCCGGTGCTCACGCCATTGGGGGCGATGATGTAGCGCCGCTCTCCATCGGCGTAGCAAAGCAGTGCCAGATGCGCGCTTCGATTGGGGTCGTATTCCAGTCGCTCGACCTTGGCAACGACACCATCTTTGTTCCGACGGAAATCGACAATACGATAGTGCTGTTTATGACCGCCTCCCATGTGACGAGTCGTAATTTTCCCTCTATTGTTGCGGCCGGCCGAGTGGTTCTGTTTTTCCACCAGGCTGGCGTAGGGCGCACCCTTGTGCAAATCCCGACTAACAACTTTGACAACCGCGCGACGACCGGGAGAAGTTGGTTTGACTTTAACCAGTGCCATTACTTGACTTCTCCTTGTGCGATATCAGAAAAGTTTATTTCCTGACCAGACTGAATACTGACATAAGCCTTCTTCCAATTACTGCGGCGGCCGATGAAACGGCCAAAACGCTTTTTCTTTCCCTTGACGTTTGCTATTTGCACACTTTTTACTTCGATGTTTTGGGGTTTCCACATTAACTCGACCGCAGCTTTGATTTCGGACTTGGTTGCATCCTGCGCGACACGAAATATAACGTGATTATGTTTCTCCGCTATATAAGTGGCCTTTTCTGATACCTGGGGCGCGAGTATCACTTGCATAAGGCGTTCGGTGTTAAAAGTTTGCGCACTCATACCAGCATCTCCTCCATTTTCGTCAGCGCGCGACGTGTGACCAGCACCTTCTCAAAGCGCATGAGACTGACCGGATCGGCATGACCCGCTTCCACTACCTTTACCAGCGGCAGATTACGCGATGAAAGGTAGAGGTTCTCATCCACGTCATCGGTGATAATCATCACCTCAGCAAGTCCCATATCTTTCAGTTTCTGTGCCAGCACCTTGGTCTTCGGGCCATCCACTGTAAAATTTTCCACCACCGAGAGGCGGTCTTCGCGAACAAGTTGAGACAGGATAGCGCCAATACCGGCCCTGTACATCTTACGATTGACCTTGTGACTGAAATTTTCTTCCGGACTATTCGGAAAGGTTTTGCCACCCCCCCGCCATAATGGGCTGGATGCCATTCCCGCGCGCGCGCGGCCTGTGCCCTTTTGTCTCCACGGTTTGTGAGTTGTTTTAGCGACATCCGAGCGCCCCTTCTGAGCGCGATTCGCACTACGCGCATTAGCGAGGTAAGCTGTTACTACCTGATGCACAAGCGCTTCATTATATTCGCGCGCAAACAACGCATCCGCAGCGGGTATACTTGCGGCGGACTGACCTTTGTCGTCGATTAGCTTAAGTTCCATTATGCCCCCGCCTTTTTACCGCCTTTTGCCGCTGTCTTGGCGTTGTTACCGGCTGCGGAATTTGCGCTCCTGCTGGTTTTGACGCTGGGCTGCACCACCACGTCACCACCTTTCGACCCCGGGATCGCACCTTTGATCAATAGCAGACCACGCTCCGTATCGATGCGCAGCACTTCCAAATTCTGCGTTGTACGCCGCACGTTCCCCAAATGCCCAGACATGCGCTTGCCGGGAAACACGCGACCGGGGTCCTGCGCCATACCGATGGAACCTGGTACATTATGGGATTTGGAATTACCGTGACTGGCCCGGTTGGAGGAAAATCCGTGGCGTTTAATGACCCCAGCGTAACCTTTCCCGATCGACGTGCCAGTCACGTCCACTTTCTGTCCGACCTGAAAAAGATCCAGGCCCACGACTAACCCCGGTTTGAGGCTGTCGAGCACTTCCTGGGTGACGTGAAACTCCTTGAGTACGTGGCCCGCTTCTACCGCCGCCTTGGCGAAATGCCCTGCTGAAGGCTTGTTGACGCGAATTGCGCGACGCTTTCCAAATGCAACCTGCACCGCCGAATATCCGTCCCTGCCAGGTGTCTTGATTTGCGTGACGCGATTGTTCGATACATCAAGTACCGTGACCGGTTGACTGTCGCCGTCGTCGGTAAAAATACGGGTCATGCCGACCTTGCGGCCGACGAGTCCTAAACTCATTTTAATTACCCTTATCAAAAGGCGCCGATTACAATTGACCGGCAATTCGCACTGTTTTTGATCAGAATACCACCGTCATCTATCACAATACGGGGCTTCGCTGCATGACTTACA
>Ga0190274_10001448_pt1 | contig 13950 bp, 12 predicted proteins | sample Popmic531T_FD_133002 | JGI IMG/M metagenome (GOLD analysis project Ga0190274, IMG submission 133002) | Populus adjacent soil microbial communities from riparian zone of Yellowstone River, Montana, USA - 531 T | ecosystem: Environmental > Terrestrial > Soil > Riparian zone | place: USA: Montana...
ACCGTGTCGAGCGAGGTCCTGAGCTCACCGCAGGCGTCCGGCGAATTCGTCGTGGTGCGCAGTGGCGACAACCGGATTTTCGGCCTCGACGCCCGCGACGGCTCGCGTCGCTGGGAATACCAGACGATCACTCCCGCGCTGACGCTGCGATCGAATCCCGGCGTTGCCATCATCGATAATTTTGTGATGGCAGGGATGCCGGCCGGCAAGCTGGTCGTGCTCAGTATCACCAACGGCGGCGTGGTCTGGGAAACCGTGGTGGCAGCCCCGAAAGGGGACAACGAACTCGAGCGCATCACCGATATAGCGGGCCCGCCGCTGGTGGAACAGAACCGGGTTTGCGCGGTGACCTACCAGGGTCGCGCGGCGTGCTATGAAACGGATAAAGGCAGCCAGCTGTGGGCGCGGCCGGCGTCAAGCGCGGGACGCCTGGCAGTCGATGACCTCAGTGTCTATCTGTCCGAGGATGTCGGTTCCGTGGTCGCACTGGACAAGAATACCGGCACCAGCGTCTGGAAGCAGGACAAGCTGTCGCACCGGAACCTGAGTTCGCCTCTTGCATTCCAGGACTACGTCATAGTCGGCGACTTCGAAGGACAGGTGCATTTCCTCAAGTTCGAGGATGGCTCCTTTGCCGCCCGGGTGGCCACGGACGGCAGCGGCATCTCCAGTGCGCCGCGCTTGCTGGGAGACAAGGTACTGGTGCAGACCCGCGAGGGCGGCCTGTACGCAATTTCCATCAAGCAGGCCAAGGCGAAGTAGGCGCCGCGCACCCGCTTGCGCGGCTGCCTCCCAATTTTCCCGAAATGAAACCCACACTCGTCCTGGTAGGACGCCCCAATGTCGGCAAGTCGACCCTGTTCAACCGGCTTACGCGCTCGCGTGCGGCGCTGGTTGCGGACATTCCGGGCCTCACCCGCGATCGCCACTACGGCCACGGTACCGAAGGTGACAAGTCTTTCCTGGTGGTGGATACCGGTGGCTTCGAGCCGGTGGCGAAATCCGGCATCTACATGGAGATGGCCCGCCAGACCATGCAGGCCGTCGACGAAGCCGATGCGATCCTGATGATGGTGGATGGCCGCCAGGGACTGACGCCGCAGGATCGCGTGATTGCCACGGAACTGCGCAAGAGCGGCCGGCGCCTGTGGCTGGTGGTCAACAAGTCCGAGGGCATGACGCAGGAAGCCGCGGCCGCTGAATTTCACGAGCTGGGCATAGGCCAGCCGCTTGCGGTTTCGGCTGCCCACGGGGAAGGCATGCACGACCTGCTTGATCTCGTGCTCGAGGAATTTCCCAACGACGACGCCGGCGAGCAGGAGACAGGCAAGCATCCAAAGATCGCGGTTATCGGCAGGCCGAACGTGGGCAAGTCGACGCTGGTCAATACCTGGCTTGGCGAGGAGCGCGTTATTGCCTTCGACCAGCCGGGCACGACGCGGGACAGTATTTATGTCGAATTCGAACGCGGGGGCAGGGCGTATACGCTGATCGACACGGCGGGTGTGCGCCGGCGCGGGAAAATCGAGGATGTCGCGGAGAAGTTTTCCGTCATCAAGACGCTGCAGGCGGTCGAGGATGCCAATGTCGTGGTGCTGGTGCTTGATGTCACGCAGGACATTTCGGACCAGGACGCGCACCTTGCGGGATTTGCGCTCGAGGCCGGACGGGCGCTGGTGGTTGCGATAAACAAATGGGATGCAGCCGGCGAGGAGGCTCGCGAGAAAGCAACGCGGGACTACGAGCGCAAGCTCAATTTCCTGGATTTTGCGCCCGTGCAGCACATCTCCGCCCGTGCCGGCAGCGGGGTGCCGGCACTATTGAAGTCGGTGGATACGGCGTACGCGTCGGCCATGGCGAAACTGTCCACACCGAGGCTGACGCGCGTCCTGCAGGCGGCAGTGCAGAAGCAGTCTCCGCCGCGTGCTGGCGTATCACGGCCGAAGATGCGTTACGCGCATCAGGGTGGCATGAACCCGCCGCTGATCATGATCCATGGCAATGGCCTGGATAACATCCCCGACAGTTACCGGCGCTATCTCGAGCGCAGCTTCATGAGCGCATTCAGGTTGCGGGGCACACCCGTGAAGGTATTCTTCAAGAAGGGTGGCACGAATCCTTATGCCAATCGCAAGAAATCCTGAGAAAACAAGCATATTTCACGGGATGGTATTGGGCGATGAAATCCAGTACAGTAAATCTGGGTCAATAACTAGAACAAGGAGCAGCCATGAGCGCGAAAGGGCAATTGTTACAAGACCCGTTCTTGAATGCGTTGCGCAAGGAGCATGTACCGGTTTCGATCTATCTGGTGAACGGCATCAAGCTGCAGGGGCAGATCGAATCATTCGACCAGTATGTCGTGCTTCTGAAGAACACGGTAACGCAGATGGTCTACAAGCACGCGATTTCGACTGTAGTACCCGCGCGTCCAGTGAACTTGTCTTTGGACCATGGGTCCGAAGACTGAGTGATCGTTCCCGCAATCTGGCAGTTTGTCTTCGCTTCCACACTCGTGCCGGCGCAATGCGCCGGCACGAGTGCGCCGCGCGCGGGTTATTCCTGATCGCCCCTGATGCTTGAACGCCCGCGCGGAGGCGATCGCGCCATCCTGGTCAATCTTGATTTCGGCGATACCGATTTTGCCGAATCGCTGGAGGAAATCCGCCGGCTTGCCGACAGCGCGGGCGTGCAGACGCTTGCGCTGGTGAAGGGCAAGCGCCAGCGGCCCGATCCTGCGTTGTTCGCCGGCACCGGCAAGGTCGAGGAAATCGCCGCCCTGGTGCAGACCATGGAAGCATCGCTGGTGCTGTTCAATCACGACCTGTCGCCGGGGCAGCAACGCAATCTGGAGAAACGGCTGGCCTGCCGGGTGGTAGATCGCAGCAGCCTGATACTCGATATCTTCGCCCAGCGTGCGCGATCGCATGAAGGCAAGCTGCAGGTCGAACTGGCGCAACTCGAACATCTGGCCACACGGCTGGTGCGTGGCTGGACCCACCTGGAACGGCAGAAAGGCGGTATTGGGCTGCGCGGTCCCGGCGAAACCCAGCTCGAAACCGACCGGCAGCTGCTGCGCAAGCGGGTGAAAGTCCTCAAGGACAAACTTGCGACCGTGCTCAAGCAGCGCCACACGCAACGGCGTGCGCGTACCCGCCGGCAAACCTTGTCCATCTCGCTTGTGGGCTACACCAATGCCGGCAAATCGACGCTGTTCAACCGGCTCACCCATGGCGACGCCTATGCGGCGGACCAGCTGTTCGCGACCCTCGATACGACTTCCCGGCGCATCAACAGTGGCGGAAAAGGCGAGGTCGTGGTGTCCGACACGGTCGGATTCATCCGCGATCTGCCGCACACGCTGGTGGCGGCGTTCAGCGCCACCCTCGAGGAAACGATCCAGGCTGACCTGCTGCTGCATGTGGTCGATGCCGCGAGTCCGGCACGCGACGACCAGATCTCGGAAGTCAATCGCGTGCTGCATGAAATCGGCGCCGATACCGTGCCGCAAATCATGGTCTTCAACAAGATCGACCTTGTCGGCCTTGAGCCGGGGGTCGGGCGGGACGAGTATGCTAGAATCGCGACCGTTCGCGTAAGCGCGCGGACCGGTGCCGGAATCGACGAATTGCGATTACTCCTTGGCGATCTGCATGAGTCGCAACCGGCCGCCAGGGGCCTCGCCGCAGCCTGACCGAAACTCTCTCCGGCCTGTCAAAGAAAGCAAGCACCGATGGCACTGAATGATCCCAATTGGGGAAAGCGGGGCAACGATGGCCCGCCCGACCTCGATGAACTCTGGCGCCGCCTGAACCAGAGGCTCAATTCCATGTTCGGCGGCAAGGGCGGCGGCACCGCGCCGCAGACTCCCAGCGGACGGCAGATGGGCGGCGGCGTTGGCCTGCTGCTCATCATCGTCGTGCTGGTGTGGCTGGCAAGCGGCTTCTACATCGTCGACTCGGCCCAGCGCGGCGTCGTGCTGCGCTTCGGCAAGTACGTCGAGTCCACCGAGCCGGGTCCCCGCTGGCACCTGCCGTGGCCCGTCGAGTCCGCGGAAGTCGTCAACGTTTCCGGCAACCGCTCGGTCGAAATCGGTTACCGCAACAACGTCAAGAGCAAGGTTCTCAAGGAGTCGCTGATGATCACCGACGACGAGAACATCATCGACATCCAGTTCGCGGTGCAGTATGTGCTCAAGGATCCCGAGGACTACCTGTTCAACAACCGGGATCCGGACGCGACCGTGATGCAAGCCGCGGAGTCGGCGATCCGCGAAGTGGTCGGCAAGAGCAAGATGGACTTCCTGCTCTATGAGGGCAAGGAGCAGGTCACCACGAGCGTGCGCAAGCTCATGCAGGACATCATCGACCGCTACAAGACCGGCATCACCATCAGCCGCGTGACCATGCAGGATTCGCAGGCGCCGGAGCAGGTGCAGGCCGCATTCGACGACGCGGTCAAGGCCGGCCAGGATCGGGAGCGGCAGAAGAACGAAGCGCAGGCTTACGCCAACGACATCATTCCAAAGGCCCGCGGCAGCGCCTCCCGCCTGATGCAGGAAGCCGAGGGCTACAAACAGAGCGTGATAGCCAACGCCGAGGGCGAGGCTTCCCGCTTCAGGCAGATCGTTACCGAATACAACAAGGCGCCCAGCGTCACCCGGGATCGCCTCTACCTCGACACCATGCAGCAGATCCTTTCGAACTCCAGCAAGATTGTGGTCGACCAGAAGTCCGGCGGCAATCTGCTCTACCTGCCTTTGGACAAACTCATGCAGAACGCAGTGACGGACCCATCCGCCAAGGCGGTAACACCCGAGAATGTGGTCCCCGCGCAGCCGCCGGCGGAAGTGACGCCCCGCTCGCGGGACGCATTCCGCAGCCGTGACAGGGAGGCGCGATGAAAGCCAATGTCAGCACCATCCTGATCGGCATCGTCATCGTGCTGGTGGTTGCCAGCATGAGCCTGTTCACAGTGGACCAGCGTCAGAACGCAATGGTGTTCCGCCTCGGCGAGATCGTGAGCGTCAAGACCAGCCCCGGCCTGTACTGGAAGCTGCCGCTGGTCGACAACGTGCGCTACTTCGACGTCCGCATCCTGACGCTCGATTCCGACGAACCCGAACGCTTCATCACCTCGGAGAAAAAGCCGGTACTGGTGGACTCCTTCGTCAAGTGGCGCATCATCGACGTCAAGCAGTACTACAACAGCGTCAAGGGCGATGAAGCGCTGGCGCGCATCCGGCTGATGCAGACCGTGAACGACAACCTGCGCGCCGAGTTCGGCAAGCGCACGGTCCATGATGTCGTTTCCGGCGAGCGTGACCGAATAATGGAACTGATGCGGGAAAAGGCCGATCAGGACGGACGCACCATTGGTGTCCAGGTCCTGGATGTGCGCCTCAAGCGCGTCGATTTCACCCAGGAGGTCAGCGAATCGGTGTACCGCCGCATGGAAGCGGAGCGCAAGCGCGTGGCCAACGAGCAGCGCTCGCTGGGGTTCGCCGAATCGGAAAAGATTCGCGCCGATGCCGAACGCCAACGCTCGGTCGTCATCGCGGAAGCCTACCGGGATGCGCAGCGCATCAAGGGTGATGGCGATGCCAAGGCATCGGCCATCTATGCCCGCGCCTTCCAGCAGAGCCCGGAGTTCTATGCGTTCTACCGCAGCCTGGAGGCCTACCGCCAGAGCTTCAAGAACAAGGGCGACCTGCTGATCCTCGAACCGAGTTCCGACTTCTTCAAGTACATGAAGAATCCGTCCGGCCGCAGCAGGTAGCGCACTACGCGTGATGCTGCGGAATTTGTCGGAAAGCAACGATTGCCCGCGCAAGGGGCGGTCACAAGGCGGGAAGGGCGAGAATGGAAGGACATACGGGAAGCCTGCTGCTGGCGGTCGCGCTCATGCTCATCATCGAGGGGTTGCTGCCGTTCCTGGTGCCGGCGGTCTGGCGCCAGGCATTCCGCAAGCTGACCGAAATGTCCGACGGCCAGATCCGCTTCGTCGGGCTGTCCTCCATGATCGCGGGCCTGCTGCTGCTTTTCCTGGCGAATTGATCGACCGGATTGACCGAAAAAAATATTGCTTTGCCCGTGCCGCTGCGGCGGCCGGATGCCAACCATCCTGATTTGCGACCATGCAGAAGTGGCTGCTTCCTGAATACATCGAGGACATCCTGCCCGCAGAAGCGGAGCGGGTGGAGCGCCTGCGCAGGCGCATCCTCGACCTGTTCCATGCGTGGGGTTACGAGCTCGTGGTGCCACCGATGCTCGAGTATCTCGATTCGCTGCTGACCGGCACCGGCCACGATCTCGACCTGAAAACCTTCAAGCTGGTGGACCAGCTTTCGGGGCGCATGCTCGGGCTGCGCGCCGACATCACGCCGCAGGTGGCGCGCATTGATGCGCACCTGCTGAATCGCCAGGGAGTCACCCGGCTTTGCTATGCCGGCACGGTCTTGCATACCCAGCCGTCCGGATTGCTGCGCACCCGTGAACCGATGCAGATCGGCGCCGAGATTTACGGTCATGCCGGGCTGGAGAGCGACATCGAGATCCAGACGCTGATGCTGCGCGCGCTGAAGGTGGCCGGACTCGACGGAATCCACCTGGACCTGGGCCACGTCTCGGTATTCCGCTCGCTGGTCACGCGGGCTGGCCTGACGGAGCAGAAGGTAGCGGAACTGTTCCAGGTGCTGCAGGCCAAGGACGTCGCCGCGCTGCGCGAATTGTCGGCGGGACTGGACGCCGGGACGCGCGAGGCGCTACTGCTCCTTCCCGAACTTTATGGCGGGCCCGAAATCCTGGATGTGGCGCGCAAGCGCCTGCCCGGTCATCCGGAACTGCTCGCCTGCCTGGACCTGCTGCAGGTGATCGGTCGGCAGCTCAACGGCGACGTCGGCGAATTGTGCTTCGACCTGGCGGAGTTGCGCGGCTACCACTATCACAGTGGTGTCGTGTTCGCGGCCTACGCCGGTGGCCGGCCGGAAGCGATCGTGCGCGGCGGCAGGTATGACGAAGTGGGCCGTGCGTTCGGCCGCGCCCGTCCAGCGACAGGATTCACCATGGACCTGCGCGAACTGGCGGGAATGGGCAATGGCGACGACAAGGCGCAGCGCGTGCTGGCGCCCCATTCGCCGGAAGACAAGGCACTGCAGGCGGAAATCTCGCGCCTGCGGGCAGCTGGATCGGTGGTCATCGTCGATCTGCCGGGGCACGAGGGCAGCCGCGCCGAGCTTGGCTGCGGCAAGCGCCTGGTACACAGCGGCGGCGCATGGAAGGTCGAGTGAAAGCATTCATGAACCAGAGGTGGCAATGGCAAGCAATGTAGTCGTGATCGGCACCCAGTGGGGTGACGAGGGCAAGGGCAAGATAGTCGACTGGCTGACGGACCATGCGCAGGGCGTGGTGCGATTCCAGGGCGGACACAATGCCGGCCATACGCTGGTGATCGAAGGCCGCAAGCAGATCCTGCGGCTCATCCCCTCGGGCATCTTGCGCAAGGGCGTGAACTGCTATATCGGCAATGGTGTGGTGCTCTCGCCACCGGCCTTGCTGCAGGAGATCGCGGAACTGGAGGCCGTGGGCGTGGATGTCCGTTCGCGCCTGAAGATCAGCGAAGCATGTCCCCTGATCCTCGCGTACCACATTGCCATCGACCAGGCGCGGGAATCGGCCAAGGGCGAAGCCAAGATCGGCACCACCGGGCGCGGTATCGGGCCTGCATATGAAGACAAGGTTGCGCGGCGCGCGATCCGGTTGCAGGACCTGTTCCTGCCGGACCGGTTTGCAGAGAAGCTTCGCGAGGTGCTCGACTTCCACAACTTCGTGCTGGCCCACTACCTGAAATCGAAGCCTGTGGATTTCGCGCAGACGCGCGACGAAACGCTGGCTCTGGCGGAGCAGCTGAAGCCCATGGTTGCGGATGTGCCACGGGCGCTCTACGACGCGAGCAAAGCCGGCAAGAACCTGTTGTTCGAAGGCGCCCAGGGCACGCTGCTGGACATCGATCACGGAACCTACCCTTTTGTCACATCCAGCAACTGCGTGGCGGGTGCCGCAGCGGCCGGCAGCGGTGTCGGCCCGCAGATGCTGCACTACGTGCTTGGCATCACCAAGGCCTACACGACGCGGGTCGGTTCAGGTCCGTTCCCGACTGAGCTCAATGACGATACGGGCGAGCAACTGCGAACCCGTGGACGCGAATTCGGTTCCGTCACCGGGCGCCCGCGCCGTTGCGGCTGGTTCGACGCGGCGGCATTGAAGCGCTCGGTACAGATCAACGGCGTTTCCGGCCTTTGCGTCACCAAACTCGACGTGCTGGATGGTGTAGAAGACCTGCAGGTGGGCGTCGGATACCGCGTCAATGGCGAAACCATCGACATCCTGCCGGCGGGCGCCGACGCGATCGAGAATTGCGAACCGATCTACGAAGAAATTCCCGGGTGGACCGAAAGCACCGTCGGCATCAAGCGTTTCGAAGACCTGCCGAAGGCGGCGCGGCATTACCTCAAGCGGCTGGAGGAAACCTGCGGCGTGCCGGTCGACATGATTTCCACCGGGCCCGACCGCGAGGAAACCATCGTCCTGCGGCATCCGTTCAAGGCTTCGAAATAAACCGCTGCAGGTACGGACTGCTGGAAGGATTGCGGGGAGTTTTCAGGCTGGTGCCGAGAAGAGGACTCGAACCTCCACAGTGTTGCCACCGCCAGGACCTGAACCTGGTGCGTCTACCAATTCCGCCATCTCGGCACGAGAGGGCGCAGAATGTAATGGGAAAGTGCCCTTTTGTCAACGAAGCGGGCGCGTTTCCGGATTCAATTTCCATATGAAGACAACGAAAAAAACAACCAAGGCCCCACGGCCCGTAAAAACCCGCGCCGGCAGCGTCCGCGCGCGCGACCCCCACCTCGAGCGCGAGCAATCGCGCTACGAAAATCCCCTTCCGAGCCGGGAATATGTCCTCGATGTCCTGATCGAGCAGGGCGTACCGGTTTCGGAGCAGCAACTGGCGCAAATGCTTTCGATTGCGGAGCATGAAATGGAACCCTTCGAGCGCCGCCTGCGGGCCATGGAGCGCGACGGCCAGATCATGCGCAACCGCAAGGACGCCATCTGCGTCGTCGAAAAGCTCGACCTGATCAAAGGCAAGGTGCAGGGACACCCGGATGGCTTCGGTTTCCTGATCCGCGACGGCGACGGCGATGACTTGTTCCTGAACGCCGGCGAAATGTCGAAGGTGATGCACGGCGACCGTGTGGTGGCGCGCGAAGGCGGCACGAATGCCCGCGGCCGCCGCGAGGGCCACATCGTCGAAGTGCTTGAGCGCGCGAACAGCAAGGTCGTCGGCCGCTTCCTCAACGAACACGGGATCGGCGTGGTCGCGCCGGAAGATCGCCGCATCAGCCAGGACATTCTTATTCCTGCGGGCGGCAACGGCGGGGCCAAGCCGGGGCAGGTGGTGGTCGTCGAGATCATCGAGCAGCCGCAACGGCATGTGAAGCCGGTCGGGCGCATCATCGAGGTGCTGGGCAACTATGCCGATCCCGGCATGGAAATCGAGATTGCGCTGCGCAAGCACGACTTGCCGCACGAGTTCTCGACGGAAATCGGAAAGCTTGCGGCGAAATTTCCGTCGGGCGTGACGGAGAAAGATCTCGCGGGGAGGGTCGACCTGCGCGGCCTGCCGCTGGTCACCATCGACGGGGAAACCGCGAAAGACTTCGACGACGCCGTCTATTGCGAACGGCACGGCAAGGGATACAAGCTCTGGGTGGCCATCGCCGACGTCAGCCATTACGTGCAGGACGGCGACGCGCTGGATCGCGAATCCCGGCTGCGCGGAAATTCGGTGTACTTCCCGCGCCGCGTGATCCCAATGCTGCCCGAAGTCCTGTCCAACGGGCTGTGTTCGCTCAACCCGAAAGTGGACCGGTTGTGCATGGTCTGCGAGATGGATATTTCCGCCCGCGGGGAGATCGCCCGCTATAAATTCTATCCCTCGGTGATGCATTCCCGCGCGCGGCTGACTTATACGCGTGTGGCGGAGGTGCTGGAACATCCGGAGGGAGAGGCGGCGCGCGAGCTGTCCGACATCGTTCCGCATCTGAAGGTCTTGCATGAGCTCTACCAGGGCCTGGTCAAGGCGAGGTGGCAGCGTGGCGCGATTGATTTCGAAACCATCGAGACACAGATGTTCTTCGATGACCAGGGAAAGATCGAACGCATCGTGCCGACCCAGCGCAATGATGCCCATCGCATCATCGAGGAGTGCATGCTGGCAGCGAATGTCTGCGCCTCTGCGTTCCTGGCTGAAAACGAGCATCCCGCGCTCTATCGCATCCACGAAGGTCCGACGCCGGAGAAGCTCGCAGCGCTGCGTGAATTCCTGCGCGAGTTCGGCCTGCAACTGACCGGCGGAGAAACGCCGCAGGCCAAGGATTACGCCCGCCTGCTGGAGAAGGTGAAGACGAGGCCCGACGTGCAGTTGCTGCAGACCGTCATGCTGCGGTCGCTGCGCCAGGCGGTGTACAGCCCGGACAATGTGGGCCACTTCGGCCTCGCCTATGACGCCTACACGCATTTCACCTCGCCAATCCGGCGCTATCCCGACCTGGTCATCCACCGGTCGATCAAGGCGGCCCTGGAACACAGGCGTTACAACCCGGGCAGCTGGCATGAACTCGGCGTGCATTGCTCCGAAACCGAGCGCCGTGCCGACGATGCGACGCGGGACGTCGAAGCCTGGCTCAAGTGCTATTACATGCAGGACCGGATCGGCGAGCGCTTTACCGGCACGGTCGCCGGCGTGGCCAGCTTCGGCGTGTTCGTCGCCCTCGACCAGGTGTATGTCGAGGGCCTGGTGCACATTTCCGAACTGGGCGCGGACTACTTTCACTATGACGCGGCCAAGCATCAGTTGCTGGGCGAGCGCAATGGCCGCCGCTTCCGCCTCGGCGATCGCATCTCGGTGAAGCTGGTGCGCGTGGACCTGGAAACCGCAAAGATCGATTTCGTGCTCGATGAAGGGAAGGGCCCGAAGGCATGAGCGGCCGGCGCATGATCTACGGCCTGCATGCAGTGACTGCGGCGCTCAAGCGCAGGGCGCAGAACGTCATCGAAATCTACGTGGACGCAGGCCGCCAGGATCCCCGGGCCCGCAAGGTTGCGGACATGGGAAAGGCGGCCGGGGTGCGGATGCACAGTGCCGATGGTGCCCGGCTGGACGGGTTGGCCAAGGGGAGCCGCCATCAGGGCGTGGTGGCATTCGTCGAAGAAACCGCCCCCGTCAGTTCCATCGAGGAAGTGCTGGAGGATGCGACCGAGCCGCCGCTTCTGCTGATCCTGGACGGGGTCCAGGATCCCCATAACCTCGGAGCCTGCCTGCGGGTGGCCGATGGAATGGGCGTCCACGCAGTGTTGGCGCCCAAGGATCGCGCGGTCGGACTCAACCAGACGGTCCACAAAGTCGCGTCCGGCGCAGCGGAATCGGTCCCGTTCATCACTGTTACAAACCTGGCGCGAACGCTTCGGGACTTGAAAGATAAGGGAATTTGGGTTGCCGGGACTGCTGAAACCGGCTCGGTGAGCCTATACGAAGCCAGGCTGGAAGGGCCCCTGGCGCTGGTTCTGGGCGCGGAAGGGGAGGGATTGCGCCGGCTGACCCAGGAAACTTGCGACCAGCTCATTTCCATCCCCATGCTGGGCCAGGTCGAAAGCCTGAACGTCTCGGTGGCAGCCGGAATCTGCCTTTATGAGGCCAGGCGGCAACGGCGGTCTCCCTTAAGCCCTTGAGAACCCGTAAAGATGCTTGAGAGGCTTTAGGTCCGGCTGATATAATTTCGAGTTAGCTTCGGTCGTTTTGGCGTCATTACCGCGCCTTGACGTTATTGGAGCAAATTCGCACGCTTGCCAAGTATGGGTGCCCGGTTTCGGGGTCCGGCAGGCGGAGGCTTAACCCTTACAGGAGAAGTTCATGTCGGTCACCATGCGTCAAATGCTGGAAGCGGGGGTCCATTTCGGACACCAGACCCGTTACTGGAATCCCAAGATGGCCCCGTATATCTTTGGCCATCGCAACAAGATCCACATCATCAACCTCGAAAAGACCCTGTCCATGTACCAGGACGCGGTCAAGTTCGTGAAACAGCTGGCCTCGAACAAGGGCAACATCCTGTTCGTCGGCACCAAGCGCCAGGCCCGGGAGATCATCCGCGAGGAAGCCCTGCGCGCCGGCACTCCCTTCGTGGACTACCGCTGGCTGGGCGGCATGCTGACGAACTTCAAGACGGTCAAGCTGTCCATCAAGCGCTTACGCGACATGGAGCAGATGGTGCAAGACGGTTCGCTCGAGAAGCTGTCGAAGAAAGAGCAACTGACGTTCCAGCGCGAGATGGTCAAGCTGGACCGCAGCCTGGGCGGCATCAAGGAAATGAACGGCCTGCCCGACGCGCTGTTCGTCATCGATGTCGGCTACCAGAAGGGCGCGATCACCGAGGCCAGCAAGCTCGGCATCCCCGTGGTGGGCGTAGTGGACACGAACCACTCACCCGACGGCGTGGATTACATCATCCCGGGCAACGACGATGCGAGCCGGGCTGTGCGCCTGTACGCACGGGGTATCGCCGATGCGATCCTCGAGGGCCGCAGCCAGATCATCAAGGAAATCGTCAGCGACGAATTCGTTGAAGTGGACAGTACCGAGGAGCAGGCGACAGCCTGATCCCCGGGGCGACGAAAAAAGGGGCACACGCCCCTTTTTTTTAAGCTGAATTTTCAGGCCGAAATTACCAAGTTCGCGCACGGGCCGCGATGTGCGGCCGACGGCGCGCGACAGAACCAGGAGTAGCTAGGAAATGGCGGAAATCACCGCAGGCATGGTCAAGGAACTGCGCGAGCGCACCGGGCTCGGCATGATGGAATGCAAGAAGGCGCTGGAGGAAGCCGGCGGCGACATGAAGAAGGCCGAGGACCTGCTGCGCATCAAGAGCGGCGCGAAGGCGGGCAAGATGGCCGGCCGGGTCGCTGCCGAGGGTGCGATCGGCGTCTATGTGTCGGCGGACCGCAAGCTGGGCGCCGTCGTCGAAATCAACTGCGAAACCGACTTCGTGGCGAAGGATGAAAACTTCACCGGCCTGGTCAAGGCGGTGGCCGAACTGGCCGCGGCGAAAGGCATCACGGACGTCGACGCACTCGGCAAGGCGCAACTGCCCTCCGGCCAGACCGTTGAAGCGGCCCGCCAGGCGCTGGTGATGAAGCTGGGCGAGAACATGAGCCTGCGCCGCGTCGCCGTGCACAAGGCCAAAGGCAAGCTGTCGCACTACCTCCATGGATCGCGCATCGGCGTAATGCTCGACATCGAAGGCGGCGACGATACGCTGGGCAAGGACCTGGCGATGCACATCGCCGCGTCCAAGCCGATCTCGGTTTCGAAGGATGAGGTTTCCGCCGAGCTGATTTCGCGTGAGCGCGAGATCGCGAAGGCCCGCGCCCTGGAGTCCGGCAAGCCCGCCAACATCGTCGACAAGATCGTCGATGGCAGCGTGCAGAAATACCTCGCGGAAGTAACGCTGCTGGGCCAGCCTTTCGTCAAAGACGACAAGCTCACTGTCGAAAAGCTGCTGGCGTCGAAATCAGCCAAGGTGCATGCATTCACGCTGTTCGTCGTCGGCGAAGGGATCGAGAAGAAATCCACCGATTTCGCCGCCGAAGTCGCCGCGCAGGCCGCACAGGCACGCTGACTTCCGCGCCGCGTGCCGATGAAGCCAGCCTACAAACGCATCCTGCTCAAGCTGTCGGGGGAAGCCCTGATGGGTGACGATGCCTATGGCATCAACCGCGAGACGATAGACCGCATCGTTTCGGAAGTGAAGGAGGTCCTGGGGCTGGGTGTGGAGGTCGGTATCGTGATCGGCGGCGGCAACATTTTCCGGGGCGTTGCGCCCGGAGCCGC
>Ga0190274_10001449_pt1 | contig 13945 bp, 10 predicted proteins | sample Popmic531T_FD_133002 | JGI IMG/M metagenome (GOLD analysis project Ga0190274, IMG submission 133002) | Populus adjacent soil microbial communities from riparian zone of Yellowstone River, Montana, USA - 531 T | ecosystem: Environmental > Terrestrial > Soil > Riparian zone | place: USA: Montana...
CGCGTACAGGCAAAGGTGAAATGGTGCGGTAAGAGCGCACCGGCGTCGCGGTGACGCGGCGGCCAGGCAAACCCCGCCCGGTGCAAGGCCAAGCAGGACCGTCGACCCGGCTCGGCGAGGTCCAGGTAGGCCGCAAAGATAGATGGCCGCTCAAGACAGGATCCGGCTTACAGGCCCGCTAACGGAAAAGCTCCCGCAAGGGGGCTTTTCCCATTCCAGAGCGGTGTGCACCTGTGCACGTTTTTCTGTCTTAGCCTTTGCTAACCTGCCGCCAACTTCCGCTGAATCTCCGCCTACATAACGCGGGGAGCGGGGGACCCAATTAGTTTGGGGCGAATCGCCGGCATCCGCCGCGTAGCGCAGCTCTTTCAGCGCGAGCCCGACAGCTAACCCCGCAAGCGCCTGGAAAGAGAATGCACAAGCCCGGAAATCTCCATGCCGCTTTGCGCCCGCGCGTCTGCGCTGCGCTTCTTGCCCTCGCCGTCGTGGCGATCGGGGCCGGCTCGGCGCAGGCGGCGACCGGCGGCGCCTCGATGGCCTACGGCGGTGGCGCATCGGTGACCGATGAGGAGATCGCCTTCGGTCCCTACCGCAGTGCCGGCGCCAGCTGGTACGGGCCGGGCCTCTGGGGCAACAAAACGGCCTGCGGGCAGACGCTGCGCCCACGGACGCTCGGTGTCGCGCACCGCAGTCTGCCGTGCGGCACCGCGGTCAAGTTCGTCTACAAAGGGCGCGCTCTGGTCACGCAGGTGATCGATCGCGGGCCCTATGCAAAAGGCCGCGCCTGGGACCTGACCGCCGCCGCCGGCGAAGCCCTTGGGTTCGAAGGCGTAGGCATGGTCCGCTACGCGATCGCCGTCGAGTACGCCCGGTCCGGCACGAAGCCCTGAGCTCCGAGCGGCGCTGCTTCCGGCAGGGCGGCTAATCTGCCCTGCTCAGCGGTACTTTCCACGAGAGGAGCATTGGCATGACGAGGTCTTCGCACGGAGCATCCGCCACGGGCGCGCGGCGCTGGGGACGCTGGCTGGTCCTGGCGTCGATGGCGACCTCGTTGGCGGCGATGACGGCGCTGACGATCGGGGCCGGCGCCGCCAAAGTGCCGAGCACCACCGTCATCCTCGGCCAGACGTCGACCGTGCCGGATCCGTCCTGTCCGGGCCTCCCCTGCCAGGCGATCGGCAGCGTCACCGGATTCCAGGTCAGCAACGGCCAGACCCGCTCGCCCTTCCTGGTCCCGCACGACGGCACGATCAAGTCCTGGACGCTGACCCTCGCCCAGCCGACCAACAAACAGCGCTCCTTCTTCAACGGCTTCTTCGGCACGCCGCCGCAGGCGCGGCTGGCGATCCTCCGGCGCATCCCCGGCACCAACCCGCCCCGCTACAGCCTGCGCAGCCAGGGTTCGGTCAAGGTGCTGACCCCCTACCTGGGGCAGACGGTCAAATTCGGCTCCTCGCTGAAGGTCGAAAAGGGCGACATCGTCGCCCTCACCGTCCCGACCTGGGCCCCGGCCTTCGCCCAGGACCTGCCGGCCGACCACGTCTGGCGGGCCAGCCGCGAAGCCGGCAAATGCACCAACTCCACGGCCATCCGCCAGGGCGAGCCGCTCGAAAAGCTCAACCGCCGAGCCGACTTCGGCTGCAAATACGCAACCGCTCGCCTGCTCTACACCGCCACTCTCGTCGAGGGTTAGGCCGCTACAGGCGAACGCGGCTGCTGCCTTCGCACGGCACCGGTGAGGAGGGGTCCGGTACCTCTCCTCACAGCTTGTACTTTTTTGGCTGAGCGGGTTCTCAAACGACCGGCGCCAACCCTCAAAAAAGTTGAGTGAGGAGGGGTACCGGACCCCTCCTCCTCGCTACGCAGCCGCGGAAGGCAGCACCCTCGGCGTCGCCTGGTCTTTCGGGAGGGCCGCCGCGCCGGCGATCAGGCTCTGGAACTCGTTCAGGGCCAGGTGCCCGACCGCCTCCAGGATCTCCTCGTCCGTCCAGCCGATCTCCCGCGCCTCCTCGTGCAGGTGGAGCGGGGGAGGGCCGTCCGCCTCGAGGGCGGCCTTCAGGTAGGCCAGCAGCGCCGCCTCCTTCTCGTCGGAGGAGGTGAAGCTGCGCGCCCGGGACACCTCGTCGAGCCCGAGCCCGGCCCGCCGCGCCGACTTCGCGTGCTGGGCGATGCTGTAGTTGTCCTCGCGGTGCTCGGCGACCGCCAGGGCGATCCGCTCGCGGGTCGCCTGCGGCAGAACGCCGCCACGCAGCTCCGAGCGCATCCGGGTGTACGCCCGCAGAACGGCCGGAGAGCCGGCCAGCACGCCGACGAACTTGGTCACCCCTCCGCCCGCGGCCTGGATGGTCTTGATCAGCGGAGCGCTCTCGTCGGGAGCGGTCAGCTCATCGTGGATCTGGAATCTGCTTACGTCCGTTTTAACAGTCACGTTGCTTCTCGTCTCTGCCCTGCTCGAGCGATTTCGCTTTACAGAGCCTTTACGTGGCCTTTACTTTACTTTGAGCCGATAACTTACAGGAAGTAAGTTATAGCGGGTTTCGGGCCTCCTCGCAAGCTCCTCGCGTGCGGTCGAGAATCCTGTTCCTCTACCCGAAATACGTCGATCTGCACCCGTTCGGTTCATTCGGCTAGCGTTGCGGCCTTCGCGCGGACAAGCCAAGGAGGCCGGAATGGCAGAGCAACCCCGTAGTGCCGCTGACGTCATCGAGATCGTCAAGCAGAACGACGTGCGCTTCGTCCGGCTCTGGTTCACCGACGTGCTCGGCCAGCTGAAGAGCTTCTCGATCAACGCCGCCGAGCTCGAGGACGCCTTCGACGGCGGCATGGGGTTCGACGGTTCCTCGATCACCGGCTTCAACCCGATCGAGGAGTCGGACATGATCGCGATGCCCGATCCTTCGACCTTCGCGCTGATCCCCTGGCGTCCCGAAGGCGAGAACTCGGTCGCCCGCATGTTCTGCGACGTCCGCGTCCCCGGCGGCGGCCCCTACGAGGGGGATCCGCGCTGGATCCTGCAGCGGGCGATGAAACGGGCCGAGGAGATGGGCTTCGACGCCTACAACGTCGGCCCCGAGCTCGAGTTCTTCTACTTCCGCTCCGCCAAGCCCGCGGACGGGGTCCCCGAGGTGCTCGACGAGGGCGGCTACTTCGACCTGACTACGCTCGACGCCGGCGTCGACGTGCGCCGCGAGACCGTGCTGGCGCTGGAGAAGATGGGGATCCACGTCGAGTACACCCACCACGAGGTCGGCCCCTCCCAGCACGAGGTCGACATGCGCTACAAGAACGCGCTCGCGATGGCCGACGACTGCATGACGTACCGCATCGTCGTCAAGGAGTACGCGATGAAATACGGCTGGCACGCGACCTTCATGCCGAAGCCGCTGTTCGGCGAGAACGGCTCGGGGATGCACGTCCACCAGTCCTTGTCCAAAGACGGCAGGAACGCCTTCTACGACGCGGATGACCCGTACTACCTCTCGTCGACCGCGAAGTCGTTCATCGCCGGCCAGCTCAAGCACGCCCGCGAGATCTCGCCGCTCTTCGCGCAGTGGGTCAACTCCTACAAGCGCCTCGTGCCCGGCTACGAGGCGCCGGTCTATCTCGCCTGGTCGCGCCGCAACCGCTCGGCGCTGATCCGGGTGCCGCTCTACCACCCCGGCAAGGAGGGGGCGACCCGGGCCGAGCTGCGCTGCCCGGACCCGGCGGCCAACCCATACCTGTGCTTCGCCGGAATGCTGCAGGCCGGCCTGGAAGGGGTCGAGAAGGGGTACGAGCTGCCCGAGCCGATGGAGCAGAACCTCTACCACCTCTCCCAGGAGGAGCTCGGCCACCAGGGAATCGAGCAGCTGCCGGCGACGCTCGGCGAGGCGATCGAGGTCGCCGCCGAGTCGGAGCTGGTGCTGCGCACCCTCGGCGAGCACACCTTCCGCCGCTTCGTCGAGATCAAGCGGCAGGAATGGGACGACTACCGCGTCCAGGTCACCCCGTACGAGATCGAAAACTTCCTGCCGATCCTCTGAGTCGGCGGCGATGGCGACCCTCCACGTCCTCCGCGTCTTCACCGACGAGGCGGGGGAGTGGGGAAACCCGCTCGGGGTCTTCCTCGACGGGGCGGAGGTGCCTGCCGAGCGGCGCCAGGCGATCGCCGCGGAGCTCGGCTACTCGGAGACCGTCTTCGTCGAGGACCGCGGGAGCGGGCGGTGCCGGATCTTCACGCCGGGATCGGAGCTGGGCTTCGCCGGCCACCCGAGCGTCGGGACCGCCTGGCTGCTCGCCCGCGAAGGGGAGGAGGTCGAGGCGCTGCGCCCGCCGGCCGGCGAGGTCGCGGTGCGGTTGGAGGACGAGTTGACCTTCATCGCCGCCCGCGCCGGGTGGTCGCCGCCCTGGGAGCTGATCGAGCTCGGGTCCGCCACCGACGTGGAGGTACTCGCCGGACCGCCGGGTGGCCGCGAGGACGAGATCTACATCTGGGCCTGGGTCGACGAGGCGGCCGGCCTGGTGCGCTCGCGCTGCTTCGCGATCGAAGACGGGGTCGGTGAGGACGAGGCGACCGGGTCGGCGGCGCTGATGCTCGCGACCGGGCTCGGCCGGCCGCTGAGGATCCACCAGGGCCGCGGCTCGCTGCTCGACGCGCGCCCGCTCGGCGGGGGCCGCGCCGAGGTCGGCGGCCGCGTCGTGCTCGACGAAGCGCGCGAGTTCGCCGTTACGTAGTTGAGGGGGCTATAGCCCCCCAAACTTCGGAGTCGCGATCTAGGCGACTTTGGCGTCGCCGGAGCGCTCGCGCGGCCGCGCGAGCGCCGACGGCCACCAGAACCTGTCGCCGAGCGTCAGGGCGATCGACGGCACCAGGATGCTGCGAACCAGGGAGGTGTCGAGGAGGACGCCGAAGGCGACCACGAAGCCGAGCTCGGTGAGGAAGGTGAGGGGCAGAACGGCGAGGATCGAGAAGGTGCCGGCGAGGACGATCCCGGCGCTGGTGATGACCCCGCCGGTGACGGCCAAGGCGCGCAGCATCCCCTGTTCGGAGCCGTGCTTTTCCGTCTCCTCGCGAGCGCGCGCGACCAGGAAGATGTTGTAGTCGACCCCGAGCGCGACCAGGAAGACGAAGGCGAAGAGCGGCAGCGACGGGTCCGAGCCGGGGAAGCCGAAGATCACGTCGAAGACGAAGTACCCGACGCCGAGCGCGGCGAGGAAGCTGACGATCACGGTGCCGATCAGGACCAGCGGCGCCATCACCGACCGCAGCAGGCCGATCAGGATCAGGAAGACGACGACAAGGATCAGCGGCGGGATCACGATCGAGTCCCACCCGGCGGCGTCGCGGACGTCGGCTTCGACGGCGCTCGGTCCGCCGACCAGGGTTTCCGGCGCGGCCTGCTGCGCCGCGTCGCGGATCGGGTCGATCAGTTCGAAGGCCTCGGTCGAGTAGGGGTTGGGTTCGAGCGTCGCCTGGATCAGCGTGCCCGGCGGCCCGCTCGCGACCGGGCCCGAGACTTCATCGACGCCGTCGACCCCTTCGACGGCTCGTTTCACCGCGGGAATCTCGCTCGGTTCGGGGACGACGACGTCGGTCAGCGCCGACTTGCCCGAGGGGAAGCTTTCGTCCAGGAGGTACTGGCCTTCGACCGATTCGACTTCGGTCCGGTAGCTGTCTTCGGCGGTCAGCTCGGTCGAGAAGAAGGCGAAGCCGGCGCAGCAGACCAGGAGGACGCCGATCGTGCCGAACATGATGCGGCGGGGGGAGATGGCGACCCGGTTGCCGACCCGGGCCCAGAACCCGTGAGTGGCGTCGGCGGCGTGCTCGAGTCGGTGGCGGCGTATCTCGTACGGCGTGAAGACCGCGCGGTCGAGCGGGCCGACGATCAGCGATGGGAACTCCCTGCCGATGAGCCGTCGCAGGACCCGGTTGAGAAGCCGTCGCACGATCCAGTTGAGCAGCACCAGCGGCAGGAGAATGAGGACGAGGAGGGAGGCAAGGACGACTCGCAGCAGGGCAAGGGCCCCGGGCCCCTCGACGATCCGCCGGCGGGCCCCATCTGAGATCGCCTCGGCTCGCGGTGCCGTCTCGAGCGTGTGCGGGACGAAGGGCCAGAAGGCGCGGCGGCCGAAGATCGTCAGCAGCGCCGGCAGCAGGGTCAGCATCGAGAGTGCCGCGCAGGCGATCCCGATCGCGGCGATCGGGCCGAGCCCGGAGGTGCCGTTGACCTTGGCGATCACCAGGCAGAGCAGGGCGGCGATCACGGTCAGCGCCGAGGCAAAGATCGCCGGCCCGGCCGATTCCAGCGCGGTGCGCATCGCCGCGTGCTTGTCGGCGGTTTTGTGGAGCTCCTCGCGGTAGCGGGCGACCAGCAACAGCGCGTAGTCGGTGCCGGCGCCGAGCACGAGGACCGACATGATCGAGCTCGACTGGCCGTTGATCGTCACGCCGAGCTCGGAGATCCCGTAGCCGATCGAGCGCGAGAGCGTCTCCGCGAACATCACCGCCGCAAGCGGGATGAAGAAGAACATCGGTGAGCGGTAGATGACGATCAGCAGGAAGATCACGAGGCTGACCGCGGCCAGCAGCAGGGTCCCGTTGATCCCTTCGAAGACTTCGATCGCGTCGGCGGAGAAACCGGCGCCGCCCGTGATCTTCGCTTCGAGCCCGGAGGGGAGGCCCTCGAGCGCCTCGCGCCAGTCCTTGACCGGGTCGACGATGCGGTCCCCCTCGCCTTCGGCGTTGATGTAGGAGGTGATGATCGCCGACCTGCCGTCCTGCGAGCAGACCGGGCCGACGAAGGGTTCGTACCCGGCGGGCTGGCCGGGGATCGGGGAGGTCGGCGTGCCGCAGGCGAACCGGTCGGTCGGGAGAAGCTCCACGACCCCTTCCCCAGGCGTCGCCCCGGTCGGGCGCTTGCCACCCGATGCTGCCGTCGCGCCGTCGGCGATCACGCCTTCGTAGCGCTTCTCCGTCATCTTGGCGACCGCTTTCTGGATCGCCTGGAAGTCCACCGCGGTCAGCCCCGAGTCGCGGCGGAAGACGATCACGGCCGGGGCGATTTCCCCCTTCTGGAGTTCCTCGGTCGCGTCGAGGGCCGCGGTCGACTCGGCGTCACCGGGCAGGTAGGAGGTCGCCTCGTTGTTTTCGGCCTCTTCGAACTTGCTGGGCAGCTCGGCCGGGCCGGCGGCGATGAAGATCGCCAGGAACCAGGCGGCGAAGACGATCCACTTGGCTCGGCGACCGGCGGGGAAGGTGAAGAGGGAGCCGCGCACGAGCGGCAATCCATATCAGAGAAGCGCGGTCAGCTCGTCCGGATCCGTTACAGGTGCCTGGCAGGCGAAGTTCTGGCAGACGTAGGCGGTGGGCTTGCCGTCGCGCTGCGGCCGGTCGCGGAGCAGGGGCGGCTGTTCGCTTCCCTCGGGCCCGCCGGCGAGGACGAGGTGAGGGCGGTACCCGGAGCGAACGGTCGCCGCCAACTCACCGAGGTCCTCGCCGATCAGCGCCACCTCCTTGACGGGGGAGAGGTGGAAGTCGAGGGCCCGGAGCAGGTGGGCGAAGGACTCGGGGTGCCGGATCGCCGGCTGGGCGAAGAGAGCGAAGACCTCCTCGGCGGGTTGGCGGTAGCGGCTCTCGCCGCTCAGGGTGGCGAGCCGCAGCAGTCCGAGCGCGGCCGAGCTGTTTCCCGAGGGGATCGGGTGGTCGCCGATCTCCTTGCGGCGGGCGATCAACTCCTCGTGGTCGTCGGAGGTGGAGAAGAAGCCGCCGCGCTCCTCGTCGTGGAAGCGAGCGAGGATCGTCGCCGCGGTTCGCTCCGCCTGCTCGAACCAGGTCGGCTCGAAGCTCGCTTCGTAAAGCGTGAGCAGTGCCTCGAGCAGGTACGCGTGGTCCTCGAGGTAAGCGTTGAGCCGGGCCTCGCCGTCCTTGTAGGTGCGCAGCAGACGGCCCTCGGCGTCGTGCATCTCGCCGAGCACGAACTCGGCGCAGGTCCGGGCCGCGTCCAGGTAGTCGTCGCGGCCGAGCACGGCGCCGGCCTCGGCGAGGGCGCTGATCGCCAGCGCGTTCCAGGAGGCGAGCCGCTTGTCGTCCAGACCGGGCCAGACGCGTTTCGCGCGGGCCTCGTAAAGCGCCTCGCGCGCCTCGTCGAGCCCGGGCGGGGCGCTTTTCTCTCGCATACCGAGAGAAAAGCGCCCCGGTCCACCCGGAAGGTGGAGGATGTTGCGGCCCTCGAAGTTGCCGCGCTCGCTGACGCCGTAGTGCTCGATCACCGACTCGGCGTCCTCGCCGAGCACCTCGCGGATCTCGGCCGGCGTCCAGACGTAGAAGCGGCCCTCCTCGCCCTCCGAATCGGCGTCGAGGGCCGAGTAGAAGCCGCCCTCGGGGCCGCGCATCTCGCGCAGCATCCAGTCGAGGGTCTCGGCGCAGACGCGGCGGTAGCGCTCGTGTCCGAACAGCTGCCAGCCGTGCAGGTAGGCGCTGGCTAGCAGGGCGTTGTCGTAGAGCATCTTCTCGAAGTGGGGAACGAGCCAGTGCGCGTCGACCGAGTAGCGCGCGAAGCCGCCGCCGATCTGGTCGTGGATGCCGCCGGCGAGCATCGCGTCGAGCGTTCGCTCCGCGATCTCGCGCTCGCCGCGAGCCAGCAGCAGCTCGAGCGCCGAGGCCGGCGGGAACTTCGGCGCGGTGCCGAAGCCGCCCCGCTGCGGGTCGGCGGCAGCGCGCAGCCGGGCCACCGCCTCATCGAGCTGCGCCGCCTCGGGCGGCTCGGCGCCGGGCTCGATCGCCCCGATCGCGCCGAGCCGTTCCCGGGTCCCGGCCGCGCGCTCGCGGATCTCCTCGCGTTTGCGCTCGAAGGCGTCGACGATCGCTTCCATGACCATCCGGAAGCTCGGCATCCCGCGACCCTCGTCGGGCGGGAAGTAGGTGCCGCCGTAGAAGGGCACGCCGTCGGGGTCGAGGAAGACGGTCATCGGCCAGCCGCCCTGGCCGCTCATGCTCTGCACCGCCTCCATGTAGATCGCGTCGATGTCGGGGCGCTCCTCGCGGTCGACCTTGACGTTGACGAAGTGCTCGTTCATGTAGGCGGCGGTCTCGGGGTCTTCGAAGGACTCGCGCTCCATCACGTGGCACCAGTGGCAGGCCGAGTATCCGACCGAGAGCAGGATCGGCCGGTCCTCCTCGCGTGCCCGCTCCAGCGCTTCGGATCCCCAGGGGTACCAGTCGACCGGGTTGTCGCGGTGCTGCAATAGGTACGGGCTGGTCTCCTGGGCGAGCCTGTTCGGCATCGATCCCAGCGTACCCGGGAGTCCTCCAGGCCGATTATTGGGGTCCCGAGATCGCCGAAAGTTGAGTCATATGGCCGAAACAAGCGGGTTCCCAACCATGGGCGGCGGACCAGCGCTTACCTTTCGTCGGTGGCGAACATACGTACCTCTCAGAAGCGCGATCCCGAGATCGAGGCGGTGCTGGGCAAGCTCGCCGAGGACGATCGCAGGATCGTCGAGGGGGCGCTCGAGAAGGCCGAGAAGACCGAGGCCGAGCTGCGCTACCTGGCCGATCACGACTCCCTCACCGGGTTGCTGAACCGGCGCTCGTTCCGCGGCAAGCTCGATCGCTACGTCTCCTTCTCCGCCCGCTACGGCGGCCAGGGGGCGGTGATGATCATCGACATCGACGGCCTCAAGGAGGTCAACGACAAGCTCGGTCACCAGCCGGGCGACAACCTGATCCGCCGGGTCGCCGACATCCTGCGCGAGCGGGTGCGGACGACCGACATCGTCGCCCGGCTTTCCGGGGACGAGTTCGCGGTGCTGATGCCGCAGTCCGATACAGGCGGCGCGCTGCAGCTGGGCGAGGACCTGCGGGCCCAGGTCGCGGAGGGTTTCCCCGCCGAGTCGGAGCTCGGAACGGCGACGATCAGCGTCGGCATCACGATGTTCGGCGGCAAGCGCGAGCTCGGCGCCGAGGCGGTGCTGGTCGCCGCCGACCAGGCGATGTACCAGGCGAAGGAGGAGGGTCGCAACAGGATCGCCCTCTTCCACGGTCCCGAGGACGCGGCGCGCCTGCCGCGGCGTTCGCAGACGACCAGCGCCCGGATCCGCGACGCGCTCACCCAGGATCGCCTGCGACTCGCCAGCCAGCCGATCCGCAGCCTCGCTTCCGGTGGGATCGAGCGCTACGAGCTCTTGCTGCGGATGACCGGGGAGAACGGGGAGCTGCTGCCGGCCGCCTCCTTCATCGACGTCGCCGAGCGCTCGGGGATGGTCCAGGAGCTCGATCGCTGGGTGGTCGCGCGGGCGCTGGAGATGCTCGCCCAGCGCGAGCGCGCCGGCGAGCCCGTCTCCCTCCACGTAAACCTCTCCGGCGCCTCGCTGACCGACATCTCCGTGCTCGAGTTCATCGAGCGGCGCCTCGACGAAGGCGACGCCGACCCGAGCCGTTGCACCTTCGAGATCACCCGGACCGCCCGGGTCGACGACTACGACGTCGCGATCGGGTTCGCCGACCGGCTTACGGAGTTCGGCTGCGAAGTCGCGATCGACGACTACGGGGCGGGCATCAGTCCCTTCCACCACCTCAAGCGGCTGCCCTTCGACATGCTCAAGATCGACGGTTCCTTCGTCCGCGACATGCCGCGCAACGACGCCGACCAGCTGACCGTGAAGGCGATCGTCGAGATCGCCCGGGGCCTCGGGAAGACGACGATCGCCGAGTTCGTCGAGGACGACGAGACGGAACGGATGCTGCGCGATTTCGGGGTCGACATGGCCCAGGGCTTCCACCTCGGGCGCCCGGTCGACGCCGACCAGGAACTCTTCGCCGAGGCCGCTTAGCGGCGGCGCCCGGCGAGGAGCCGGGTCTTCAGGTTGAGCAGGGCGGTCAGCGCCCTTTCCGGTGGCGAGCCCTGCGGGGGCAGGGCGCCCAGCTGACGGGCCATCTCGGCGCCGTTCATGTAGGCGTCGTTGTGCACGACCTTGCCGTCGCGGACGGTGAGCACGTCGCAACCCTGGACGTCGACCTGCTCGCCGTTCGGGATCAGGCCTTCGAAGCGGGCGGAGCCGTTGAACGTGCCGGTGGCGTGCCAGTGGACCGCGGCCTTCTCGCCGCCGGCGACCACGTCGAGGACCTCGAAGCTGAAGTCGGGGAAGGAGCCGAAAAGCTCGCCGAACCACCTGCGCAGGTCCTCGGGCACCCGCATGTCGGCGACGCCGTGGATCACGTCGCGGCTACCGGGTTCCCAGCAGGCCGCCATCGCCTCGACGTCGCGGCGCGCCACGGCGTCGAAGTAGGCGCGGGCGACGCGCTCGGTGTCGGTTGCCTCCGTCGTGCCCACCGAACCAAGGTTACTCCTGGCGCAGCTGGGCGCGCCTGATCTTGCCGCTGCTCGTCTTCGGCAGCTCCTCGACGAACTCGACCAGGCGCGGGAACTTGTAGGGGGCGGTGCGGCGCTTGCAGTGCTCCTGCAGCTCGCGGGCCAGCTCCTCGCTCGGCTCGCGGTCGCGGGGGACGACCACGGCCCGCACGACCGAGCCGCGCTCGGGGTCGGGCGCGGCGACCGCCGCCGCCTCGGCGACGGCGGGGTGGGACTGCAACGCGGACTCGACCTCGAAGGGGCCGATCCGGTAGCCGGAGGAGAGGATGATGTCGTCGTCGCGGCCCTCGAAGAAGAGGTAGCCGTCCTCGTCTTCGCGGACCAGGTCGCCGGTCGCCCACCACTCCTCCTCGAAGCGCCCGCCGTCGAGGTAGCGGCTGAAGAAGGTGGGGGAGGAGTCGGGGCGCAACTGGAGTTCGCCAAGGCCAGTCGCCACCTCCTCAGCTTCGCTTCCGGGGGTGGCTATCCGTACTTCGATCCCCGGCAGCGGTTTGCCCATCGAGCCCTGGCGCACCGGTTCGCCGGCGAGGTTGGCGGCGACGTGGCCGGTCTCGGTCTGCCCGTAGCCGTCGGCCGGCTCGAGTCCCGTGGCCTCGCGGAAGGCGGCGATCGTCTCCGGGTCGAGCGGCTCCCCGGCCGAGACGAGGCGGCGCAGGGCGGGGAGGGGGCGGAGCGCGGCGCGCTTGGCCAGCATCCGGTACTCGGTCGGGGCCTGGCAGAGCACGTTGACGCTGAGCGCCTCGGCGAAGTCGAGCCGCTCGACCGGGTCGAAGCGGCCGTCGTGGATCACCGCGGCGGCACCGGTCAGCCAGGGGGCGAGGAAGACGTTGCGCGCCGACTTCGACCAGCCGGTTGCGGTCGTGCACCAGGCCAGCTCGCCGGGGCGCGAGCCGAACCAGTGCTCGGCCTGGAGGCGCTGGCCGAACAGGTAGCGGTAGGCGTGCAGGACGCCGCGCGGCTCGCCGGTGGTGCCGGAGGTGAAGACAATCAGCGCCGCGTCCTCGGGATCCATCCGCTCCAGATTCGCCGGCGTCTCCTGCGGCCGGTCCTCGTCGAGGACCACGGCGACCTCGGCCAGGGTCATCGCCGGCACGCCGTCGGGCAGCTCGGCGAGCAGCGCCTCTTCGCCCACGCACAGCGCCGGGTTCGCCGCGGCGACCCGGTGCGCGAGGTCGTCCCGGCGCAGCTGCGTGCTGCAGGGCAGCGCCACCGCCCCCATCCGCCAGCAGGCGAGCAGGCTCAAAACCCACTCGATCCGGTTGCCGACCAACGTCATCACCACGTCACCACGCTTCACTCCACGAGCCGCAAAGGCCCCGGAAAGCCCGGCGGAGCAGGCAATCAGTTCGCCAAAGAACCAGTCCCGCCGGTTCGCTTCAGCGTCAATCGCCACGATCCCGAGCCGCGAAGCCGGCGACCGCTCCAAGAGGTCTTCGATGAGATTCACGGCTGCGGAGTCTGCCCCATGAAGCTCTCGAGCGACGGAAGCTGCGCAGGAGGAGTCGGGGTCACTCTCACGGAGGCTCAAGTGCCCCGGCTGAGACCGCCGCGGCCGTTCCAGCTGCGCGACGGTCTCCGGGAGAGTGACCCCGACTCCTCCTAACCACCTACCGAAGTTCGCTCGAGCTCTTACCGAGCAACTGGCGCGCCACGATCAGCAGCTGGATCTGCTGCGTCCCCTCGAAGATGTCGAGGATCTTCGAGTCGCGCGCCCACTTCTCCAGCAGCTCGTTCTCGCCGTAGCCGACCGCGCCGCAGAGCTCGACGCAGCCGAGCGTGACGTCGACGCAGGTGCGCCCCGCCTTCGCCTTGGCCATCGAGGCCTGCAGCGAGTTCGGCTTGCTGTTGTCGGCCATCCAGGCGGCCTGCAGGGTGAGCAGCCAGGCCGCCTCGTAGTCGGCCTCCATCTCCAGGAAGCGCGCCGCGGCGGCGTGCTGGGAGTTGGCGGGGGTGTCGTAGTCGACCTCCACGCCGGCTTCCTTCAGCCGCTTGCGGGTCTCTTCCAGGGCCGCCCGGGTGACGCCGACCGCCATCGCGGCGACCAGCGGCCGCGTGTTGTCGAACGTTTCCATCACCCCAGCGAAGCCCTTCTCCTTCACCTCCGGGTCGCCGAGCAGCGCCTCTTTCGGCACCCGGCAGTCCTGCAGGGTGAAGTTGGCGGTATCCGAGGCGCGGATCCCGAGCTTGTGCTCGAGCCGGTCCAGCTTCAGGCCGGGGTTGTCGCGCTCGACGATGAACGACTTGATCGCCGCCCGCCCCTTGGCGCGGTCGAGCGTCGCCCAGACCACGATCAGGTCGGCGCGGTCGCCCGAGGTGACGAAGATCTTCTCGCCGTTGAGGACGTACTCGTCGCCGTCGAGCTCGGCGGTGGTGCGGATCGCGGCCGAATCCGAGCCCGCTTCGGGCTCGGTGATCGCCATCGCCGCCCACTTGCCGCCGTACTGCTCGAGCTGCTGCTCGGTCGCCACCGAGGCGATCGCCGAGTTGCCGAGCCCCTGGCGCGGCATCGAGAGCAGCAGGCCGACGTCGCCCCAGCAGAGCTCGATGATGCCGAGCACGGTGGAGAGGTTGGAGCCGTTGCGGTTCTCGCCGTCGTC
>Ga0190274_10001450_pt1 | contig 13943 bp, 11 predicted proteins | sample Popmic531T_FD_133002 | JGI IMG/M metagenome (GOLD analysis project Ga0190274, IMG submission 133002) | Populus adjacent soil microbial communities from riparian zone of Yellowstone River, Montana, USA - 531 T | ecosystem: Environmental > Terrestrial > Soil > Riparian zone | place: USA: Montana...
AATGGAACGGGGCCCGCACAACCGATCGCGGACCCGCCGTTGACAAACCCGTTGACAACCAGCCCGAAGGCACAAGCCAGGAGAGGAGGTGAGAGGCGAAATCCCAGCTCAGTAGTGGTGGCGGGGGAGGGATTTGAACCCTCGACCTCTGGGTTATGAGCCCAGCGAGCTACCAGACTGCTCCACCCCGCGGTGCGGCGGCGAAGGTAGCACACGGCCCAAGGGCGTGCAACGAACGGCGATCAGTGATCAGCCGCGGGTGGTCGTGGTCGGGGAGCTCCCCCCGTCCCCCTGGGCCTCCAGCGCCTGCTGGACCAGCCGCGCCATCGCGTTGATGTGGCTCTGGTACTCGGCCAGATTCCCGTCGGCGAGGGCCCGCTGGGCGGCCTCGTACTCGTCGTTGGCCTGGCGCAACAACGACTGGACGTCGCCGCTGGCGTTGCCGCCCGGGCTGGGTGGGGGTTGCTGCCCACCGGCGCCACCGCCGCCGTCTTCGGATGGCGGCTGGACGGGTTGGCCGCTGACGACCGCCCGGATGGCGGCGTCGAGCGTGTCGTCGTAACCGACCCGGTCGTTGTAGAAGACCGCGACCCGCTGCAGCAGCGGGATTGAGTTGGGCGCCGAGCCCTGGACGAAGATGGGCTGGACGTAGAGCAGGGAGTCCTCCACCGGGACGACCAGGAGGTTGCTGAGGATGACCCGGGAGCCCTGCTGGTTGAGGACGGTCAGCTCGCCGGAGATCCTCGGGGTAGCCAGGATGCGGGCGTTGACCTGCGTTGGGCCGAGGATGGTGCGGGAGCGGTCGAGGCTGAACAGGGTGAGGGTGCCGTACTTCTCCGGGTCGGACTCGGCGGCCAGGTAGGAGACCATGTTCTCCTTGCCGTTGGGGGTGAACGGCATGACCAGCACGAACTCGGGGTCGGCGCGGCCGGGCAGCTTGGTCAGCAGGTAGTAGGGGCGGGCCTTGACCGAGGCGACGGCGGCCAGCCCGCCGGTCTCGTCCTGGCGGCGGATCTCGCCGGAGCGGTCGTCGGGCAGGGCCCAGAAGTCCTCCTTGGAGTAGAAGTCGTCCGGGTTGCCGATGTGGTAGCTGGCGTAGATCCAGGTCTGGATCGAGAACAGGTCCTCCGGGTAGCGGAGGTGCTCACGCAGGCTGGGCGAGATCTCGCTGGCCGGCCGGAACAGGTCTGGGAAGGCCTGACGCCAGGCCTTGAGGATCGGGTCCTGCTCGTCGAAGGCGTACAGGGTGACCTCGCCGGTGTAGGCGTCGACCACCGCCTTGACCGAGTTGCGGAGGTAGTTGCCGATGCTCTCGACCCCGCGGGCGCCGAGCTCGTTGCGGCGGGCGGCGTCGGCCAGGTCGATGCGCTGGGCGTAGGGGTAGTTGCTGGAGGTGGTGTAGCCGTCGCGCACGTACTTGATGCGGCCGTCGACCACCACCGCGTAGGGGTCGCCGTCCCACTGCAGGAACGGGGCCGCCTTCTCGACCCGGTCGCGGATGTCGCGGTTGAACATCAGCCGCGAGTCGTTCTTGATGTTGCCGGAGATCAGCAGGTTGATGTCGCGGAAGCGGACGGCGAAGGCCAGCCGGCGGCCGATGTCGGACAGCTGCACCCCGCCCTCGCCGTCGTAGTGGAACAGGCTGGTCGTCTCGCCGCTGAGCGAGGGGGCGTCGTACTCGCCCTGGGCGGAGTTGGCCACCACGAACTGGGGCGAGTTGGGGGGTGGCTCGCCGAAGTAGACACGCGGCTGGTCGACCTGGATGGCCGGGTCCTCGGGGTTGAAGCCCTCGACGATGAAGTCGGGCTGGCCGCCCTGCTCGGCGGTGTTGACCTGGACCGCCACCATGCCGTAGCCGTGGGTGTAGGCCAGGTGCAGGTTCTGCCAGGTCCTAGCCGATTCGGCCAGCCCGTTGGGGTCGACCTCGCGGACCGAGATCATCACCTGGCGGTTGTCCTCGCCGATCACGTAGCGGTCCACGTCGACGTCGGTGAAGTTGTAGTACTGGGCGATCGCCTGCAGGTTGCGGACGCCCGGCCGCAGCACCTCCGGGTCCCACAGGCGGATGTTCTCCAGCGTCGGCCGGTTGGCCTGGAGGGCCTCGGCGGTGAGGTCGTCCCTGGCCGGGAACGGCTGGGTCTTCACCTGCCCCAGGTTGAACGCCTTGCGGGTGGCGTCGATGTTGCGCTCGATGTAGGGCCGCTCGCGGACCAGCTCCTGGGGCTCGACCCGGAAGCGCTGGAAGATCGCCGGGACGATGCCGCCCATGATCAGCGACACCCCGGCCAGCAGGACGATGCTGATCAGGGGGATGAACAACCCGCCCCGCCTGGCCCCCACGAAGAACGCGGCCGCGCAGATCAGGGCGACCCAGAACAGGAACTCGAGCGCCGGCAGCTGGGCCTTGACGTCGGTGTAGGAGGCACCGGCGACCACCCCGCGGGACGAGAACAGCAGCTGGTACTTGTCCAGCCAGTAGCCCCAGGCCTTGAGGGCGACGATGATGCCGAGCAGGACCGACAGGTGGGACTGGGCCTGGGCGGCGACCCGGTTGGTCTCGGCCTGGGGGCGGATGCCGCCGAGGACGTAGTGCCCGGCCGCGACCAGGATGGTGGTCAGGACCAGGGTGGTGAACAGCCAGCCGAACACCGCCCGCAGGAACGGCAGCTCGAACATGTAGAAGCTGACGTCACGGTTGAACAGCGCGTCGCGCTGGCCGAACGGGTTGCGGTTGCGCCACAGCAGGAACGTCTGCCACAGGCCGGAGGCCTGCAGCCCCACCACCAGGCCGAGGAAGGCGGCGATGCCCAGGCGCAGCGGCCGCAGGTAGGGCGAGAGCACGGCCCGGGCCCGCTCCACCTGGGGGCGGGCGACCACGGTGAGCCCGTAGCGCGGGGCCAGCCGCTCCACCAGCCACAGGTTGACCCCGACGATCAGCGCGGTCCCGAGCCCGGCCAGCAGGCCGATGAAGAACTTGGTGCGCAGCATGCCCCAGAACAGGCTGGCCTTGTCGATCTCGCGGAACCAGAGCAGGTCGGTGTAGAAGCGCGAGATGCTGCCGACCGCGGCCAGGGCGAGGAACGCCAGCAGCAGGACGGCCAGCGTCCAGCGGCGGGGGGGACGGCGGGCTGCGACCACGAGCTGGACCTTTCTGCGGGCGCCGGGGCGGGCGCTCCGATGGCTTCGCTCAGACCCTAGCACGCGCGTTCCGGCTGGGCGGGTCGGCCGGGAGTTGCCGCTGCCCGTACCCATCGGCGGGGTACGAGCGCCTGCTACTGCGAAGGCACCTCCACCGCTGTCGCGAGGGGCCCCGTCCGGTCGGCGCCGTCAGGCGCTGTCCGGCTCCCGGAGCCAACCCCGACCGGTCCCGGGGTTGGCTCCGGGAGGACCGGCTAGCACCCCGGCGCGGTGGCCGCGACCTTGGGGTCACGCAGGAACCGCAGGGCCTCCTTGATGGTCGACACCTTGACCAGGCGCAGGCCGTCGGGGACCCGGCCGCGGACGCTGTCGCAGTTCTCGGCGGGGATGAGGAAGGTGTCCACCCCTTGGCGGTCGACGGCGATCAGCTTCTCGGCCACCCCGCCGACGGCCCCGACCCTGCCGTCCAGGTCGATGGCGCCGGTGCCGGCGATGCGGCGGCCCGCGGTCAGGTCCTCGGCGGTGAGCTTGTCGATGATCGACAGGGTGAACATCAGCCCGGCCGAGGGGCCGCCGATGTTGTTCTCGGTCTCGACGGTCACCTTGACCGGCAGCTCCGGGAACAGGTCGCGCAGCAGGATGCCGACCCGGGGCTGGCCGTCGACCTCCTCCGCCTTCACCGCCACCGTCTTCTCGGTCTTGTCGCGGTCGACCCGGAAGCGGACCCGCTCCCCCACCTCGTGGCGGGTGATCGCCTTGCGGACCTCCTCGGTGCTGCCGACGGCGCGCCCGTCGACCTCGGCGATCCTGTCGCCGCGGCGTAGCTTGCCGTCGGCCGGGGCGCCGGAGACGACCTGGGTGACCTCGACCCCGGACGGCTCGATGTCGTAGCCGACCTCGCGCAGGGCGACCACGGTGGCCGTCTCCTTGGACCGGTCCATGAGGGCCGCGTTCTCCCGGTCGATCTCGCTCGAGTCCTGCTCGTCGGGGTACAGCTGGTCCCGGGGGACCAGCTCGACGTCGCGGTTGGCCATGTCGAGCAGGGCCTCGTAGAAGCGGACGTTGTCGTCGACCCCGACCGAGGTCAGGTACAGCTTGCCCTCGGAGTCGTAGACCCGGGAACCCTCGACCTTGAGCCGGGCCAGCACGTCCTCCATCGGCCCCGGGCTGAGCGCCACCACCGGCAGCCGGTAGAAGTTGAGGGCGAAGACCAGGCCGATCAGGGCCAGCACGCCGACGCCGGCGATCACGCGCTGGCGCACCGGCACCTCCGGGAGTTGGTGGTCACGCCCCCGATTGTCGCACCGCCGGGCCGCTCAGCGGCGGGCCGGCTGGCCGGCCAACAGCGGCGCCAGCTCGTCCAGGTCCTCGAGGACGTGGCCGGCCCCGAGCACCACGCAGGCCAGCGGCGCCTCGGCCTGGTGGACGGCGACCTGGGCCTCGTGGGCGACGCGGGCCTCCAGGCCGCGCAGCATGCTGGCCCCGCCGGTCAGGTAGATGCCCTTGTCGAGCACGTCGCCGGCCAGCTCCGGGGGGACCTCGGCCAGGGTCGTGACCACCGCCTGGACGATCTGGCCGACCGGCTCGGCCAGGGCCTCGCGGACCTCGGCCGCGGTGACCCGGACCGTCTTGGGCAGCCCGGTGGCCAGCTCCCGGCCCGTGACCTCGATCCCCGACTCCCCCGGCTGGGGCCAGGCCGAGCCGACGGCCAGCTTGACCTGCTCGGCCGTGCGCTCCCCGATCACCACCGCGTACTCGCGGCGGACGTGGGTGGCGATGGCCGCGTCCATGTCGAAGCCGGCCACCCGGATGGCCTTGGCGGCGACGATGCCGCCGAGCGAGATGCAGGCCACCTCGGTGGTGCCCCCGCCGACGTCGACCACCAGGTGGCCGGTCGGCTCGTGCACCGGCAGGCCGGCCCCGATGGCCGCCGACATCGGCTCCTCGAGCAGGTAGGCGGCCCGCGCACCGGCCTGCACGGTGGCCTCCTGCACCGCCCGCCGCTCCACCTCGGTGATGGCCGAGGGGACGCAGACCAGCACCCGGGGCCGACCCATACGGCCGGTGCCGACCCGCTCCAGCAGCATCCGCAGCAGCCGGGCGGTGGTGTCGAAGTCGGAGATGGCCCCGCCCCGCATGGGCCGCACGGCCACGATGTGGCCGGGGGTGCGCCCGATCATGTTGTAGGCCTCGTCGCCCATGGCCAGGATGTCGCCGCTGCGCTGGTTGATGGCGATCACGGTCGGCTGGTCGAGCTGGACCCCCCTGCCCCGCACGTAGACCAGCGTGTTGGCCGTGCCAAGGTCGATGGCGAGGTCGCGGGCCATGCCGCTACATGGGGCTGGTCGGGCGGCGGGCGGCGGTTCGGGCCGAGCGGGCCGCCCGCGCCTGGCGGCGGGCCACGGCCACGGCGGCGGCCAGGGCCATCGCGGCGGCCGCGCCCCGGTAGACGTCGCTGCGCCGCACCTGGACCCCGCCGACCAGGACGCCGGCGGGCACCTGGCCGCCGGCCTCGGCGAACCCCTCGGCGCTGGAGCGGGTGGGCGCCCAGCCGGCCTGGCGCAGGCGGGCGTTGTCGAGCACCCAGGGGTGCATCTGGTAGCTGAGCTCGCCGGCGGTGGCGGCCGACATCCCGGCCCGCCAGAGCCGCTCGGCGGTGGTCTCGGCGACCCGCTGGGGGACCTCGAGGCGGCGCCGGCCGGCCGCCTTGGCCGCCTGCCTGGCCCCGATCCAGTCGTCGGGGGCGACGTTGTAGACGCCCCGCAGCCGGCCCGAGGTGGCCAGGACGAGGGCGGAGACGGCGTCGGCGGGGCTGAGGCACTGCAGCGGCGGGTCCTGGCCCCGCACCCCGATCATGGCCGGGGCCAGCAGGCTGCGGGCCAGGAACGTCCCCCAGCCCGGAGCCCACACCCCGGCCCCGCGCAGCACGACCACCGCCTGGTCGGTGGCGGGGGCGTCCAGGGCGACCCGCTCGCTCTCGGCGAGCACGCCGGCCGCCGGGAACTCGGGGTTGGGCCGGGTCGGCTGGGACTCGGGGATCGGCACCGGGTTGTCGGGGTGGGCGCCGTAGACGACGCCGCTGGACCACAGCACCACCGTGGCCGCCTCGGCGGCGGCCTCCAGGGCCCGCCGGGTCCCCTCCACCACCCGGGCCCGGCGGCCCTCCTCGTTGCGGTCGGCCGCGTCGATCAGGGGGAACAGCACCAGGGCGTCCACCCCGGCCAGGGCGGCGGCGAAGGCGGGGGTGCCGGGGGCGGCCTGGACGAACTCGAACTTGGGCCCGAGCAGCGGCGGCTCGTGCCGGGACAGCCCCAGGACCCGCTCGACCCCGGGGTCGTCCTCCAGCGCCAGGGCCAGCTCCCTGGCCGCCGGGTGCAGCGCCCCCACCAACGCAACGGTTCGAGCCACGGTCTCCACCTCTCGTTGCCGTGCAGAAGCGCCCAGGCTACCCGGAGGAGGCGGGTTCTAGCCGACTTGGCCCGGCGCCGCGAGTAGCATGAGCCCATGAGCGAAGGGCTGGGTGGTTCCGCCGATTTCTTCGGGCGGATCCCGCTGTTCCGGGAGTTCGCCAAGCTGATGGCGACCGCGTCCGGGCCGGTGAACTGGGAGCTGGCCCGGCAGGTGGCAGTGGCCACCGCCGCCGGGGCCGAGGACCTGGGCATGCTGCCCCAGCTGCCGCGGCCGGCGGCCGCTCCCGACCCGGGCGAGGCCCGCTCCTGGGACGACCGCCTGCGCCTGGCCGAGCTGTGGGTCGACCCGGTGACCAGCCTGCCCGGGCCCGGGGTGGCCCTGGCGGCCAAGCCGGTGAGCCGCCCGGACTGGGCCGAGGCCGTCCTCGGCGGCTTCGCCCCCCTGGTCGAGCCGGGCGCCCGCCGGGTCGCCGAGGCCCTCGGCACCGGCGCCGGGATGGACCAGCCCGGGGTGGGCGACATGATCGGCCGGGTCGGGGGCCTGGTCGCCGGCCTCCAGGTGGGCACCCTGGTCGGCCAGCTCGCCCGCTCCGTGCTCGGCCAGTACGAGCTGGCCATGCCGGCCGCGGATGCCGCCAAGGTGCTGCTGGTGCCCGAGAACGTGGCCGCCTTCGAGCAGTCGGCCGACCTGCCCGGCGACCAGCTGCGGCTCTGGCTGGCCTGCTCCCAGGTGGCCGGCCAGCGGCTGCTGGCCGGGGTGCCGTGGCTGGGCGACCAGCTGCGCCGGGTGGTCGACGAGGTCGCCGCCCAGACCGACCCCGACCCGTCACAGATGATGGACCGGCTCCAGTCGCTGGACATGGCCAACCCCGAGGCCCTGCAGGAGCTGCTGGCCGGTGGCGGGGAGGGGCTGCTGGGCCCGCCCAGCGCCGCCCTCCAGGCGGCCACCGGGCGGCTGGAGGTGCTGCTGGCCCTGACGGCCGGCTACCCGGTGGTGATCGCCGGGCGGGCCCTGGAGAGCCGGCTGCCCGGCCTGGCCGCCATCGAGGCCGCGGTCGCCCGCCGCGACGCCGACCCCCAGTCCCCCGCCCGCCTGTTCGCCCTGCTGCTGCGGGCCGACCCCGACCAGGCGGCCGCGGCCCGGGGCGAGCGGTTCTGCCGCGAGGTCCTGGCCGCCACCGACATCGAGGGCCTCGACCGCGCCTGGTCGCACCCGGAGAACCTGCCCACCGCCGAGGAGCTGGACATGCCTGGCCGCTGGCTGGAGCGGGTCGGCCTGATCGGCGGCGAGGAGGTCGACCTCGACGAGGGCCTGCGCGCCCTCCTGGAGGCCGACGAGGGCGAGGACGGCGGGGACGGGAAGAAGGACGACCGCCCCGGGCCGGCCTAGCCGGCCGTGACGGCGGGCTCGAGCGTCTCCAGGGTCCTGGCGGTGGCGTCGAGCCGGGCCGGGACGCCCAGCGGGATGGTCAGCATGGGGTCGGCGTGGCCGCACTCCACGTCGCCGAGGACGGGCAGGCTGCGGGCCTCGGTCCGGCCGGCGGCCAGGGCCCACAGCCGCCGCGTCCGCTCGCGGTCGTAGCCGAAGGGCCGTGCCAGGACCAGCCCGGCGATCTGGTCGAAGACACCGGCCTCGGCCAGCTCGGCCAGGTAGGCGTCGACCCGCTCGGGGTCCGGGGTCTCCTCCGAGGTCTCCAGGAACAGCAGCGCCCCGCGGAGGTCGAGCCACGCCGGCGAGCCCCGCAGGTGGCGGCAGATGGTCTCCAGGCAGCCGCCGACCAGCGGGCCCTCGGCGACCCCGTCGCGGATGGCGACCCAGCCGGCGCTGGGCCGCAGCTGGCGGGGCCGGGCCAGGTCCTGGCGCCGGTCCCAGTCGAGGAACTCGTCGGTCCAGACGTCGGCGGGGGCGAAGCGCAGGGGCCCGTCGCCGAACCAGGCGGCCCGCAGCCAGCGGTCGGTGTCGGCCAGCACGGCCGGATGCTCCCCCAGCTCGGAGAGCAGCGCCGGGCCGTAGAAGGTGACCAGCCCGGCGCGCCGCAGGAAGGCCCAGTGCAGCACGGTCACGTCCGAGTAGCCCTGGAAGAGCTTGGGGTTGGCGCGGATGAGGTCGAAGTCGAGATGGGGCAGCAGCTGGATGGCGTGGTCGCCCCCGATGGCGGCCAGCACCACCGTGACCACGGGGTCGGCGAAGGCCGCGTGGAGGTCGTCGGCCCGGGCCCGCGGCGAGACGGGCCGGCCCGCCCGGTCGGCGCCGCTGCCCGGCATGACCCGCAGCCGGAGCCCCAGCGCCTCCTCCAGGTAGGCGCGGGCCAGCTCGGCCCGGTGCTCCCACCAGTCGACCTCCGGCGAGCAGGGCGAGACGACCGCCACCGTGTCGCCCGGCCGCACCCGCGCCGGCCTGACCAGCCCCGCCTCTGTGAACGTCAGTCCTCGTCCTCCTCCATTCCCTTTGCGATCAGGTAGCCACGGGCCCGCTCGGACAGGGGATAGCGGTCGACCAGGCGCCAGAACGCGGGCGAGTGGTCGGGCACGGCCAGGTGGGCCAGCTCGTGGACGAGCACGTAGTCGCGGACCCAGGGGGGCCAGGGGGCGAGGCGGTCCGACAGGCGGATGGTGCCGTCGTCGGGGGTGCAGGAGCCGTAGCGGGCCCGCATGTTGGTCACCCAGCGGACCGAGCGCGGCTCGACCATGCCCTCCAGGTAGCGGCGGGCCAGCAGCCGCGCCCGCCGCTCCAGCTCGGCGTCGCCGGGCACGGTGCGGCGGGCCCGGCGCTCCAGCCGCTCCAGCATCGTCGCCACCCAGTGGTCCTCCTCCCGGCGGCTCATCCGGGCCGGCAGCAGGACCACCACCGTGTCCCCCTGCCGGTAGGCGGTCACGGTCTTGCGCCGCCGGGCGCTGCGGACGACCTTCACCGGTGGCCGGCTCGACTGGGGAGGCTTCTGCGCGCTCATCGCCCGGAGTATCGCACCAGGTCGCGACACCGCGTCCGCAACTTTTTCCTGTCCACAGGGCCCCCGCGAGCCTTCGGGGCAGGTCGAGCAAGGCAAAGAAGTTTCTCAGCCCCGCAGTCGTCCCCAGGCGGCCACCCGGTTGTCCACAGCCGTCCATGCGGCCGTCAACAACCCTGCCCGACTTGTCCCCAGCATCGTCCACAGGCTGGGTCGGGCTCCCGTTGACGCCCCCGGACCCGCGTGCGATCGTGCACGGCGACACGAGACCCCCGGAGAGACAAGGGCTCTCGCTCTGTAAGGGGAAGGCAGAGCGCGAACCCGCGGATCACCGGGGGTCTCGTGAGCCATGACCAGGCCAAACGCTCCCGCGCCGGCCGCGTCGGCAGCCGGGGCACGCCCACGGGCAGCAAACGGGCAGCAATCCGCGTTGCTTTTCGCAGTACCCTCGCAACCACGCTCCGTCGCCAGTTGCTCGGCGTTCTGAGGCAGCCGCTGCAGCATGGCCGGCAGATCCCCTACGGTCATCGGCGCAGCGTGCGCAGTGGTATCGCAGGCGGCCGGGCGCGAGGACTGGATGCCAGCACGATCGTTGCCACCGGACGTCTTGCTTGAATGGAGCCGCCGGTGGTGGGGACACTTGGGATGGCCTGGTCTCGACACCATCCAGAGGAGGCGACGATGGTCGAGGTTGGCGACCGGGTACTGGTGGAGTCGGAGAAGGTCGGCAGCGTCACTCGTAGCGGCGTGGTCACCGCCGTAGATGGTCGGCTGATCACTGTGCGCTGGGACGCCGGTTCGCAGTCGGTGTTTGTCCCAAGTGCAGGGTCCCTGCAAGTCACCGGCCATGAGTCATCCGCTGGGGAGCCAGATAGCTCCTGACCTTCGACGGGTGATGGGCGCTCCAGCTCCAATGGACGGGCGCCCTCACCCCATCGTTAGCAGAGATCGACGGCTGAGCGCCGTGCTATCAAGCGTTCTCCCAGGCTGTGCGGGTCCGTAAGTGCGTCAGGGATGGGGTGAATCCAGACACCAGGTTGCGCCGCTTGCCTGAACAAGGTGTTGCCTGGAGGCCTGCTTGCGCAGATGCAGAGCCGGTCGGCCAGGTCCGCGGCGGCCTCGCCCCGGCCGCATCCGCACCGCCACACTGCGCAGCGGCCGGTCACCGGCCCGCCGGGCGGTCCCAGCGGCCACGCACCTCCTGCCAGCTGGGTGGCGGACCGGCCAGCGGTTCCGGTGACGGGCTGTGCAGGCCGTCCAGCAGCAGCCCCAGGTAGCGGTGGCGGAGCTGGCGGGTGCGGTCCGGGTCGCCGAGGCGAACCGACGCCACCTGCTCGAACACAAAGGAGAGGTCGTTGACGTCCAGGTCGGCGCGGACGGCGCCGGCGGCCTTGGTCCGCTCCAGCAGCCGCAGGTTGAGCTCCTGGGCCCGCTCGGCGTCGTCGTACAGGTCCTTGGTGGGGGTGAAGGTGCCGGCCAGACGCAACACCAGCGCGTGGGTGTCGGCGTCCACGATGCGGCCCATGAACCCGACAAAGGCGGCCCAGGGGTCGCCGTCGTCGGCCAGGGCCGCCTCCACCTCGGTGATGTAGCGGCGCAGACCGTCGCCGGCCAGGCGCGCCAGCAGCTCCTCCTTGCTGCGGTAGCGGCGGTACAGAGCGCTCATGCCCACCCCGGCCCGCTCGGCCACCGCGCCGATCGGGGCGGCCGGGTCGGCGACGAACACCTGGCGGGCGGCCTCCAGGATCAGCTGGTCGTTGCGGGCTGCCTGGGCTCGCCGGCCGCTCAGCGGCACGGTCGTGGGTTCCACGCCACCAGCATACTTGAACGGAACGCTCTATTCCACTATAGTGGAGTGGAACAGTCCGTTCCGGCCCTGCTTGGGGTCGATGCAGAAGGGAGCCCCTCATGCGCGACAAGGCCAACGGCAGCGCTCGCGCCGACGCCGAGATCCAGCCGTACCGCATCGACATCCCCCAAGCCGACCTGGACGACCTGCGCGACCGGCTGCACCGCACCCGCTGGACCGACGAGTACGAGGGCGTCGGCTGGGACTACGGCACCAACCTCGGCTACATGAAGGAACTCGCCGAGTACTGGCAGCACGGCTACGACTGGCGCCGGCAGGAGGCCCACCTCAACTCGTTCCCGCACTACACGGCCGAGCTCGCCGGCGAGGCCCTTACCTTCATCCATGCTCGCGGCACCGGCCCCAACCCGACCCCGCTGCTGCTGCTGCACGGCTGGCCAGACTCGGTTTGCCGCTACCTCAAGCTCATCCCCCTGCTCACCGACCCGGCCGGGCACGGCCGCGACCCCGGCGTCTGCTTCGACGTGGTCGTGCCGTGGCTCATCGGCCGCCACACCGGCGGGACCGGGGTGCCGCGGCCACAACTGTTTGCCCACATCGCCGAGCAACTGTGGACCCTGATGACCCGGGAGCTTGGCTACGCGCGGTTCGGCGCCGTCGGCGGCGACGGTGGCAGCGTGCTCGCCCAGCTGCTGGGCATCAGCCACCCCGACCAGATCATCGGGATCCACCTCACCGACCTTGGCTTTTCCAGAGCGTTCGGCCAGTTCCCCGATCTCTCCGAGGCGGAGCAGCGCTACTTTGCCGACCAGCAGGCATGGGGCATGCGGGAGGGCGCGTACGCGATGGTGCAAGGCACCAAGCCGCAGACGCTGGCCTTTGCGCTCAACGACTCACCGGTCGGGTTCGCCGCCTGGATCATCGAGAAGTTTCACGGCTGGAGCGACTGTGACGGCAACCTCGAGCGCGTCTATACCAAGGACGAGCTGCTGACCAACGTGATGCTCTACTGGCTCAACGGGCCGACGGCCCGGTCGGTCAGCTACCGTGAGGAGTTCACCGCCCCCTCGCTGGCCCCAGACCAGAAGGTCGGCATCCCCAGCGCCTTGGCGGTGCCGCCCAAGGACCCCGGGGCGATCCCGCCCAGGGAGCTGCCCGAGCGCTACCTCACCGACCTGCGGCGCTACACCGTCCTCCCACGCGGCGGCCACTTCGTCGCCATGGAGTACCCCGATGTCATGGCCGCCGACGTGCGGGCGTTCTTCGCCGAGCTGACCACACAAGGCTGACCCGACACCCCGAACCAAGAAACTGCGGCTGTAGGATTAGGTCGGGTCCGTCGTCTGGCCGGTTCGCTCCTGGCGGGGGCGGTTACGACGACCAGATGGCCAGAGGGATTGCCATCACGACTCCTGGTCGATCGGCGGTTCAGAGCACGCGGCGAACCACCAGACGATCGCCAACACTGAGGCGGCGCCCGCTCGGCTTCATGTGCTCCACGCCGTTCGCCGGCGCGAGAGCGCGCCGTGGCGTGAGCCATCACGGGATGGCGGCGGCGTAAGCGTGGAGGCGCTGGGCGAGCTCACGCGGCCGGCTGAGGGAGATGGAGTGGCCGCCGTCGATCTCGTCGGCCTCGATGCCGAGCCGCTCGTGGGCGTGGCGGCGCGCCCAGGCGGCCGGGAACATGCGGTCGTCGCGGCACAGGAGGTACCTCGTCGGGGTCTCGGGCCACGCCGTGAGCGGCCACGGCTCCTGCAGCGCCTTGGACGACTCGTTGCGCTCTCTCCGCCTCGCCTCGGCTGCGAGCGCGGGAGGAACACCCCGAAGCCGGAGTATGAGCCGTTCGCTGACCAGGTGCGGGAAGCGGTCGCGGAGACGCTGGCCGACAACGCCCGGTATCAGGAGCAGGCGCGGCGGCTGCTGGAGGGCCAGGGCGAGGGCGACGTGACGCCGGCCAGCCCGACGATAAGCCAGCGGGGCCCCGGCCCGTTCTTTCCTATTCCTCGGCGGTCAGGGGCTGCGATGGGCCCGGGTGTGATGCCTCCCTGGGCTCCGCGCAGTTCTCGTGGCGCCTTCCCTGGCCACGAACGCCACCGCCCCCGGGGAGCATGGCCGGGGGCGGTGCTGTCTGGCTACTGCTGCTTCCTGTGCTCAGCGTCGAGCAGCCGACCGCCTCGGTCGTACCGCTGCTCAGCTCCATAGGCGCCGTACCAGCCCACCGGGATCAGCAGGAACAGTACGACGCCGCTGGCCACCGAGATCCACGCGACCCTCCGACAGGCGCCCTCGGCAGCCTGGGCCTGCTGGCTGGCGTCGGCCACCACTCGAGCGCCGCGGAAGATGATCTGCAGCGAGGTGCCGCCGCAGGCGTCCCTCGCTAGGGCGACGGCGGGAAGGAGCCGATAACGAAGAGGGCCAGGGCGACCAGGACCACGGTCCAGATCCAGCGGCGCAGATTCTGTGCGCCCTGCAGCATCTGCCAGGCGATCGGATCCAGCGCCTCTTGTTGGTCAGTGGTCTCCCACCTCAGCAGCTGCGCAAGCTCCAGCTCACTGGCTCCCACGAGGTCGAGGCGACGCTGACCTGTGTGTGACGAGATCTCGGGTTCTCTTACCGATGTCGCGGCCATCGCGTACC